>Ga0180431_10001111_pt1 | contig 37656 bp, 24 predicted proteins | sample SS_ome_11_FD_132459 | JGI IMG/M metagenome (GOLD analysis project Ga0180431, IMG submission 132459) | Hypersaline lake sediment archaeal communities from the Salton Sea, California, USA - SS_1_MS_1 metaG | ecosystem: Environmental > Aquatic > Non-marine Saline and Alkaline > Hypersaline >... | reverse complement strand
TGAGGGATGAGCATATCTTGGTTTACTCCAGCGACCGTACCGGACGTGAACGCCTGTTGCGCACCCTCCAAAGTGCCCCGGATTATCGATTTTACATCTATGGGTATAACGAAAGCAGCGAGGTGGTTAATTGTGTGTTCAAACCAACTTCGACTGAAGGATTTCTTGAGGACTTAGCGAGCTGCCGAGGTGTCATCGCTACGGCCGGATTTTCCTTAATTAGCGAATGCCTGCACTTCAAGAAGCGGATGTTGTTGCTTCCGATTATGGGACAATACGAGCAAATGGTGAATGGTCGGTACGTTGAAGCGTTAGGTCTGGGTCTTTCACATAACCGGTTCGACGCCGGTGTGCTGGGTGAGTTTCTCGATAGCGTCGATGAGCCTTTGGGCGCGGATCAGAGGATTATATGGCCTGATAATGAGGTTTTTTTCCAACGATTACACAGGGTGTTGAGTGAAATCGATACCAAGGCCGACGTCGCGACGCCGCGTGAACCGGTACTGGCGATAGAATAAAACCGAAAGATAGATAAACGATATTATTCTAAATCAACCGGCTTGCATAGATATGTCTTTTTGTTGGAGACCCGGCCGCACTTTTTGCAGACAAACTGAGGGTGATCCACAAGTTTTGAAAACTGCTTGAGCTTCTTTGTGTGAAAGTCGTCTTTTATCAATTTACACATTTGCTTAGGCATCGCCAGGGTCCTTCTTAAGGTCTGCTTTTCATCGGCCGAAACCTCAAAGAGGAGTGCTCATTGTTTCTAACAGCTTCACATATTACGTTGTAGAAGCTCTCTTGTGCTTGAATCTTTTTACCTTTTTTTTCTTTCGGGGTATAGTGGCCGTCAGGATGGAGAATCTCCGATTGGGTGTTATCCATAAAATAGATCGAGAGGATGTCGATCAAGCGTTTTTTTAATTTTCCGTCTTTGATGGGAAAAAGTAGCTCCAGCCTTCGGTCGAGGTTTCTGCGCATCCAGTCGGCGCTGCTGAGGTACACTTCTTCGTGCCCGCCGTTACGGAAGTAGAATATCCGGGCATGTTCGAGATATCGGTCTACAATGGAACACACTTCGATATGATCCGATACTCCCTTTATTCCCGGCCTCAGACAACATATACCACGGATGTTGAGCATGACTTTCACTCCGGCCTGGCTGGCGCGGAACAGGGCCCGGCAAATGACCTTATCCTGGAGCGAATTCGTCTTGGCCATGATCAGACCCGGTTTGTCGGCGCTGCTGGTTTGAATCTCCCGGTCTATCAGGTCAAGGAACTTCTGCTTCATATCCGTCGGGGCGATCGTCAGTTCCCGCCAACCTACCGTTTCCGAAGTACCCGTCAGAAGATTGAAAAAGGCCGTGACGTCCAGGGCGATGGCATTGTCGCACGTAAACAGGCCGATATCGGAGTAAAGCCTGGCGGTTTTATCATTATAGTTACCGGTGGCCAAATGAATGTAGCGGCGAATCCGTGTCTCCTCGCGTCGGATGAGGAGGAGGGCTTTGGCGTGGGTTTTCAGGTTCGCGATTCCATAAATCACGTGGCAGCCGGCGTCTTCAAGCTGTTTGGCCCAATTGACGTTCTGTGCTTCATCAAAGCGGGCTTTAAGCTCAACGAGCACGGTGACCTCTTTGCCGTTTTTTGCCGCTTTTTGCAGCGCCTCAACGATCGGAGAATCGCTGCTTGTACGGTACAACGTTTGCTTGATGGCAATGACACCGGGATCGTCGGCAGCGGCCTGGATCAGTTTCACGACCGGCTCGAAGCTTTCATAGGGGTGAAAAAGAAGGACGTCCTTTTCTCTGATGGTTTGCCACAGATTCTCGCTATTGAGCAGATCGATCGGTTGCTGCGGCGGCCAGTCCGGGAGCTTCAGGTTTGCAATGGGTCCTATCATGGTAAGTTGATGAAGGCACGTTGCATCGAGCAATGGGGTAATGTCGTAAACATCGTCGGCCCCCAGCCGCGACCATTCCGTCAGCCATTTTTTCTGAAATGTGTCGATCGTGTCGCTGATTTCCAGCCTGATAGCCGACCGTCGCCTTCGTTCTATGAGGGCCTGCTCAATGGTCTCCAGAAGGTCGGCGGCTTCGTCTTCCTGGAGACTCACGTCGGCGTCGCGGGTAATACGGAAATAGCCGACGCCGGTAATATGGCTCGCGGGGCAAAGCAATTCCACGTTATCCGCAATCACATCTTCCAGGAGGACAAAAGAGAATTCCTTTGTATCGGGTATTCGTATAAAGCGCGGCAGTAGATGTGGAACGGGAACCACGACGATTTGTTTTTCTGATTCGCTTTTCGGTCCCTTGGCCACGACGGTGATAGCCACATTGAGCTGTCTGCCCGGCAGAATAGGAGGAGGATCCAAGTTGTTCATGGCCAGCGGTGTGAGTACGGGCAGGATTTCATTTTGAAAATAAGTTCTGATGAAGGCTCGCTGTTCGTGGCTCCACTGACTTGGCCTGAGCAGCATAACACCGTGGTCGGATATTTCAGTTAATGCGTCCTGGATCGCTTCGTTTTGCTGAGCGACCAGATCGTGAACTGAAGCGCTAATCCTTTTCAGTTGTTGATTCGGCGTCAGACCGTTTATGCCTCGTCTTCTCAGGCCCGCGGACTTCTGCTGCATCAATCCCGCGACTCTGATCATGAAAAATTCGTCGAGATTGGAACTGGCGATCGCCAGGAACTTCAACCTTTCGGCCAGAGGATTGTCCTTCCGGATTCCCTGTTTGAGGACCCTTTCGTTGAATTTCAGCCAGCTTAGTTCCCGGTTGATATACAGCTTATAAGAATCGAGGTTCTTACTTTTCATAGAGCATCGTTATCCTTTAGTTACACAGTATCGCGCCGGACAAAGGTTCATTCGAGACGAGCTTTTAAAACAAAGACTTCTTCGAAAAGATCTCCCTTCATCGCCAGCGCCCGTCTTTCCAAGGTCAAGTCGCCCCGGCACGTTGGAGTAATGACCAATTCATCGTTTTCGATTCGACACGTGAAATCTTTGATGTCCTGAGTGCGGTTGGCATCGAGGGCATCGGCCACTCGCAAGATAGCGGCCAGTTTGTTGATGATCATTTTCTCTTTTCTGCTGAGCCTGGCATATTCCACATGCGAGGCTTTCGGTCTGCTTCTGCGATGATAACGGGCGATGTGCGCTATGATTTCGAGTTCCCTGGGATCGAAACCGAATACTTCAGCATTCGCGATGATATAGTAACTGTGCTTATGGTGGGCGCGGCTGTTGATAAAAATACCCACTTCATGCAATATCGCTGCGGCTTGAAGCAATGTTTTATTTTCAATATTTAACCACTGTTGTTTTTTGAGCTCGTCATAAAGGTATACGGCGAGTTCACAAACATGGTTGGCGTGGTGCAAATCCACATGATACTTTGCCGCGACGGCTCTGGCAGAATTCAGAATCTGTGGCGAATCGGATTCAGAGTGTTTACCCGACACGGTGCACGTCAGATCATGCAATAAACCATCACGCATAGATACGTCGGTAACCATCATTTCCTCGGCGGAGGTCGCTCGTAAAAGAGCGTAATAAACCATCAGCGCCGGTGTAAGCGTTTCCGCTTCCATGAAAGGTATTTTTAAAGATCTTGCCAAATGGTCTGCTGAATATTTCTCATATTGTGTGATTAAAGATTTCAATTTTTTCCGTGGAACATTAATAAGGCCGGGGATCTCGCCGGCTTGGCCCGCCTGTTTTGCCGCCCAGCGAACGTCACCGCCGATCGCAATAAACATTCGAATCCTTTTCAGGGGCAACAGGCCGGTGATCGCCGCTACGGCGCTGTTGACTTGTTGTTCGATCATGTTCGATGCCTGCTCGACCGGCTCGGAACTTGTCTCAAGGACTTCCTGCAATCTGATCGAGCCGATCGCCAGAGATTGGGTGACCTTTATTTCCCCCTTATTAAGGAGAGTGAGAATCGTGCTTCCACCGCCAACCTCCACGACGAGGGCTTGTCTTTGAGCGATGAACTTCTTTCCGACGGCCTCTCGTACGGCGGATATTTTGAGGCGGCTTTCTTCTGCGGCGCTGATCGCCCTGACATCAAGTCCCGTCGCGACGAAAATACGATCGAGAAAGGTGTCGGCATTAGAAGCTTCACGAACGGCGCTGGTGGCAACCGCCCGAACCTGTTGTACATTGTACGTTTGAAGGACCTCTTGATAGTTCTTCAAGACGAGGACGGCCGCGCGCATCGTTTGCGCTCTGATACGACCTTTTCGAAAGGTATCCTGGCCCAGATGAAGGGCTTGTTGCAGTCGCTCCAGGACTTCATACGTGCCGTCGGCAAAAACCTGGGCGATAACCATACGGAGGGAATTTGAGCCGATATCAATCACCGCAACGGCTTTGGCCGGGACCTCATTTTTGCCTGTTTTCTCTTCTTTTCGCATGACTGTCTCAATGACATAATGATAACCGGGAATATAGGATAACTAAGTTAGGAATTTATTAAAGTTCTGTTTCTTCAAATAGCCACGAACCGGATCTTTTTATCGAACACCTGCTTAAGCAGGTCGGATTTCTTGTATGCGGCCTCCAATTCGAAAATCGATGGGCCGGATGCCTTACATCTTACGAGCATATCCTTTCCACTCACATCACACACGATAGATTCTACCGCGCAGGTGTGGGTCCTGTCGAGACCGTCTGCGATCCGCAATATTCCCGCCAGAATACCTGTTTTCTGCTTGTCTTTGTCGGATAACTGTGAAAAAACCGGGTGTGAGCCTTCAGGCAGGGCTTTACGATGATAGCGGGCGACCAGGGCGATGATCCTCCGTTGGTTGTCGGGAAACGGAAGTGTTTGTGAAGCGAGGATTAACTTCATGGCGGTTTTATGATGGCCTTTTTGGCCCTCGATCCAGCCGATATCATGCAACAAGGCGGCACAATTCAAGAGAAACCTGTCTTCATTCGTGAGTTTATGTAGCGGTTTGAGTTCATCGAAAAGGTTCAGGGCAAGCAATGTAACGTGTTCGCTGTGTTGTTTTTCGTAATGACATTCTCCGGCTAACCGCCGAACGGCTTTGAGAATCTCCTGAGGGTTTGACGTCGGTGTTTTGGGATCGTTTTTGAGAGCGATTCCGTATTCACGTTTGATCATTTTCTGGAGCGTGCCGGACAAGTCTGCTCTTTCCAATTCTTGAATCACTTGAGAGATGTCATAAGGTATCTTTCGTTCGGTGACATTGATTTTGTCTTGAGAAATATCGAGCAGGGCGTATGACGCCCTCAGGTCCTTTTGTACCGGCATACCGGTGCTTCCCGGATTGATGAACCATTGATTGCCGACTTTGCGATTCATAAATCGATGGGTATGTCCCATCAGGATGATAGCTGCATCGGTGATTTTCCCCAATTCGATCAGGCGTTCCCGGGATGTTCCCGGGAAGATCGGCTCATCGATGGATTCCGGGCTGCCATGTGTCAGGAGAATTTCAAATTTGCCTCTTTCCAAATGGTCTTTTTCAGGCAAGGAATGGAGATATTGTCGATTCTGAGGATTGAGATGTTGATGATTCCATTCAAAAGCGTCGAATTTCGCGGGTTTTTTGGATGTTTTCCACTCATTTCTTTTCTGTTTGAAGCGGATTACTTTCTGGTCGTAGTTACCGACGACGCATGCAGAGACTTTCTTTTGCGTGAGTTCTATACACTCGTTTGGAAAGGGGGCGTAACCCACTAAATCCCCCAGGCACCAGATTTGTTCGGCTTTCGCGCGGCCGGCATCTCTGAGAACAGCCTTGAATGCCGGCAGATTGCCATGTAGATCACTTATTAGGGCGACGATCATCAGTGCCTCTATGAATCAGGTTGTAACGCTTTTTCGGTGGATTGTTGGTATTGGTTCAGGCGCGTATCGAGCTTTGATTGCAGTTGATCCCATAGACCTTCCTTGCCCATTCTGTTCCAATCCTTAACGAATTCATCAAAAAGGATCTCACGTCGCCTCCCACATTCGCCTCTCAGGTAATCGAGTCCTTTTTGAATCAGCGCGAAAGTGCGGCTGTGCCCGAGATACTCAACCATCCTTTGCTTTTCCTCAGGAATGAATTGCTCGATATATTTGTCCCAAACGTCACAATCATGGATATCACCAAGGGAGGTTTGGACCTTCTTAGCCGCTTTTATTGTCTCTTTAAGTTCACCCTCAAAAGCCATATCACAGATTTCCAGCGTGTATCTAAGCCTTTTCGCCGAGATTCTCATCTGGTGGTGCCCATCCTTGTCCGAAGAATCTGTTAAGCTCTCCTGATGGGATAACAATTCCCGGAGATGCCCGGTCACCCGTTCCTGGGCGTGTTCGAAGATAAATTGACTTTGCAGTGGGATATCTTTGCCCATAAAACGGAACAAGACCTTTTCGATCTCCCCATGCATCTCCGCCAACACGCCGGTGGCGTTGAACGCTTCGATATTTTTAACCACTTTTGGCTGAAGCTTTCGCCGATTCTGCTCCAGCCGCAGCAGAAGACGCTTGATACCGCGTTTGTGATGCTTGTGACCTTTGTCGAGATTCGACACAAATTCCTTAATGAATTCAATCTGGACGTCTCTGTCTCGTACGAGGCTGAGCTTTTGGGTTATCTTCTGAATTTGGCGGCGCCATTTCTTTGTTTTTTTGGCGGGCAAGCATTGGTCGAAAAAACTCAATCCCGCCCGCATCCGCCGGGAGGCCACTCGTGACTGGTGGACACATTCGACAACATCGCCTATACGAGTTCCGACCAGTTCTTTCTGCAGTTTCTCAAGCTGGCTGTGAAGGTACTTGCAAGCGAGTAGCTGGAAGCTGTCATCCATCATTGTTTTTCTAATGCTAAATCCCTCATAATTGTCAGACGCTACATCCTATTTTACACCTCATTACCTAAAAAGCAACTAATGAGCGAGTTTCATTTTCGGAACTGAACAGGAAGCGCGAACGTCGATGCGTAAGGGCTCTAAATCGTTGTAAATAAGTGAATTAGAGTCTAATACGGCGAGTCAGTATGATCCAAATAATCCCCGTAGTCGATCTCGGTGGAGGGGAAAACAGATTCGAATTGCTCGATAATGATGACCTTTCGGCTAAGGACCCCTTCGAGCAAATCCGCCTTGGCGATGGCCTTTTGGGCATCAAAAGGCCTTGTTGTTTCGGGGCAAAGGATGAGGTTATCATCGGTGATTTGGCAGGATACATCGCTTACCGAACCTTGGTGGTTTGCATCCAAACCATCGGCCAGACGAAGCAATGCCGCTAATTTCTTGAGATAGTACCTGGATTCCGAGTCAAGTTTTCCGTAGTATCTCTGAGACCGGTGGGGCAGGGCGCCTCGATGATAGCGAGCGATCAGCCCGACGATAATTCTCTCATTTTTATCCAGGGGAAGCTTCTCGGAACGGATAATGATATCCCGAGATTGTTGATTATGGTCTTTGCGGCAGATGGATTTTCCGATATCGTGAAGCAACGCGGCGGACTGCAACCAGATCCGTTCGGTATTGCCCATCTGGTGAAGGCTTTGAAGCTCGTCAAAGAGCCTACGGCAAAGCCGGCATACCTGGGTCGGATGTTGGCGTTCGTTCCTGACGGACAGGCCGAACTCAAAGATGTCCTGAAAGAAATTTTTAGTCGTCCATTTCTTCATAGCTTTCGCAGACGTATCGGCAAAATGCGGGCGGCACTTCTATAAAAACTGCGGCCGATAATATTCTTTTTATTTGTTCATCGTCTCAGGGTAAGGAACTCCTTGAATAAAAAGCTTCGATTCGGTATTCTACGTGTTGTTAAACTATTTGCTGGATTAATTTAAAGGCCGTTCTTATGCCCTCTGAGTCAAAAACAAATTGTATCGGAATCCTGACGTCCGGCGGTGATTGTCCCGGCCTCAATGCGGCCATTCGGGCCGTCACCAAGGCCGCTCTGAACGAATATAACATGACGGTGATCGGGATTATGGATGGCTTTCGCGGCCTTGTTGAAAACCGGACGATACATCTCGACGCAAAGCAGGTTAGCGGAATTTTAACGAATGGCGGGACGATTTTAGGCACCAGCAGAGATAAGGTCCATAAAATGCTCATGGGCGGCAAGAGCAGGGATATGACCGAAGTCGCCGTCGAAAACGTGCACCGCAACCATATCGATTGCCTTGTGTGTCTCGGTGGAGGCGGAACTCAGAAAACCGCTCTCCGGCTGCACCAGGCCGGTGGGATCAACGTGTTGACGCTTCCCAAGACGATTGACAACGATGTGGAAGGAACGGATACGACGTTTGGTTTTGATACGGCGCTGCAAATTGCGACCGATGCCATCGATCGTTTACATACGACGGCGACAAGCCATCACCGTGTTATTGTGTGTGAAATTATGGGACACAAGACGGGATGGCTGACGCTTTGTGCCGGTATCGCCGGCGGGGCGGACGTTATATTGATCCCGGAGATACCGTATGACCTCCATGTCGTTGCCGACTATCTGCTTGAACGCCGACGGCGTGGAAGTCGTTTCTCGATTATCGCTGTAGCCGAGGGTGCCGTTTCCGTCGAGGATGCCAAAATCCAGGCCGAACAGGAAGAATCTTTGAAGAGTCCCAAGAAGAAAAAGAAAGCGAAATCCTTGAGCGATTCCGCTTCAGTTTCCGATGATACGGACAATGTCCATTTAGTCAGAGAACCGATCTCCAGTCGAATCGCGCGCAGGCTTCAAGAGATGACGAAAATCGAAGCGAGAGTTACGTCTCTCGGCCATGTCCAGCGTGGGGGGATTCCGACCGCTTTCGACCGGTGGTTGTGTACCCGATTGGGAACCAAGGCCGCACAATTGCTTGCCCGGGGTGTGTATAATGTGATGGTGGGTTACGATTCCGGATTTTGCAAGCCCGTTCCCTTGGAAGAGGTTGCGGGCAAGAGAAAAACCGTTCCGAGTAACCATCCTATGATCGTTTCAGCCCGGCTTGTTGGGACATGCATCGGCGATAAGTCTCCGTTTAGCTCCAAATAATAACAAGCGTTTTTCTTTCCAAAAGTATGCCTACGTTCCCGGACACAGCCGTGCTGAAAACAATCAGCAGCACGAGAACCAGATGCACCCGTCGAAAAGTCATATTTTTCCTCTATTTGCTTATCCAAAGGGGACTCGACCAGGCTTGATGTCCGTCCTTTTGGGTGACGCGGACATAATAGATGCCGGCTTGGTTGAACTCCGTATCCTCCCAGGAGCCAGAGTAACGGTCGGTTGTTTTTTCATTTAAATCTACTGTCACAGGTTCCGACCATTTTTCACCATCGAAACGACATATGGTAACCTCGGACAAGTCTGCCATTCCGCCCACATCGAGATTGAATTTTGGCAATGTATTTTGAGCCGACTTAATCTGCGATCCCATTGGAGAATGATTGCAGTTAAACAGCAATACAATCCTTGCCCCGGTTGTCCCATAGGTTTGTCGGTTCTTCATACCGGTATAGAGTGCCTTTCGCGTTAAATCGGAAGCGAAGGTTGCCTGGAGTCCCCCCGCTTGGTCCCAATGGCCGCGGTCGCCAAGAGGCCATATCTCGCCCGGTTCTTTACACAAATGGCCCATGGTTAAGCGGTGCATATCGGAACCGGCAACCACACCTAAACGTAGGCCCTTTTGGAGGTTTGTGCGAAGGCGATTCTCCCGCTTGTCCCGGCCCACCTTGTGGATCGAATATATTTCATCCAACCAGTGAATCGAGTCGCGCAGGTCGCGATAGGCACTATGAATGTGGGCAATCGTAAAGAGCGGCCGGGTTCGTTTTAGCTTTTCGAGTTCGTCCATGAATGCACGCTCATCTTTCGCTCCTATCCGAAAGGACGGATTGTCCTCCGAGTATCCTCTGGCTTTCATCCGTTTCTCCCCCCAGATTAATACGGCCTCTTCTTCCGAAAGGAAATACGCGTTGGTGTGTCCTTCCTGGGCCCATTCGTAGCCGTAAAAGGTCACGAATCGCCCGGGTTGATTGGCTTGGGTTGTTTCTTTGAGATACCGGACCCAGGCTTGCCTGCAACCGAAATATTCGGCGTGGGGCGATACGCACCCAAAGTCCAGCCCGGCTACGTTCGGGGCATAAAAATAGTGCTCTGAAATGTCGTTGGTGCCGTCGCAATCGAGGGTATGAACGTGCATGTCCCCGAAGTAAAGGCGATGAAACGGTTGTTGCTTTGAGATGACCAGATAGTTGGAAACGCCTGAGACGTTATTGCCTTCGGCTTTGATCCGATACCATCCGGCCTCATGGATTTGGACGTTCTTGATTAGCTTATGGCCTCGATCATCCTTGGAAAACATCACCGTTTGTGGAACGTCGCTGTCACAATCGGTCGTGAGTTTGACCGTTCCGTGAAAATCTTCGGCGAGATTCCCAAATTTGTCGATGGCGGCGATATTTAAAGAGAATTGTTCATCAACGGCATGCAAGGGACGACAGGTGACATGCAGATATTCGGCGGCGCGCCCTTTGACTCTAATGCTGGGTAAGCCATAAAAGTTTCCTTTCCTGATGGGTAAGTCACGGTCTAATTCGGGCAGTTTTGAAAATCGAAACGGCAAAAAGAAATACCGCATTGCATAATCCGGCGCCTGGACGTGTCGCCATCCCAAAGTAATCGTATCACCGGCCCGCAGAGTTTGATCGGCCGACAGTTCGAGAACGAAACGCATTCGTTCCCTGATAGAACGAACGAAATGGTTAGGCGTATTGACGAAAGGTTTCTGGGGACCTTCTTCACCCACCTTCAGGTGCAACTGCACGTTTTGTCTGCTGCAGGTCGCAGTGACATAGTTGGGCTTTTTCTCATCTGTGGTTTGCCAGGGCTGTTCCTGTCCCCACCAATGGCTGGCAAAACTGAACTTCCAGCGGTCGATAAACGATCCGTTGACGATGCCAATGGACTCATGCGCAGGCAATCCGTCTTCACCGAGTGTGAGGGTGATCGTGTAATCCTGCTGTTTTCGGCTCCAGACGTCGTCTGGTGTTATGTGAACGGTTGTCCCCGGGCCTAAGAGTCCCGGCAGTTTTTTTCCCACGGGCTTTTTTTGAAATGCGGAGCAGGAAGCGATCCATACAAGAAAAAGAATGAGTAAGAGATTGATTCTATTCGCGGAAGCGTTTGTTAAGACGTTCATCGTGTTTGCGTTATTCATGATCCGAGATCTCCCGTTTCATTTTCCATTTTTTGCATCAGCCGTTCATATCAAGACGCATTTGCGTGAGTATACTACGCCGGATAGTGCCATTCAAGAAACCTTCAGCGTCTTTCCTCTGAAGGAAAATCAAGGTCTTGCGGTATGTCTTGATCGGAATATTGGGGCATTTCAAATTTTAGAAGGAGAAAAATGTTTGACATCAGACTTTGGATGTGATAAGGTAAAAAGTAAATGTAAAAATCAAAAATTAGAAATCAAAATTGCGGAATCCGCCTCCGGCGGATGACTTCCTTAATTTTGCACTTTGATCTTTGATTTTTGATTTTCCTTACGTTAGAATTTGCGTCAGGTGGATCTTTGTGAATGAATCGTTTTTGCTTTGATGAATAAGCACGATTCGCGACAAGCGTTTGTCCGAAGACCGGTAGCCGTTGTAGGGTGACATGCGAATAGACACACGAAACGACAGGGGGTTTGTCATGAAGACGACCAAAGCGTTTACTCTCATCGAATTATTAGTCGTTATTGCCGTCATTGCCGTATTGCTGGGGATTTTGCTTCCGTCACTCCAGGCCGCCAAGCGGCTGGCGGCAAGCTCGAATTGCCTTGCCAACCAGAGGACCCTGGTGACGGCGTGGATTATGTACTCCGACGACTACGACGGCTTTCTGGTCAGCAACCGGGCGTGCTACGATTCCGCCACCGATAAGGCCCCCTGGGTTCACCGGCCCAAGGACGTGACGGGAAGTAATCTGGCTTCGAATCCGGCCCCGGCGACGATCACGGATGAAGACCGTTTTCGCGGGATTCAGGGCGGGACCTTATGGAAGTACATCAAGGATGTGGGCGCCTATCACTGCCCGGGTGACAATCGGAGAAGTACCCAACAGCCTCCGCGGGATTGTTGGCGCAGCTACGACATTAGCTACGCTTTTGGTTTCGATCCGATCGACCAATACAAAGGCCAGGCGTATCAGAAAATGCTGGAAGTCAAAAACGGGGCTTTATATTACGTTTTTGTCGAAGAAGAGCACAACGGCAGCCAGTACGGCGAAAACGAAGGGGGATGGCACCTGCTGGGTCGCAATCCCCTGAATCCCGGTTCATGGGCCTTCTACGATCCGTTAGCATCCTTCCACCTAAAATCGAGCACGTTCGGATTTGCCGACGGGCACGCCGACCGTCGCAAATGGATGGATAAGCGGACGCTCGAATTCATCGAAACGAACAAAACGGCCCCCGGATCCCATTCGGGCATTTCAACCCCTTCGCCCGATAACGAAGACCTTCGCTGGTTAATCGAGCACTTTTGGTCGAAGGAACGCGCGCTGAGATAGTTGAATTTATTAGAACCGAGTGAAAGTGCCGGATGATTTTGTCGATGAGAAATTCAGCAGACCTTGGGTGTACTCGTCGAATTTAAGTGTGCTGTATGGCTTTGCGTAAATAAAGATCGTTTTGGTGTGTAGCTGAAACGTGATAATTCTAATGTTTTGACATCGGAGGACGATTATGCGAAGTACAAATGTTCTTTTGGCTCTGGTCGTGCTGTTTGCAACGACCATTTGCGTACAAGCCCAGGATCCGGATCTTCTGGGTTGGTGGAAATTTGATGACGGTACGGGGACCATTGCCGTTGATTCGAGCGGCAACGGTCACGACGGCGTATTCATCCAGGACCCGGAGTGGGTGGCCGGCAAATTCGGGAGCGCCTTGCTCTTCGATGGCCGGGGAGGTGAACGTGTGTCGCTCGGGGGACTCGATATCCCCTCGGGTCAGATGACCATCGCCTGCTGGTTCAAGGCGAACAACCTGGATACACCCGGCCAGGACCCCCGGATGGTCTCCAAGGCGTTCGGCGGTGGAAACAACGACCATATATGGATGTTCAGCTCCAGTCGACAAGGTGGTGAGAAGCTTCTGAGATTTCGACTCAAGACGAACGACGGACAGGATACGTCGGAAATCAAGGCCGGCACGTTCGAAGTCGGTGAGTGGATCCATGGCGCCATCTGGTGGGACGGCACCGACATGAAGATCTACAAGAATGGCGAGGAAGTCGGAGCGATTGCCAAGGGCGGCACTTCCGTCGCTCTGGATCCCGCGGTCCAGGGGGCCATCGGCAACCAGCCCATTGGAGCGGAAAATCGACCCTTCGACGGGATTATCGACGATGTGCGCATCTACACGAAAGCTCTGACGGAGGCGGAATTTCAGGACGTGATGGTCGGTCCGCCCGCCCCATTAGCGGCCGGGCCGGATCCAGCCGATGGGGCCGTCATCCAGCAGGACTGGTATAATTTGGGATGGCAATCCGGGACGTGGGCCGTTTCGCATGATGTCTATTTCGGCGCGGATTTTGACGCGGTCAACGAAGGCGCCGAGGGCACGTTTGTCTGCAATACGACGTTGAATTTTCAGGTCGTCGGTTTCCCGGGCTTCCCGATTCCGGAAGGTCTCCAGCCCGATACGACATACTACTGGCGAGTGGACGAGGTGAATCCCGATTATCCCGAGAGCCCGTGGAAGGGCATCGTCTGGAGCTTTTCATTGCCTCCCCGAACAGCGTATCGTCCGTTCCCGCCCGACGGGATGAAATTCGTCGATACGAATGTGGAGCTGAGTTGGGCCGCTGAGTGGAACGCGGCTTTGTTCGCTGTCTATTTCGGAACCGATCCGGTTGAGGTAGAGAATGCGACGGGCGCATCAGCCGATGGGAAAATGACGTACGATCCAGGTTCTCTGGAGCTCGATACAACGTATTATTGGCGCGTCGATGCATTCGATGGCGTCGAGTGGGTTACAGGGAACGTCTGGAGTTTCACGACGACCAAACCGGGCGGCGGTATTCTGGGTGAATATGCCAACTATGACGGCGGCGTGCCGGTTCCGCCTGAATCGCCTTTCGGTAACGTATCCCTGATCCGGGTAGATCCGGGTATCGATTTCGAATGGGGTAATAACTCGCCTGAGCCGGGCGTAATCAATGAGGATAACTTTGCCGTTCGTTGGACGGGTGAACTGGACGTGCCTCTGGACGGTAGATATACCTTCAAAGCCACAACCGACGATGGTGTGCTTCTCTATGTGAACGGCGAGGAAATGGCGGATGCCTGGCGTAACCAAAACGGTCCTCTCGAGCAGTCGGGCACGATAGACCTCGTGGCGGGTGAGTTCGCATTTATTAAAATGCTTTATTTTGCTACGAGCGGCTCTGCTGTTGCGGAACTGCGCTGGGAGCATGAATTGTTTCCTTTGGACTTTATTCCGGCCGCAGCGCTTTCTCCGCCGTTACGCGCCGGTTCGCCCAATCCCGCGAATGAGGCTGTGGAAGTCAGCCAGACACCCATTCTCAAGTGGAATCCCGGCCGCTACGCCGTCGAACACGATATCTATCTCGGAACGGATGTGGACGCCGTCAGAAACGCCACCCAGGGTTCACCTGAATTCAAGATCACGCAGGCACTAGGCGACGAGAGTTACGAGCCGGAGAAACTCGCCTGGAACACAACGTATTACTGGCGCATCGACGAAGTCAATGATTTGAATCCCGAGAGTCCGTGGGTCGGCAACGTCTGGAGCTTTACGACGGGCGATTTCCTTGTCGTGGATGACTTTGAGAGTTATACGGATGACGACGCGGCCGGTGAGGCGATCTGGCAGATTTGGCTGGATGGCTTCGGCGTTGCGGACAACGGATCGCAGGTCGGTTATCTGCTGCCTTCGTATACCGAGCGGTCGATTGTCCACGGCGGTTTCCAGTCCATGCCGCTCATTTACAACAATATGGCTCCTGTCAGGAACTCGGAGGTGTCGCTGACGTTGACAACCCCGCGTGACTGGACGACCGAGGGCGTGGCAGTACTCTCGTTGTGGTTCCATGGGGATTCGGCGAATGCGGCCGAGCCGTTGTATGTCTCGATCTCCAATGCGGCCGGCGCGCCAGCCCTTATGGCTAATAATGATCTGAATGCGGCGCAGGCGGATACCTGGACGGAGTGGCGTATTCCGCTGCAGGACTTTGCCAACCAGGGCATCAATCTGACGAACGTGGATAAGATCACGGTCGGTCTGGGCAGCAAAGGCGGTGCGGCGCCCGGCGGTATGGGAACGATGTACATCGACGACATCCGGTTGTATCAGCCGTAGGCGATCAGATGTGAATATTCCCGTGGCTGGGATGAAATGATGTTTTGACTGATTCGGGGCCTATACTGATTTGTTCGGTATAGGCTCCGCTTCTTTGCACCTGTAAAATCAGAAAGAAATCCTTGCCACAGAAACCTATAGTATATATAATTAGTATGATTTAAAGGTCAAGCTTGATTGAAGGGCGCGCGATCTGGGCGAGGCTATACAAACACTCTACTGAAGAAGCATGCTTTATCATAAGGCGAATACGATGTTTTCTTAAACGTTGGAGGATCACATTATGCGAAAACACAGTGGATTCACATTAATCGAGTTGCTGGTCGTTATCGCGGTGATTGCCATTTTGTTGTCCATCCTGATGCCCGCTCTGAACAAGGCCAGAGACTTGGCCATGGGATCGGCGTGTAAAGGGAATTTGAAGAACTTTACCTTCGGAATGGCGATGTATCTCGATGACAATAACGGCAACTTCTGTTCGGCGCACACATGCTACTTCAAAACAACAGATCCTCTGCCTGTGGAGTCGGGCATCGGCGGCAACCACCTGCACCTGCGCTGGTGCAATGGGGACATCGATCTTAAGAGCAATTCGCAATACGGAGGCGTTCTGTTTCCATATTTATCCGATGCCCGGTCGTTCATCTGCCCGGCATTCAAACGTTTGGCGTCTCAGCGTTCCAACGACCAGTTCTACCTGGCGTATGGAGATACCGTCAGAAATTACGAACCCTGGTATAACTACACGATGAATGCCTATGTCGGTAGCACGAACACGGGCGTCAGCGAAACGCGCGTTAAGAATATAACCGAAGTCAAAAATCCCGCTTCGACCTACTCGTTCACGGAAGAGAGCTGTTTTGTGGATACGGCCTACAACGCTTCGGGTCTGAACGATACCTTCATGGTTCCCGGCAACGATTCGATGGCCCAGGGCTGGCTCAGCCAGGTGGGGGGCAGTCCCCGTCTGGTCGAACCCGGTCCCGACGGTGTCGGGCAGTTTTGGGACGTGATAGCCGGCTTTCATAATGCTCCATCCGGAAACAAACTCGCTGGCAAAGGCAACTGCGCTTTTCTCGACGGCCATGTCAATGCTCACTATCGCAAAGAGACTTTTTATCTCGCTTGGCCCAAATAATGGACACTCGTGGTTAGGAGGTGGAGACGCATGAAAAAGAGAAGATGTATTCTGTTCTCAGTCGTCGTGTTCGCGACTGTCTATGGAACGGCTTTAGCAGATGAGCCCCAACCCGTTCATGCCGGAACGCGAATCCTCCACAGCGGGAACCTGGTTGTGGAGATTGGGGATCCCGATTCGCCGGACTGCCGCTGGAATAAAGGACTTCGTTTTTCACCCGTTGCCAATATTATCCAGGTGAAGCTCAACCATCGGGAATTTTGTTATGCCCCGGTCGCCGGCGGATCTTTGAGCTATATCGGTGGATTGCCGATGGAATTCGATATCGGACAGGAATCATTCCAGCCCGATCCTCCCGGATATAACGAAGGTTCCAACGGCTCTCCTTTTCTGAAGATCGGCGTCGGTATCCTCACGCGCAATGCTTCTGCATACAATTTTAGCTCTACTTACCCGGTCGTCGAACTGGCCCGGACCACGACCACCTGGGAACCGGACCGGGCGCATTTCGTCCAGACCCTCTCCGGGACGGCGAACGGCTATTGTTGCCGGCTTGAAGAAGATGTGATTGTCAAGAATGATACTCTCTTCCTGGTTTATAATCTAACGAATACCGGCACCAAGACGTTTACGACGGAGCAGTACCTTCACAATTTCCTTTGCTTTAGCCAGCAAGGTGTGGGACCGAATTATAGAGTGTACTTCCCGTACGACCTAACGGCATCGCCGGAGGTGCAGGAATGGGAGCCGCCTCAGCTTGAGAAAGCGGGTCGAACCGGGTACGATTTCGTCGATCATAATCCGCCCATGGTGCGTCTGGAGAATATGATCCTCTATACAAAGCCCATCACCAGCGTTCCGAAAACCTGGATCTATAAGCCGGAGGACTACTTGGGTCCGGATACGATTGCGGTCGAGCAAAGCGATTTCGGCCAGCGGGTGATGATTGATTCAACGCTTAGATCCGCTTATGTCGGCATTTGGACGACCTCTTACCAGGTGTCGCCCGAACAATTTGTTTTTATGACGCTGGCCCCCGGAGAAAGCGCGACGTTTACGCGGACGTACACATTCTCAACAGATGGATCGATACGACAAGATTGTACGGGCGACCACACCGTTAATGAAAGTGATTTGTTCGCGTTCTCCTCGGCGTGGCTGGCGGCGCCTGGAACGGCACATTGGAATTCTTCCTGTGACGTGTCGGATCCTCCCGACGACTGGATTGACAACAAGGATCTGGCCGCCCTGGGTCAGGCATGGAATCGAGACGCCACGAATCCTGCGCCGGTGGCGTATTGGGCGTTCGATGAAGCGACCGGTTTGGCCGCCGCCGATGGGGTGGGTTCTCACGATGGCTCTCTCATAGGTTTCATTGGGGATGATTCCCAATGGGTAACCGGCCACGTGGGCGGTGCCATAGAGTTCGACGGCCTGGATGATTATGTGGAGTTCGACGGCTATCCCGGCGTTGGCGGCACGAATCCTCGCGCCTTCGTCGCCTGGATCAACACGCAGGAGATTTCTACCGAGATACTTCCTATCATCGCATGGGGACAAGACAAACCGGGAGCGTACTGGCTTGTGGAAGTTGATGAAGATCAAAGACTCAGACTATCCTGTGGGTCGGGATTTGTTTCCGCGAACGAACAACAGATAGGCGACGGCGATTGGCACCATATCGCGGTTGTGCTCGATCCGATTGATCCCGAACGTCCCCTTATCAGTGATGTCCTGTTATATGTGGACGGCGAACGCAGAACGATTTATAAGATGGAGGAAGCGGATATCAACACGGGTGACAACGAGAACGTACGTATTGGTGCCTCGCACGGCCCAGACACCAATACCTTTGGAGGTCTTATCGATGAAGTGGCGATCTTCGACCGGGTTGTCGGTCTTACAGCCATCCAGCGAGCCTTTTTGCAGTAAGAAGTGGATGTGATTCGTTCGAGGCGTTCAGAAGATACAAAGCACTTTGTCGTTGCAACAGGTATTTTCCAGAGATATAATATGTTACAGACTGAACTTTTGCAAAATTCTTGTTACAGATGTTAACAGGGCTGGCAGGAATGGTTTATATCCAAATGGATCAATAATTGAAGAGCAGAGGAGCCTATCATGTCAACGACGAGACGCGTTCGGGGCTTTACACTTATCGAGTTGCTGGTGGTTATCGCCATCATCGCATTATTGATGGGGATACTGATGCCCGCGTTGAGCAGGGCCAAAGAACAGGCCAAAAAGACCCGGTGTCTGGCCAATCTCAAGCAGATCGGTTTGGCCATGCATCTTTATGCGGGTGATAACGGATATAAAGTCCCCCGCGCAGAGCTACGGCCGGGCGTGGATATCTACACGGGTATTGATATGCGATGGCCGGTGTTGTTTATGCCCTACGTCGGGGGATTATCCGATAATGTGGAAAACTATCACGAAGTGGGGATTTATAACTGCCCGAGCTACCCGCTGAAAGAGCAGACCGTCGATTATTGCACGAACGCCTTCGACCTAAAGGGCAGCGGGACGGAGTTTTTCGGTTTTTCCAAACTGGATGATTTTCGCCGTCAGGCCAAGACGGTTTATATGGCGGACTACGAATATATTCCCGACGTGGATCACATTAAGGTTATCCTCAAGGACGATCCTGCCAATACGATGAAGGTCAAGATGCAATCGCTGGACGTCTGGAACGCGAATCATTTACCGTCGGCGCCGGACAGCTCTCGGCGCATGGCGCGCGACCGTCATAAAAAGTGGATCAATTGCATGTATGTTGACGGTCATTGTAATGACGTAGATCCCCTGGAGCTTACGCCGTACGATTTCGGTGTGCCGGTGGACGTGAGCGGACGGTAGTGAGTGTATGGATTATTGGGGGATGAGGGGGGCTCGCTTCCCGCAGGTCAGGCGGACTCTCATATCTTTACGATGCTGTTTTTTGATGCTGACTCGTACACCGCCTCTTGCACGGCTAAGGTCTTGAGGTATTCGTGGCCGTTCGTCTCGAAGGGCTTGCCGTCGAGCATTCGGTCGATGAAATGCCGCTGGGTCGTATAGCAACAGTCGCCGGAAAAAGCACGATCCTCGTGGCGATACTCATGCGCTCGCTCTTTCTCGCCGAGAGGCTGTATCGTGATTCGACCGTCCAGATACAGCCGGATCGATCCGGCTTTCGCATCGATAAGCATCTCGCCGAACGTATAGCGGGGATTTTTAAAGTTGCACTCGTTGTATCGATTGGCGTCCCAGAGGCCGGTCGCGCCGCTGGCGAAATTGAAAACGACGGCGGCGTAATCCTCCCCGGTGATGACCGGATTGAGCTTCTTGAGCACGGCGTAAACGTCTTTGATTTCGCCAACGAGGTAGCGGTACGTGTCGATGAAGTGCACGCCGTTCTCATACACCAGCAATCGTGGATAGTCTCGAAAGTAGGGTTGGCGAGGTATATACGCATCCTCGCCCCAGCCGTCGCCCATGCGCGAACGGAAGTAGATCGAGTGAATCGTATCGCCTACGACGCCGGCATCAAGCAGCTTGCGGATTTCCCGGTACCACGGCTGGAAGCGCCAGTTCTCATGGACCATGAAGCGAACGCCGGCCTGGTCGGTGATTTCGACGATCTGTTTTGCTTCCTCGAATGTCGGCGCGAGCGGCTTTTGGCAAATGACGTGAATGCCCAATTCCGCCGCGATCCTGCACATTTCCAGATGCGTCGGCGGCGGTGTGATAATATCCACGAAATCAGGCTTTTCCTTCTCAAGCATCTCGCGATAATCCGTATAGTGACGCGGGATACCGTAGTTTTCGATGATGGGCTTGGCGCGCTCGGCGTTGCGATTGCAGAACGCCGTCACCGTCACTTCCGGAATCCGCTGCCAGGCCTCATATTGAAAGTGGCTGAAATACCCCGCCCCCACCGCGACTGCTTTGAACGTGCTCATCCGTTTTCCTCACTCATGGAATCTTTTCTATTGTAACGTTATTCACATCGTTGGTATCCACGGGCTCAGTTTGATTCGAAGACTCCGGTTTCTTACGTGTGGATGTGTAGATCTTGTAACCGACGGCCCCCAGCGTCAGGAAGATCAAGGTCGTGAGCATGGCGATGAAACGTTTGCGAATCGCAGCCGGTGAGAGCTTTTTGTCCGAAACGCGGTTCGGATTCATGAAACACCAGGCCACAATGGCGATGAAATTGAAACCTGCGGCTAAAATGAAGAACCTGTTCGCGCTTCCGGTCACTTCATCCTGGAAGAGCGGAAACATAATAGCGCTCAGGGCGGCGCCGATGTTGCCGACCATGTTCATCGAGCCGGAGACGGCGCCGGAATTCGCCCCGCCGATATCGTTGCAGAAGGCCCAGCTCGGACTCAGTGTCATATCCACGCCGAATGTTGCAAGGCTAAAGCAAAGAACGAATAGATAAAGATTGTCGGTTTGGGTGGCCAGGAGCAATCCGATGACACCCAGGGCGAATCCGACAATGGCCGTGATGCGGCGCGAACCGACGTGATGGCCCTTTTTGAAAAGTTGGGTCACCATCGTCCCCGCGATCCAGTTGGCAAAAGCGGCAAAAATGAGCGGGACTGCAGAGAAATAGACAGCCTTCGGATCGTCGGGCCACTGGCCCTTCAAATACGAGGGCAACCAGGTCAGGCTGATGAAGAACGTGACGTTGCTGGCGAAGTACTGTACCATCGCCAGCGACATATTCAGCGATGTGAACACTTCCGCAAACGAAGATTTCACCGTTGCCGTAAAGTCGCTGACACGCCCCTTCTCGATATAGTCAAGTTCTTCTTTATTCACTTTTGGGTTGTCTTTGGGATTGTCTCGGAACCACAGCAACCAGACGGTCGCCCAGATAATTCCGATCAAACCGTTGACGGCAAAGGTCCAGCGCCAGCCGATTTGCATGATTAGCCACGGCATCAAAAACAGTGAAAAAGCGGCGCCCAAGCGACTGCCGGAGAAATTAATACCGTGCGCGAGGCCGCGGTCCTTAACGGGCAGCCAGCGAAAGAAGGCTTGTGTCGCACCGGGGAAGGCGCCGGCTTCCCCGGCACCGAACAAGAATCTGAGCACGAGCATCTGGATGGCGCTTCGGGCCGCACCGGTCAGGGCGGTAAACAGGCTCCAAACCGAGACCACGATGGTTAGCGCTTTGCGCGGTCCGAGCTTATCGGCGATCCACCCCGAGGGCACTTGAAACAGTGCATACCCAACGGCAAAAATGCCGAGCACCAGGCCCATCAGCTCGCCGGATATCGAGAGGTCCTTCTTGATGTAATCCACAGCGGACGCGATACACGCGCGGTCCATGTACGTGTTGACGCTGTGGAAGAACAGAATGCCGATAAGAATAAATCGTTGACGGCTCATACCATTTCGAGTTGTTGTCACGACAATTTCACCTTTCTCTATGAACTTGCCTGTAAGCGGAGATTTTGAACAACGTGTGTGATCGCGTCCATCTCTCCTACGTTCCCTGGAAAAACGATATAGGGCAAATCGGGGAACGTACTCTCGGGCCCGGTTCGCCAAACGGGCACGCCCGGCAGAATCTGCCCGAGCACCTGCGCTCGGGTGATGTTCAGGGCTTTCGTTGCGATATCGCTTGATGTGATTCCACCCTTGGCCAGGATGTATCCCGGCCGGACGTGCATCGAGCGAACGATTTCCACAAGGGCTCGCGAGACCTGCTCGCCGATATGCAACGAGCTTTCGTCGTCGTTTCCGGTTATGAGCTTGCGGCTGGTATAAACGACGATGTCCTTACCTTCCGACAGTACGTTTTCTATCCGTTCAACGGTCGTTCGAATAAGTTCGTCTCGGGCCGGCATGGAGAGTAACGCTTCAACATCGAGTTCGATACGATAAACGTTTGTATGTTGCAAGACGTGGTTGAGCTGTTCGGAAGATCTCGGCACGTGAGACCCGACAACGATTAGGCCGGACGAACCGGTCGTGAGGTTCATTTCATCGGCCGTCAATAGTGGTCGTCCTTTCAGGCCCGCTCGCACGCGAACGAAAGAGGCCGCGGTTCGAAAGAGGAAACGCTGCCCTTGTCGCTGGGCCTGGAGCAGACCTAAGGTCACAACTTCCAGGTCCCGGTAGTCGGCGGCGTTGACGACGCAAACGCTCCCCGGCTCGCATCCGGCCAGCTTGCTCGCCACAGCGTCCGGGCCTTTTTTGCGTATCGCGTCGAGGGACAGTGACTGCACCGATTCAGCGGGGCATCGGCCCTGTGTCTTTTCTTCGACCCAGCGTCTTAAATCTGAATGAGCGTAGCCGAAAACGACGTCCTTTGCGAAGGGCGTTTCCGCGGCGGGTATGAGATTTTGAGTCTCCTTCACGTAATGGATATCATTGATCGTATATCTTCCGCCCTCCTCAAAAAAGGGGATCATGAGCCACACGGCCCGTTGCATTTCAAGCACATCGATCAGCGCATCGACTTCGGCGGGAAAATGGCCGCGAAGCGTCGAGTCGCTTCGGCTAATAATCTCAAACGCTCTATGAGTTCGCCGGGACGCTTCCAAAATATTCTTTCCCGCCTTCCGGGCCAGGTCAATCGCCTGCGTTCCTGGCAAGCTTCGGGAGTTCGTGAGCACGTAGAACAGCGGAGTCTTGCGCTGGAATTCTTCGATGATCGTCGGCAGGTCCCAATTCGTCACAACCGGCACATCATGCACCGTCTGTGTGCCGGTCGGGTCATCGTCCAGCACGACAATGGACGCGGGTCTTTGGGCGTTCTCTTGCTGTATAGCCGGCAGCAAATCGTCGGGCCATACAGGAGGTAGCGAATTTATGGTTTCTTCAAATGATAGCGCCATCTTGTTCTTTTGGGTCCTAATCTTCGTCCTCTATAGCAACAGCCCGGGCGGGAGCGCCATCGCCATCGGCTACTTTGAGCGGCAGGGCAATGAATGTCACCCTGGGTTTTGTCAGCGATTGCAGATTGGCGAGTCCCTCGACGACGATCACACCGCCTTCGAAGAGAATTTTGTGGACTGTTGTAAGCTCCTCGATATTATTGACGTCCGCAACAGACGGAGGTTCGACGCCGAGCATTCGCACCTGTTTTTCAACGCACCACTTTGCCAGATCGGCACTGATGCGCGGCAACTCATCGCGGTATCGGTCCTGATCGTAGTATTCACTCCAGCCGGTGCAGATCATAACACTATCACCCGGTTCAATCTTGTCGGCAATACTATTCATACGCTCGACGCCAATCAACGCACACGGCTCCATGGGTCGCACATCGACGACCCAGGCCGGGCCGATGAGTTGGCTAACGTCCAGTTGATCGATTGTTTGCCGGCCTACTCCGAAGTGAACTGGGGCGTCCATGTGCGTACCACAGTGCGAGTATAGACTCAGTGCCGTGGCGTTCCAGCCGTCCTGTTCAAGAATCCGCGCAGGCTCGAAGGCCACGCCTCGCATTCCGGATTTGAGCGTTAATGTCAGATCGATAACGCGAGACATACACTTCCTTACGTTGATTGGAGATTTTTCACCACGGCGTTCGCGATTTCCGACGTTCTTGCCGAACCGCCAAGATCGACGGGTATGATGCCTTGCCGGACCGTCGCCTCAATCGCCTGAACGATGCTCTTGGCGGCTTGTGGCCGGGCTAAATGCTCCAGCATAATCGCCCCGGACCAAATCGCTCCGATGGGATTGGCGATTCCCTGCCCGGCGATGTCCGGCGCCGAGCCATGAATCGGCTCGAACATCGACGGATACGTCCGCTCCGGATTGATGTTGCCGCTCGGTCCCAGCCCAAGACTTCCCATGATCGACCCGCCGAGATCGCTCAGGATGTCGCCGATGAAATTCGTCGTGACGATCACGTCGAACACTTCCGGGTGCAGAACGAAATTCGCCGAGGCGTTGTCCACGTACATCTTTCGGTATGCCACATCTGGATAGTCGGCGCTGACCTGCTCGACGATGCGGTCCCAATAGGCCAGGCTGTGAATCAACGTGTTGGATTTAGTGACGTTCGTGATGCGCTTGCGGCGACGGCGCGCCAGCTCGAAGGAATAACGAGCGATTCGCTCGATGCCTTTGCGCGTGAAAATGCTCGTATCCGTAGCCATCCCGTCGGCAAAGTCCGGCCGGACGAAACCGCCGGACTGAACGAACTCGCCTTCGGTATTTTCGCGGACAACCACGAAGTCGATGTCATCGGGCTTCTTATTCCGGAGCGGCCCTTCGATCCCCGGCAAGAGCCTTGCGGGACGATAGTTGACATACTGATCGAAGGCGGTTCGGACCTTGAAGGTGAAGAGCTTGGCCGGAAGCGTATCGTCAACATCCGGTAATCCGACCGCCCCGAAGTAGAGCGCATCAAACGCCTTGAGCACATCCAAAGCGTCGTCCGGCATGAACGTCCCGGTTTCCTTGTAGTATGCGGCCCCGTAAGGAAACACTTCGTATTGAAGTGTGAAATTGAAGGCTTTCGCCGCGGCGTCGAGAACCTGAATACCGGCCGGCACGATCTCCGGCCCGATCCCGTCGCCGGGAATAACTGCGATTTTATATGTTTTTTTATTTTCCATAGGTCTGTTGAATTATAGGCATTGAAGGCCGATTTACAAGACAAAAACAAGCTGCGTTGGTTCGTCTAAATGATGTAAGGATCGTCATTCATGAAGGTCGGGCTTGGCGGAGCGTCTGCGCGATGATTCCGACGACTGCATTTTCATCGTCGAGAGCATTCCTCAGTTCATCCGGGTCCAAAGCAAAAAGGGCATTCAAACGAACTTCCCCCGAGGGATCCTTCGTAAGCTCCTGCAGCCGATCGCGCGGCCACTCATAGCCAAGGCTTGTTAGACGCCACACGATAAAGGCGCGCAACTGATCATTATCCGAATCCAAATGCCTCAGCAGAACGGGAATTGACTCCGTCGTCAGATGAGCGAAGATGGCCTCCAGGCAATGCGGAGTGTTTCTATTTCGATGCCGCGTCAGTCTTCTGATGCGCTGTTGGGCGGATTCTCTGGTTGGTTCATTGTGATACGCCGGCGCACTCGGCAACACGGCCAGAGCACCGATAACCTCCTCAGCCAGCTCTCTGTCACCGTCTGCTAACAAATCCGCTAAGTGAATGATGGCACGACCCCGGTCCGCAGAGAGGTCCACAAACCGCGTCTGCCTCAGATAGGATTTAATCAGTGTCCCCGCCCGATCCGCAGGTAGCTCGCCAAGAGCCTTCCAGAAGGGCTGCATGATCCAATTAGTGTATCTGGGATCGCCAAGAGCGGGTCTCGTACCGAGCCCGCGTGTTCTATCTACAACTTCTTCCATCAAGTAAGTAAACCGCTCCTGTGCTTCCGGATCATCGCTGATATGGGCCAGCGTGCCGGCGAGGTCAAGCAGTGTTCCTATACTTGACCGGTCATATGCAGACGTCTCCGGATCGGTTTTGCGGAAGGCAGCGAGTCTCTTCTGATAAATTTGCTCGAATTGTTCCTTCACACTTCGGTCGCCCCATTCAGCTCTGATTTCAAGTACTTCGTAAACGTTAGGATCGGTGAGTTCCTCGAGAAGAATGTTCCGCAGGTCGCGGTTACAGTTTCGAAGCAGATACAGAAGATAATCTTCAGGCATAGATCTGCCCGCTTCCCGGCGTTGAGCAATGAAAGCCTTTAAATCTTTTGGTGCGGCGCAAAAGATACGTCTCGGCATGCCGGCATGAGGGCCCGAAGTGAACAAAGCTGCGGCCTCTCCTTGCCCCAGGATAACACGGTTGTAAGTCTCTTGCGTCGCTCCCGGGAGCGGTCGGTAACGTGCCATTGGATCGGCAACAGTACGTTCTATCGGGGCACTGGCCAAGCCGAAGATATGGAAAATCATCAGGAGAACGATCCAGTAAGCTATCAAAGCAGCGCGGTTCCAGCGTTTTGCTGTGGATGCGATTGGTCGATATACTCCTTCGGTCCAAATAAGCACACAAAGAACCGACCAAAACAGAAGGGGCCCGACGTATCGCAGCCAATCGGTTAGATTGTCCGGTATAGTAATGTTAAGACTGCCCGCCATCCAGAAGACAACTCCTTTGAACCATAAGGATCCACATAGCACCGCTACCCATAATCGGGGACGCCGCAGATGGGAAAAACTGACTGGGGTGATGTCAAGCAATCCGATCGCACCCCATGATGAGAACCAGCCAGCCATATAAAACAAGAATAAGGGTAGCTCCCCCTCCGGTCGTTTCTTCAGCAGTTCCAGCACCGCGAGCAGAACCAAGACGAGTAACAAAACGACATCGATGACCATATACGGCTTGATATATTTACGGATTTTTGGCTTCGGCCAGTTAAAACGAGCCTGGGTGAATTCTATCACAATACTCAACAGGGGTACCATGGTAATGAATAAGATAAACGGAATCATCACGATCCATGTAACGTAGTAAAATGTGTTATCATTCAAGTTGGATAATTCCCTGTATTTGTCCAGCAACGCCGACCCCCGAGCCGCCCGCAACCGGCTTTGTCGAGCCTCGGTTTCGGGCAGGTCCAGTTCTGTGAGTCTGATTCCTTCACCAGGCCCGAGCAACGTGGCGCCGATGCGCAGTGTTTCCGAATCATACGCGTTTTCAACAATACAGTCGCCGATCTTCACTACCGAGCCGCTCAGGTCGTGGAACATTTTTTCATCAAATCTTCTATTCATTCGATCTGTGAGTAAAAGTTGCCTCGCGAGGTCTTTGTAGAAAGGCTCGATTTGGGGTCGTTTCCAAAACCAAATGAGGTTGGCCTTGTCACAGAGCCGGTCCAGGCGCGCCTTGTATTTGCCGTAGGGCAAATAGAATTGCGGCAGGCGGTGACCTATCTCAAATTCCTCAAGAGCATCTTGCTCACGGTGAGGATGATTCGGATCCGTCAGGCATATCCAGCCCCGCAAGTATCGATTGTGAGCGTTTTGGGGATTTAGTGTCATGAGCCGGTCGATCAGGGCCAGTGCTGCTTGCGCATGAACAAGAATTTCTTCCGTCAGGCCCTCGGCCAACTGCGACAGGAAAAACTCGTTTTCCGGCCACTTCTCTACCAGAGCGGCCAACTCCTCCAGGTTCGGATTCTCATAGGCATAGGTATGATAGGTAAGGCAGTATCGTAGCATATCCCCTGCTTCGGGATCATCTGCAATAAGCCTATCCGTCACGATGGCCGGGACGTTCAGCTTACCGGCCGCAGTATGTCGGTTTTTCCACATCGCCCGGGAAAATCGGATCATCCGCCTGGCGTTGGGGATTTCGTAGAGGGTCAGTCCGATACAGACGACCGAAATCGCGATCCACAGTTTTGCCCAAACTCGCATTTTGGCCTCACTTGGTCCAAAGCTCGTCGAATCCAAACGTCTTTTCGCATACTCGCTTGCCCGAAGGCACTGAAGACATTATAGACCTTTTCTGCGACGCAGACCAGGGGAAATCCCAGGTCGGGACTATCTCATCCCCATTGTGTTTGGACAAATAGAAATTGGGATGGCGTAGTCTGGATTGCTGTTATGTCTTTTTGCGGCGGCGCTCTGGGGAGCCGGAATCTGTTGGTCGGGCGAAGGTGCGGTCTGTGGTCATGAGCCACTTGTCGAATTCGAAGCCGTCTTCGCGCATGGAGAATTCGATTGTGTGCAGCCCGGGCTGCTCGATGTCGAGATAAATCTTGTGCGGCTCACCGCAATGCTGTTTTTGCGTTCGCTGTTTGCTCTCCCACCACCACGACCGTTTGCCTTCGCACCATTGCAATCGTTGGCCGGACTCGGGCCAGGTGCCGTCGATGCCGACGTGCATCCCGTTGTCCTCGCTACCGGTTGAGTACGCACGAACCCATACGTAATACCGGCCCGGCGTGTTGAAGTGAACCGGATAGACCAGGACGCCCAGCTTGCCCGGCTCGTTGGAGAAGTTCTCGCCACCGATGAGCTTGTTGCCGTGATTCCGGCGGGTATCGGGCAAAATCTCAAGATAAGCTCCACCGCTCGCCGAGCCGGCATGGTTCTCATCGCCGTCTGGAGTGACATTCGGTGTCCGGTCTATCGTCGTGACATACCACTGTCTTATTTCCGTATCGGTTTGTACGGCATAATGCTCAGCCTCGACGGCGACCAGGCCGTCGACCTCTTCAAAGGTTGTAGTCCCATCGCTGGCTGGGAGGACTCTTTTACGCGGAGACGTTTTTGCTTTCGTTTTTGCGCCGGTTGGCACCAGTGTCAGGGCGATCCAGCGGCCGCGTGCATAGGGTATTCGACCGGTTCTCTTGTTGCTGTTGGTGGCCGTGTTGAATTCCACTCTTAATGTCGCTCCCCTGGCGACGGAGACGTTCTTCCAGGTCTTTTGCGTTGGTTTGTAGTCAACCGACGTCTTGGGATTAATGAACCCGCCCACAAGCTTGCCGCCGATCAGGACTTTATACGTGGATTCTCCGTCCGTCTCGGTCATCGTGGTCAATGTGATATCATACGTACCTGCCTTACCGGCAAATGTGGCCTTGGCGGCGGCGAACTTATCTTTATATTGACCCGGATCAATCGCCAGGGCGTCGTGGCCATCGTCTTTGTATGCGGGCACAAAACCGCCCCCGGTTACGATCTGAAAATCCCGAGTGGCTTTCAGAACAATCGCGCCTTTCGCGTCCGGGATCACTTTTGGAGCAGGAGGTTGATCGGAAGCGAGCTTCAACTTGCCGTCGCCTTTTATCACGAGCAACCAGTCATTTCTGTCGGGTGCGGCGAGTTCGACTTTTCGCCCGGCTTTAATCGAGCCTGTGTGAAGCAGACTGTTTAGACCGTCGCCCGTGCGTGGATTGAACCAGCCGTAGTTGAAATGGCCGCCGGTTATGTTCAGCTCAACTTTGCCGCCGTGCTTGAGATAAACCAGATAGATTTCACCGGGTTTGCAGAAAACATAATCGTCGGTGTTCTCGGTCATCCCGTCTTCGCATTTCATGTCCCAGAATGGGATTCTATATTTCCTGAAGAACTCCAGCGCAATGCGGCATTGATCCCAGACCTTCTCGCGGGTGCGCCAGTCCTGACAGGTCAGGTCGCTGTGCGGATGTTTGTAACCGAAGTACCATTCGACGCCTGCGCCGCCGGCCATAATGTTGCCCCACAGGCCGTTTTTACGGGCGTTGTCGCGTGTGGGATCCTCGGCGTCGGTGATCAAGCCATGCGTCGCATCTCCCGGCTCATCGCAGGCCACGACCCAGGGCTTACCCGCCGCGACCGAGCGCTCGATATAGTTCCTTGTCTGATCATGCACCCGACTGAAATCGGGTCTATTCGTCTGTAGAGAAAAACCGGTAAGCTTTGAATTGTTGCCCAGCAGGTCGTAATGGTTTTCCCCGTTGTGAATCACAATATGGTGCCGGTAGGGATCGTGGTCGTGGAAATATTGTGCCATGGCTTGCTTCTGGGCGGTGTTCTGGCCCTTGACTTTGCCCCAACTGCCGATTTCCTCGCCGAGATTCCAGTTTAATGCCAAGTGATGACTGAATCGCGCGATCAATTCCCGGTAATACAGCTTTCGTTGCATGCCGGTATCTCCGTCATCCAGCAATCGTTGGTTTTCTGCCTCCTGTGTTTTGAAATGCAGGTACATGCCAAGCCGGGTCCCATGTTCGAAGAGGATCTCCCACTGATCCAGCTTTGAGACGTCCATCCGCAGTCGTTCATCGTAGTTTGTGTACGGAAAGACATTCTGATCGTCACCGATGATGTTCAAGGTCAGGAAAGAGAAAACGTTCATGCCCTTCGAGGCCAGGTAGTTGACGGCCCCAATGATGCCTTTACCTTTCCCCCTTTGCCAGGTCGGATCGCCGGGCTTCCAGTCCTTGATATGCGGGCCCCAGTTCTTGACGAAGTGGTCTTTATGACCGTCGGTCTTGAAATCACCGTCGAAGTCTTCGTAAGCCAAAAAGTTCTCCGGGGCGTCGGCGCCGGATTTGAGGAAATACTCTCCGGTCTCGGCGAAGCGCAGATGATGCTTGCCCACATATTGCAGCAAGCCTTTAGACCGAAGGTCTCGCCCGGTTTTATCCGTAGGTCCGATATCAAAAGTTCCGGTCCGGCCGTCCATGAAACCTGCACTTTGGCCGGCATTCTCATCTTCAGCCACGGCGACGTTTCGTCCTTTCCTGAACGAAACACTATATTTCCAGGTGCCCGCGGCATCGGGTGCAAAATGAACGCGCCATTTGTTGCCACTATCGGCGCTGGTGTTCGCTGCGTTGCCATCAGCCGCGAAATATCCCGGTGCGCAATAGACCTTTCCCGTGCCCTGGTGTGTAAATGTGACATTCAGGCGATAGGTCAGAAACGGATTGGGGTCGGCCGTCTCGCTTGTCTCGGGTCCGTCGAACGTTAATGTGACCTTGTGCCATTTTCTGAGTTCTCCGCTGATTTGCCCGGCCGAGGCCGTCCGGCTCTGGATCATTGCACCTAAAGCCATACAAACAAAACAACCGATTATTTTCACAGACTTATTCATACGAAATTCCTTCCTTAAGTACTCTTATCAAAGTCTGATTTACCTACCCAACGAGGTGTAGAAATCCAGAGCTTTCGATGTATCGTCAAACGTAATGATGCTCTTTTTTCAGGAAAATTGCAAGTACTTCTGCGGGCCTGCCATCGTTTTTGACCTCCGGGTTTTCGGATTATCTTCCACTGTCCGAAAGATCTTCAATGTGAGGGCAAAATGAAATCCGCACACATTTATCGGTCTCTCGCGGGAGCTATATTAGTTTCCCGTTAGTGATGTGTTAGGATTTTGTTAGTTTGTGGTGGGCGCACCGGATCAATTTCTGTAGAGTATTGCCTATGAAGTTTTGTTTATGAAGAATTTGTGAAGTCGCCGCCTGGAAAGCACACGAGGGGACGTTAGACGGATGTTTAAGAATTTGAGGAGCTTCTGGAAGGGTCGGCACTTCCTGGATGAAGTGTACGGTGAATTCAGGGAGATGCTTGAAGGGGCAGAACGCATGTTCGGAATGGTTTGCCGTGCGTGGGCTGTAGAGAACAGGATTGCCAAACTCTGCGACAGCCTGGTCGAACGGATTGCCAAGGCCCCTCTTTCAACCAACCGTGCGGTATGTTATGCCCTGATCGCCAGGCACTTCAAGCGTATCGTCGCCCATTTGACGAACATCGCCACCTCGACGATTTTACCGTTGAGCGATATTGATTACTTTGTTGAGCGAGGATTGGGGGAATCGATTACGAATGTCTAAGACGTCCAATCGGATTCTGCGGTTTTCAGTCTTCCTTTTACTTGTCGGTTTGGGCCTTTGCATTGCTGCTGACCAAAAGGATGCGGCAACGCCGGACGGAGCCGGGGGGGGATTTTTCCCCGAGGAGAAAATCGAAATCATCCTCAAGGGCATTGCAAAGAAAGACTTCGCCAGGGCCGAGGCGCTTGAAATATTGCGCCGTAAGGATTTGGATCAGTTCACCAAAGAGGAGATCGGCCAATCGCTTCGATGGATCGAAGATAAGGAAAAGGCGGCGGCATTAAAGGAACTATGGGAGAGGGATCGCGCTGCTTTCGATGTTGTGATTCAAGACCTTGTGGAGACGGAGCTACGCATTGCAGCCAGAGACCAGAAGCGAGGCGCGATACGAGACGGGATTTTTGGCACGATCGGAGGATTAGGTCTTTTCCTGTTCGGGATGGGGCTGATGTCGGATGGTTTGAAAAAAGCGGCCGGCCAGAAACTGAAAAGTCTTCTCGAAGTGCTGACGAAACATCGCGTTGTCGCGGTCATTACCGGGGCATTGGCGACGGCGCTGATCCAATCGAGTTCGGCGACGACGGTGATGACCGTCGGGCTTGTCAATGCGGGCCTATTGACGCTGAAGCAGTCACTGTGCGTTGTTCTGGGCGCGAATGTCGGTACGACCATCACGGCGGGGCTTGTCTCGGTTCTGGCTCTGTTTAAGATTACAAACTACGCCCTGCCGGCTATCGGACTCGGTTTTCTTCTGACGATCGCCGGGAGGTCGCAAAAGGTGCGGAATACCGGCGAAATATTGGTCGGTTTCGGACTGCTCTTTTTGGGCATTCATTTCATGAAGGAGGCCTTTGCGCCTCTTCAAGACAGCCTGGAAGCCCAACGGATCTTGATATGGTTAGGACACAATCCGCTTCTGGCGGTCCTGGCGGGGGCAATCATTACCATGCTTTTGCAGAGCAGTTCGGCGTCGATTGCGATGGTTCAGGTTCTCGCGTGGCAGGGGGCATTCGGAACAAACTGGGATCAGGTCCTCACGGTGACCATACCGTATATATTCGGTGATAATATCGGTACGACGATCACGGCTCAGATCGCGGCGCTGCGCTCCTCGCGGAATGCAAGACGAACGGCGATGGGCCATACGATATTCAATGTAATTGGTGTTCTGTATATGCTTCTTCCGGTTTGGATGGGTTGGTATGCAACAGCCGTCAAGTGGCTAACCCCGGGTGTATTAACAAAGACAACGATCATGACCCATATTTTTGCCGCTCATTGTATATTTAATGTTTTCAATACCATCGTTTTTCTGCCGTTGATTACAATTCTGCAATCTGTCGTGATGAAGATCATCCCGGTCACGCAAAGAGAGATTGCCCGTAAACCGGTGACTTTGGAAACCCATCTTTTGAATACTCCGGTTATTGCTCTGGGCCAGGCCAAGCGTGAGATCATTCGAATGAGCAAAACTGCTAACAAGACCCTCCAGATTGCCATTAAAGGGATTCTTGACGGCGACAAGCAATCTTTTAAGACGGTCCGCGAGATGGAAGATTATATCGACGATTTCCAGCTTGCCATCACGACGTATCTTTCGTCTCTGTCGCGGAAGACGCTTTCGGATGAAGTCTCTACCGAGCTGCCCGTGCTCTTGCACGCCGTCAATGACCTTGAGCGTATCGGCGATCATGCCGTCAACATTATTGAGATTGCCGAGCGAAAAAGAGATCAAAAATTGGATTTCAGCAGTGAGGCGCGCGCCGAGGCAGAGCAGTTGAAAGAAGAGGTCGTGGCGATGTTCGATAAAGTCATCAATGCTCTGGCGACGAACAATGCGGACGGAGCGAAACTATCGAAGCAACATGAAGACACGCTAAACCAAATGCAGGTGACTTTCAGAGGGAGCCACGTACAGAGGATGAGCGAGGGCAGGTGTACGCCGGAGACGGGTCTTATCTTCATCGATTTGGTGGACAATATCGAAAAAATCGGAGACCATCTGACCAATATTGCTCAGGCCATCATCGGAGGGTTGCAGTGGGAAGGGGCGAAACCGAAGATTCCTAAGGATACCTGATTCCTTGCCAAGAGGGGGCTTGCCGGGAGAGAGGTTGTTGTGTAGCATGAAGCGGAAGCGACGGATTCGAATCTCGTTCCGTAGTCTTGTATGTTGAAAATAAGCCGGGGTAGCCTATTTTGAAGATAGCACTGGGACAGCTTAATACCATCGTCGGGGACCTGGCCGGCAATATTAAGAGGATGCAGCAGATCTATGGACGGGCGGTTCAGGCCGATGTCGATCTGCTGGTTTTTCCGGAACTGGCGATTTGTGGTTATCCGCCGGAAGATTTACTGCACAAACAGCATTTTTTAAGGGACTGCGCGCAGGCTCTCAATCGCCTCGCCGCCGATTGTCCCGAATTGACGATTGTTGCAGGCTTTGCCGAAGGTAATTCTCTCCACTGTTACAATTCCGCCGCCGTGTTACGGCACGGCAGAATCAGCCGGACGTACAGAAAAGCCCTTCTGCCGAATTATGGTGTGTTCGATGAGAAGCGATATTTCCAGGCCGGTACGGAGCCGCTCATTATTCACTTCGGCGATTTCAATGTGGCCGTCACAATTTGCTATGATATCTGGAATATCGAATGGTTGAGTCGCTTTCTCCAAAATGCCGGCCAAAAACAAATGATTCTCAACATCTCCGCTTCGCCGTTTCACACGGGAAAGATCAGGGCGCGAGAGGATATCATCAACCGCTGCGCAAGAAAACTCGGATGTGCCGTTGCCTATTGTAACCTCGTCGGGGGGCAGGATGAGTTAGTGTTCGACGGTCGGAGCATGTTGGCCGATTCGACGGGGAAGATCGTGGCCAAAGCCAGGGCGTTTGAAGAGGATTTGGTGATTGCCGATGTTGTCGTCGCGGGCGATGGCGGTGTACGGATCGAGCCGATGCAGCCCGCCGCGCCACAACCGGCGGACCTGGTCGATGAGATCTACCAGGCCCTTGTCCTGGGGACGCGGGACTACACGCGCAAGAATGGTTTTAAGAAAGTCCTGTTGGGTCTTAGCGGCGGCATTGATTCTTCTGTGACCGCGGCGTTGGCCGTCGCGGCGCTGGGCGCCGATAATGTCGTCGGCATCAGCATGCCGTCGGAATTCAACAGCCCCGAAACGCAGAGCGACGCCGAAAGGCTGGCCGAAAATCTGGGTATCGAATTCCACACGATCCCCATCGGTCCGATGCTCGATCCGTTCCATAAGTCGCTGTTGTCCATCGAAGGTTGGGACGACAAAGGACTCGCGTATGAGAACCTGCAGGCGAGGATTCGCGGCTGTATTTTGATGTCACTGAGCAACCAGTTCGGCTCGCTCGTGTTGACGACCGGCAATAAAAGCGAGACGGCGGTGGGCTATTCGACCCTTTACGGGGATACCGCCGGCGGCTTCGGATTGATTAAGGACGTGCCGAAAACCACCGTTTACGAGCTGGCCAGGCATATCAACAAAGTCGGCGGACGTCAGATCATCCCGGTGGATGTCATCACACGACCGCCCAGCGCCGAGCTGAGGCCGGACCAGAAGGACAGCGATTCACTGCCGGACTACGACCTGCTCGACAGAATCCTCAAAGGCTATGTCGAGGAGGACAAATCCGTCACACAGCTCATCGGGCAGGGCTTGCCGAAAGATGTGGTTCATGAGGTCGTTCGTTTGGTGGATCGCAATGAGTACAAAAGAAGGCTCTCACCGCCGGGCATAAAAATCACACCCAAGGCATTTGGCAAGGATCGGCGACTCCCCATAACGAACCGCTATCAACAAGGTCAGCCCATATCTTAACCTATCGAGATCGCGCCTTCCTGCGATAGTTAAATGTACCGACAGACTATATTTTGCATGGACTATCTTCCGGCGACGGCTTCGACGATGACTCTGCCGAACGGTACGACGGCCGCCGGACCCGTGGCGGTGACGATAAATCGGTCCCGCTCCACCGGATTACCCGTATAGATAGCGCTGGCTTGTATAAGTGTTCCCCGTTCGGATAGGAAACTTGTCGCTCGAATACCGGCCAGAACACCTGCGTTGGCTAAAATGGTCGGGGCGACCCCAATGGCGGCAAGTATCTTTCTGTTGCGAACCGCCTCGCGGGCGACATTCAATGCCGTGGGGCTCATCACGTATTCGGCCGCCCCAACGCCGCCGATGAAGATAATCGCGTCGTACTCTTGAACTTTCAACCGATTGAGCGGGATACTGGCCTCGGCGAGGTTCCCGAGTGCGCCTCGCTTCACTCCTTGCCTTGTGCTGGCAATCACGGTTTGCATCTGTGCCGCGTCGAGCACTCGCTTGGTTCCGAACAGTTCCTCGTCCTGGAAGTTCTGGCCGGCGATGATCAGAGCGGCTTTCTTCCCGGCCGCCCCGATTTGTCCCATACCGGCGTCCACGGTTCCTTCCGTCGCCGGGTGCCCAACGCAGATGATATAGAGCGGGTCCTGATTTCTCGGCAGCCTGCACGTTTTACGAACGTTGGACGTATTGAAAACGGCAACCGATACGGAACCCAGGTCCAATGCCGCGGCTTGCAATTCGATGTTTTGAGCGATATGGCCGGCTTCGAGACAGATGTACGTCCGGGCTTTGTCGGGGAATCGCTCGCTCATTTTTCTGATCGAACCGGCCAGAATGATGCTACAGGGCGCCCCGGCCACCGACTCCGGCATCGACGTGGCGCTGGCCAGCGGAATGCGGATGTCCTGGTCCGAGAACTGTTCCAGGCGGTGTTCGGTCGGATTATAGGTGAACATGCCTTCCTCGGTGACAAAGATAAGATCGATAGGATGAATCTCCCCGAGCGAAGGCGTCGTTCGCAAGCCTTGTTGCGTTTCCGTGATACCCTGGCCGGCCCAGGCCAATTGACTGATAGCGGATGGTCCCAGGGCTTCATTGGTGAACTGGGTCACGCTGCGCCGCCTGGCTAAGGCCTGCTCGAGCGTTAGGACGCCTTCCGTATCCGGCTCGGTGAGTTGGATGATTTTCCGTGCCGCGGGCCGAGACCGGCGCTGGCCGAAGCAGGGGACGACGAGAAGGGCTAAAGCGAGTGCGAAAATGACAAAGCGTTTCATTTTCCTATTCCTCCAAAATGGTTTTTGAAGCGATTATCCACGGTATTATTACTACGGCCATATTATACCCTGAGTTTGGGATTTCCCAGACTAAATTTCATTCCCCGCACATCCCGGAATAGCTCAAAAGGAGATCCCTCCTCGATGCGGCTTCAAATTGGCTTTGTTTGGCTTTGTCTTTTCGCTCTTCCACAGAGACGGGTAATTACGTAAGTGTTTATGAAATAAAGAGATATAACAGAATGCTCTCGGTAGTATTTGGCTTTGTTTTGCATTATTGGGAGTATCGAGTCGAATATTTTCGTTTTTCCGGCCGACAGCGGGGCATTGGCTTTGTTTTTTCAGATCAGCCACGAACGCGCACCGACTCATCCCAAAGGAGTACATTGGCTTTGTTTTTGCATTTTCATATCAGCCTTCGATATTCGTCATTGGACATTCGACATTCAGGGTCTGGTTTCCTGGTCTCCACATCCTGATAGCCTGATCACCTCTTCCGTTATCCGTGTTCAGTTTTCTGCCCTCCGTCTCAAGCCTGCGACATACTATAGACTACATACGATATACGAAACATACAGTTTGATAGTTATTATACAAATTAATTGCGAAAACATCAAGTGATTTCGTCTTTTTTACGCGGAATTGATGCAATTTTGTAAATTTTTCTAAAATTTTAAGATCGTCCCAAATTCTTGAGTTTTTCAGGTTATGCGGCATGGCTGATTTCCCATTTGAGCAGCTTGATGTCACACCGTCCCTGCAGATTCATTCGCGATTGCCAATAGCGTCTCCAC
>Ga0180431_10001110_pt1 | contig 37662 bp, 47 predicted proteins | sample SS_ome_11_FD_132459 | JGI IMG/M metagenome (GOLD analysis project Ga0180431, IMG submission 132459) | Hypersaline lake sediment archaeal communities from the Salton Sea, California, USA - SS_1_MS_1 metaG | ecosystem: Environmental > Aquatic > Non-marine Saline and Alkaline > Hypersaline >... | reverse complement strand
GCCACTGAATCCCCGAGGGTCGGCGATTGGGTCATCGCACTTGGCCATCCCTTCGGGCTGTCGCCCAGCGCCGCCGGCGCCACGGTCACGGCCGGCATCGTCAGCAGCATAGGGCGGGCCTTCAGTATTGGAAGCATTCTGTACTACGACGTGATTCAAACCGATGCCGCCATCAACCCCGGCAATAGTGGCGGCCCGCTGGTCAATCTCGATGGTGAAGTCGTCGGTATCAATAGCGCGGGAACGCCAGGTGCACAGAGCGTCGGATTTGCCATCAGCTCGGGCACTGTGGAGAGAGTCTTCGATGACCTCGTGCAGTACGGCGAGGTTCGTCGGCCTCTCTTCGGCGCGAATCCGTACGAGCTGACTCCTGAGATTGCTTGCCGGGAGTGTCTGGAGAGGCGCGTCGGAGTAGTTCTGTATGATGTCTTTCCAGGTGGACCCGCAGATGTGGCGGGACTTGCGGACGGGGACGTGGTTGTGAGTGTTGATGGGCAAGACGTCGTCTCTGTAACGCAGTTCGTCGCCGCGGTGTGGGCCAAACGCCCGGGCGACGAGATATCAATGGTGGCGTATCGCGGTGGCACGCGGCTGGATGTCACGGTGATACTCGCAGGGTGAGTGCCCGGTCAGCCGCGTGCCTCCGCGTCCACACTGTGGCATCACGCGGCGAGCTTCTTCATCACGTGAGCCATGTTCTTGGCGAAGCTCCAGGCGGTGTCCAACCCCTCCTGGTCGTTGGCGACCTCTCCCTTCTCCCTTCCAAACGCCATGTTCCAGTACACTGCGCCCGGCATGGTGAATTCGAGAATGTGGAACCAGTAGTCGAGTTGGGCTTTGGTGAAGTTGTGCCCGCCTCTTCTGGCAACCACCAGCGAGCCGCCGACCTTGCCTTTCAGCGTCTTGTTGTTCTTCTGCGAGATGTAACCGGCCCTCTCCATGAGCCCCTTCACCAGTGCAGTTGCTGAACTGAAATACACCGGCGAGGCGACAATGATGCCTTGGGCCTCCTTCATCTTCTCGTATATCGGCCACATGTCGTCCTTCACCGTGCACGTCTCGGCCTGAACACACGCCATGCAGCCCGTACATCCCCGTATGTCCAGTCCTGCCAGAGGAATCAGCTCAGTATCGATGCCCTCCTCCTCAATCGCCTTCAAGGCGTGTGTCGTGAGTATTTCGGTGTTGCCACCTCGTCTTGGGCTTCCAACTATGCCGATCGCCTTCATGCTGATGCCTCCTTGCGCCCTCTTGATAATGGATTCAGAAGGAGAGTGTGACACGTGAGACTATGAGGCGCAAAGGCAGAACTGTTGTTGATATTGGCCGTATGGAGCGATAGACTCAGGAATGCGGCAGCGGCCGATTAGCGCTGGGCCTCACGTTGCCGCCGGGAGGCTACGGAATGGAGTTCGGACTGTGGAACGCGTGGTGGTTCTTCCTCTACTACTGGCTGCCGATGCCTCTTCTCAGGACGTTCCGCCCGGCCAACCTCGACTCGATGAGCGGGGCGGAAGCGACGGCTGCTCAATCGAGGCGACGGCTTTTCCTCTACGCTATCTTCTTCGCTGCAGTTGTCTACTCTGTGTTCGTGCCTTTTCGTTTGGGCACTCTCTGGTTCGATGTTGGTCTGCCGCTGGCGCTGGTGGGAGCCGTGTTCTATGGCCTCGCGGTCAGGGAACTGATGCGCGAGGAACTTGAGAAGGCGCCGCTCCAGCATGGTGCCTATCGCTTCTCCCGGCATCCACTGTATGTTGGGGAGCTCGTCATGTTCGTTGGTGTTGCTATCGCGTCTATGTCCGTGTGGATACTTGCCTTCGCCGTCGTTACGTTTGGAGTCCATGCAGCACATGCCGCCGAAGAGGAGCGTGACTGTCTCGAGCGATATGGTGAGATGTACGATGCGTACCTGCGTCGAACGCCCCGGTGGCTCGGCATCCCACGGCGGGTTTCGTGATGCTGATCGCAGTTCAACGGGCCTGCCATATGCGGTTCCAACTGACCGCAACTGGAGGCACGTGTTCTGGAAGCGTCAGGGATGTCTGAAGTCTTCGGTACGCTCATTGACCTGTGGCCGCTCACCGTAGTCGCTGGAATTGCGGCCCTCTACTTCGGTTGGCGGAAGCTGACAGGCAGACTGCGCCTGTTCGTGATGATGATGGGTGGGGCCGTTGCCGGGTTCTTCGTCTCCGTGCTTCTTCACAACGCCATCTATGCCGTGGTGCTCGTGAAGCTCCTGCAACGACCTGACTATGACGAGCCCGTGTTCTTCATCGTCGCGGTGATTGCGTGCCCTCTCGTCTTTGCGGCTGGCCTGATCGGGGCCCTGATTACCTGGTTCGTGCAGAGACGCCAGCGTCAATCCGGATGATTTTTCCTCTAAAAATCGTATGCGAACATCGCGTCCGAAGCTGAGCAGGGCTTGACAGCCCGTGCGTGCGCTGTTACTTTCATCCTCGCCCCAAGTGACCAAGTCAGGGATAGAGGGGCTGGATACCCGGTAGCAAAGCCCGGATGAGTTCCGAGACCTCCAAGTTGAGGAGCGAGCAGGGCTGAAGCTGCGGGAGCCAAGCCGATATCCTGATAATGGCGAGGCCACTTGGGGTCTTTCTTTGCCCCGTCGTTCTCTGCCGCCATGCCGTGGCTCCTTCCTGCCTTTTCTCCATCGCTGTCGTTCCTCCCCACCCCTCGTCTCTCCGTGCCAGTGCAAGCCCGCGAGGCCGACGACGGTCCACGGGAAGACGTGGAAAATCGCGTGCGATAATCGTCACCGAAGCTGAAAGGGACTTGACAGCCCCCGGAGGCATTGTTATTTTCACCCTTGCCCCAAGCGACCGATCCAGGGATAGAGGGGCTGGATACCTGGCGGCAGGAGCCGGATGAGTCCCGGGACAACCTAGCCTCGGGAAGGGGAAGGATGAAGCCGCAGGAGCCAAGCCGAGATTCCGCGTAAGGTAAGGCCACTTGGGGCCTTCTTTTTGCCCCGCCGCAGTCCGTACTCTGTCGAAGTCCCTTGCCCCTCTTTGACGCAGGTGTCGCGCATGCCTATAGTCTAGAAATACTCAGTTCTGTTCCACGGAGGATTCATGAGCAGACCACGTGAACTCGAGATGCGATCGTCCGCCGTCACACTGTCGGACATGGAAGTGTTCATCTTCCCTGAGTTGATGTACAGCCTTGTACTGGCCAACCTGATGTCTCCTCGTATATGGCGATGGAGAGAGGATCCCTGGTTCGACGGTCTGGAGAAGATGAAGCCCTATCGTCGTATCAGTCGCGTCAAACAGTTCATCATGGACCACTATGTCTTCAACCTCGATCTGGATACGTGGGGCCTGACCACTCGCGAGAGGGAGATGGAGCGGTTCGAGGACTTCATAGCTCCCGAGACCCTTGCTCAGTCAAATGCCCTCTTTGGATACGAGGGTGATAAGTACTACTTCAGCATTGATATAAGGACTCACTTCGGACTCGACAAGTACGAGGGCGATGTTATTCCGTACTGGAAGACCGAGACGGTTGAGGCCATGGATGCTTTCAAACACAAGCCTGCGTATGGCAATGGCGCTGGAGAATGCGTGTCCCTGGCCACTCTGTACGCGGCTGCTCTTTACGCGGTTGCCGGAATCCCGCTTGACGACATCTACCTGATGGCCACACCACTTCACTCGCAGAACTTCGTGGATGTGGATGATGGGATTCTGACCAACAATCGCCGACTACTCACGAAGTCGATGTGGTTCAACGGAACTGCTCTCTCCGCACAGGCGCGCCGCGCGCTTGAGAATGAACGCGTGACCATCATCGCTCATCGCACGGGCCACATACATACGGTGTATGACGAGGCGACAATCGACAGGCATTCACTTGAGCGATTCTCCGATAGGATTCACGCGTATTTGAAGATGCCCATCAGCGAGGAGATTATCGTCAATTTCCTGCGCCATCATCGTGATCTCCAATCATGCTTCCAGATACGATGGCCGATTCATGGCGTCGATCACTTCATCCGGTCGGAACGTGCCTTCTTCTACGAGCATGGCAGCTCGTACCGCCTGAATGACAACACCCGAGCCAAGCTTCTGGACGATATAGACGAAGAGGAGTACCAGCCGACGCCTGTGGAAGGACGAATCGTGCTGAACGATTTCGAATCCTTCGTCCGTGACAACCAGATTGATTGCGATAACCCTTCGGACGTTGCGCGCTTGACGAAAGAGCTGGGCCATGGCTGCGAGCGCGCTGCCGAGGCTATCCAGGCGCTGCATCAATTCTGCCATATCGAGCCGAAGCTGCCGGATTCCTCCACGAAGACGTTCGTCAATGTCGAAGCGCCCCTGGACATTCGCCCTGGCATGGGCAGAGAGGACATCATTGCCCATGTCGAAGAGCTTCGGCCCGGCAATCTTGTTGCCGACCTTGCCTTCTACGCGTACCGCGATCTCAATCGGGTCGACCCATGGCCGTATCTGCTCGCCTCGGTTGAGAGAAGCCCGGTGTCACTCGCCGCGACAGCGAACATGACTGACGCAGAGGTCATCGCGGCGCTGGACACGATGCCGTCGGAGTCCATCTATGATGACCCTGGACGCATGGCCCATCCGGACGAGGTCTGGAACTATGGCAGAGGAGACGGTGCCGAAAAGGCCGTGCTGCTGGCCAACGTGCTGCACAGTCGACGGCCGACCGAAGTCCTCTGGCTTGAGGTCGGACCCACGAACGTCCGTCTCAAGTGCGGGAACGACGAGTTCAACTTCGATTCTTCGAAGGGACTCAAGAGACAGGTGTGGCCGTTGAGTGAGTGGCTGGACTCGTCATCACACGCCGCCTGAGTCACTCTTTGCCGTGCGGCGTCGCCTGAATAGCCTCGTCGTCAGAAGGACGTGGGCTACCAAGACCACCACGAACGGTATCCAGAGCCACAGGTGGAGCTTGAAAGAGGCTGCCTTGCCCAGCACCCCGAAAGTGATGGCTGTAATCACCTGGTACTCGGTGATGCCAAGCCCTGTTACAACCAGGAGCACGGTCAGCACGAGGAGTAGCCAGTGAACAACCTTCGAGATTGTGCGATTGCTCATGGTCATCAGTCGAACAGTGGCCCGTCACTCTCTCCAATGTTTGAGTAGCCTCGCTGTTCCCAGTACCCTTCGTAGTTCTCGTCGTCGCTCAACTCGATCTCGTTTACCCATTTGATCCACTTGTAGCCCCACTTGCTCTCGGCGACAAGCTGGAAGGGAAAGCCTCTCTCGGGTGGCAACACGACTCGATTCATACTGTGGGCAAGCAGTATGTCGTTGTCATAGAAATACTCGACAGGGAAGGATGTGCTGTAGTGGTCCACCGACCTGAGTATCACCACCAGCGCTCCCGGCTCAACTCCGGCCGTGTCAAGAATGTCTCGAACAAGCACACCTTCCCACAGCAGCGTGACGCTCCAACCCTCAACACAGTCCAGTGTCACAACCTTCTCGTAGCTCTCGAAGGTCTCCAGCACCTCGTCGTACGTGAACGTCTTCTCTTCCTGGACAAGCCCGTGTACACGTAGGGAGTAGATCTCGGGGTCGGGGCTGACGTACTGAGGGCCCGCAATCGAGTTCTCCCGGAAGTCCTTGATAGACGACAGTTCTTCGCCCTGGTATTCGCGTATCTCTACGTCGTCCCGGCTCCCGGGTTCCTCGGGAGGAGGCACGAGACATCCGGCGCTGGCGCTGACGAGTGCTGTGACGGTCGCGACGATTGCAAGGGTCAATGATGACCTTGTCATAGATTTGCCTTGTGGCTCGAAGAGTAGGTACAGGCAAGGGGTGTGTCAAATGGCGGCCCAGAGATGCTAGCTCAGTATGCCGAACTGCCCGCTGGGGCCATCCATGAACAGTCCGACATGGGGTGGAACAAACGTGAACGTGACGAACATCAATCCGGCGACGATGATCAGTATCATGAACAGCCTCGCCTCGACGGGGTTGCGTTCGTCGCCGGTAAGGAGTCTGAAGCTCACGTATTGTCCGGCCAGAATGGCGAGCACGAATGAAGTGGCGTCGAGTGCCAACAAATGGTGTCCCAGTATCGCAGTGTAGGTGTAGAAGAATGCCGCGATGACCGGCGGCATCAGTAGAATGCCTGCCGATTTCGCCAGGAGGAAGTTGTTGACTCTTCCCCTCAGTGGAGCTCTCTCGATCAGTGCCCACACCAGCGCAGGCCAGAAGGCCATCTTCAGGTGTTCCCAGACGCTCTCGTTCACGGGCGCGAAGGGAGCCACCGGCAGGAATTCCCCGGTCCACTCGAACACGAAGTGGAGAATGGAGCCCACGAGAAGGATGAAGAGAGCCCCGGACAGCTCCCAGGTGGCCGCCCCTCGTCTATCGACTTCCACCCCGGGTCGCATGTTCACCTGCGAATGGGATTGAATGACATGGTGTGTACGCCTGTCTGCACCAGTGCGAATAGCTCGCTTGACTCTATCGCATCGCGAAGTGCATCGCCCTTCATGTGATGGTCGTGGGAAGAAAGGGTGCCCGAGGGCTTCAATACCCTGAATAGCTCCCGGAGAATGGAGCGCGGGCTCAGAAGACCGTGATAGATGTCGTAGAGCAATACTACGTCGATGCTATTGGATGGGAGGCCGGTATCGCGGTCTGACAGAATGGTCGTAACGTTGGAGACGTGCGCTCGAAGTGCCGCATCCGCAACTGCCTTCAGTGCCAGCGGGTGCCTGTCCAACGCGTAGACATGTCCCTTTTCTCCAACCATGCGGGCAACTCTCGCTACATAGCTGCCGGGTCCGCACCCGTAGTCCAGCACTGTGGAGCATGGCTTGATACCTGTCTCGTCGAGGAACGCCTGCCTCGACAGCCGCGCGTCGCGTAACTTGTACGTAAGAGCCATGAGCTGGAAGCTCCAGTCAGGCTGGTTTCCACGCTCATGGCGGGGTGTCATGACTCACCTCTCAGAACGATGTCATCCTGGGGCAGTCCGCGTATCTTGCCCGCCATCCACCCCTGTGTTGGCTTCTCATCGCTGTCGAAAGGGGCTACATAAGGCTTGATGTCGAGGACAGGCGTGCCGTCGAACATATCGAGATTCACCACGTGGAGCGTGCCTCCGTCGATTGCCTCCAGCCGCACGATGGAAAGCCCGATGGGGTTTGGTCTGCGTGGTGTCCGGGTGGCGAACAGGCTCCGTCGCTTGTCGCCCCACGGCGGCATGACACTCAGAGAGTAGCCGTCAACGAGATGGAGGTGGCACAACAGTACGATATGCGAGAAGCCTTCAAGGTCGGGAAGACCGTCAACATATTCCGGGAAGACTTCAACACTGCTACGGATACCGTCACCGAAGCGTGGCTGTCGTGGCGCCTCACCGCGTGTCTTGAGCGGCGAATGAACCACTCCTATCGGTCTGTATTGGACTACGTCCATGGTGCCTCTACCGCTTCGTGATGTACTCCGAAGCTTCCTTGCCCAGGTGAAGCCTCCTGCGATAGACCCGTCCCCACGGTGCCGGTTCTCCGGAGTAACGGATGTAGAGAGCCCAGGCGGTCGCTCCTACAGCTACGAGCGCCACCAGCACCTCAACGGCACCCATTCCGATGAGTCCGGACTGAAGCAAGACTATCGAATAGTTCGAGAGCGAATGAAGCGCTGCGGCAATCAGGTAGAAGATCCAACCGCGCTCGGTGGCCAGTCCGTAGCCTGCCAGTGCTGAGAACGCTACGTGTCCTGCGACGGCGAATAATCGTTCCCACACGGGGGCGATGCCCAGGAATCCGCCGGCTTGTCCACCGGAGAGTGTCCAACCTGCTGCGTATGCCTGATTGAGCGCCCACATCGCCTCAAACACGCCGAATCCCAGCCCTGCGGCAGCGCCGAGTAGCAGGCCGACCTTGGGGTCGAGGTAGCGTTCCGAGCGTTGCCATACCACGAGCATCGGGACCATCTTGGAGGCTTCCTGTACCAGGCCACTCAGTGCCACCTGTGGTATCCCCAGTATGTATAGCCACGTTGCTATGGTCCCGGCCGAGAAAGAGAGCGCGAGAAGTTGCCCCACCAGTGCCTGAAGCGGCATCTGGATTGTCACAACTGCCAGAAGCGTGATAACCGCGGAAGTCCCCATCACCAGCCATAGGAATCCGTATCCTCCTCGTATTGGTGGCCTGTACGACGCGTACCAGAGTGCCCCGATTACGAGTGCGATACCCATGGCGGCGAAACTCGGGTTGGAGAACCAGTTTGTGAAGAAGCTGAGCGACTGTTGAACTATTTGTATTCCCATCTATTACACCACGAACGTACAACGCGCTGGGGTCAGTTGTGGTTGCCGGGACGCTCCCATTTCTTAACTCAGGTGTGTGCCCTCACACGCGTTAAGTGCCAGACTCTAACTGTAGCGCTCTACAGTGACTATGGCACATCGCCCCGCTGGCGACAAGAAAGGACGAGACCTTCCGCTACACGGGCTCTGCAGTCCGGTTCATCTTCCCCGAAGCGAAGTCCTCAAGGTCAACGGATACGAATGCGAAGCCGAGCTGCCTGAGGCGGGTGACTATCTGTCCTCGAAGGGTTATGGCCTTCACAGGGTCGTCCACTTCAACGACGGCGAGGTCATAGGGGAAATGCCGCACGCGCACTCTGTCGAAGCCGAGGCCGCGGAGATACTCTTCGGCCCGGTCGACGCGCTCCACTCTGGATGCAGTAACGGTGCAGCCGTGCGGGAACCTCGAGGCAAGGCATGCCATGCTCGGCCGGTCCCATCCCGAAAGCCCGAGCTCGCGTGACATCTCCCGTATCTCGTTCTTGCTCACCTTGTGCTCGATAAACGGATGCCAGATATTGTCCTCATTCGCTGCGCGCAGCCCCGGGCGGTAGTCCGCCAGGTCCGAATAGCTGAGACCATCGGCGATGGACTCGAATGCGTGTCCTTCGGCCCACCGCCAGGCCACGGAATCCCGGACCTTTCGGCAACTGTAGCAGCGGTCGGGTGGATTTGCCTTGAAGTGCTCTTGCTCCAGCTCGTTGAGACGGAGCACGTAGTGCTTGATGCCGATTTCCTGCGCAAGCTGTCGGGCCACAGCCATTTCGCTCCGAGGTACGACCGCTGAGTCGATAGTGAGCGCCGCAGTGTGGTCTCCCAGCGCATCATGCGCCAATCGCGCCAGCAATGCGCTGTCCAGTCCGCCGGAGAACAGCACTGCGAGGCGGCCATGCGACCTCATTGCGTCTATCAACTGCGCTATCCTGTCTGTCATCTTCTGTTGATGGCCCTCAAGACGCGTATCGCTGCGGCTGCGGCCCCTACAGAATTGCCGATGTTCAGCACGCAGACTCCAGGTGAGCAGCTCTGGAGCATAGTCTTCAGGGCGGCCTCTCCCTTTCCACCGAACCCGTAGCCAACGGGAGTCGGCACAGCGATGACCGGGAGGTCTGTCAGCGATGCCAGCACCGTCGGCAGCGCGCCCTCCATGCCCGCGAATACAACGATTACGCTCACATCCTTCATGCGTTCCAGGCTCATGAACGGCCGGTGTATGCCCGCTACGCCGGAATCGTACGACCGCGCTACCTCAACGCCGAGTTCCTCAAGCAAGAGGACGCACTCTTCGGCGAAAGGCACATCGGACGTTCCTGCGGTAATCACACCAGCCTTGCCCAGGTGCCGCGGCTCCGTGGTCTCACCGATGACCATCGCCTGTCCCCCGGAGCGAATGCGGTGGGAATGAAACGTCTCCTGCAGCTTCTGCATCCCGTCTGGCGTCAGGCTCGCGATGTAGGCCTTGCCGGCTGACTCCAGCATGCGGGAAACGATGTCTATCAGGTCGCCCATGCGCTTTCCCTCGGCGTAGACCACCTCGGGGAAGCCGACTCTCTTTTCTCTCTCTATATCGAGCAGGAAGTGCTCCTTGCCCTCATAGAACACCTCGAGTATCCGTGCACCGGCCTCGGCCTCGTCGATGTCCCCGCGCTTGTAGGAATTGAGCACGTCGTCGAACTGGCGTCTTTCGGCCATCAGCCGTGGTCCTCCATCTCAGCCGTGCGGCGCCGCGCGGCTTCAAGCACAACTCCGTAGACTTCCTTGAGGGGAATACCTGAGCTGACGCTCAGCACCCTGCAGGACTCATACTCCGGTGACATGTTCACCGCATCACCCAGGTAGCGGGCTACCTTCACCCTTGCTGCCCCGAGTTCGGTTTCAACGTCGATCACCTCTCGTTCAGCCTCGTAGCGCTCGGGGTAGCTTACGCGCACGCCGAGCGTCGTGCTCTCGCGCATCAGTATTTCGATCAGTACGTCCTTGTTGTGCAGCTCGCCAAGCACCGAGACGCGCGTTGCCGGCCTGTTCTTCTTCATCTGGACAGCGGTGAAGAAGACATCCAGGGCTCCATGCTGGTACAGGCGGTCCATCAGATGCCCGTACAGTTCCGGATTCATGTCGTCGATGTTGCTCTCCAGAAGCAGGAGTCGTCTCGGCGCTTCAGCTAGGGCTGAATGTCCGATGAACCCTCGCAGGACATTCGGTACTGCGGTGTCGCGTGTCCCCGCGCCGTAGCCGACCCGTTCGATGGTCATGCCAATCGGTCCGAACTCGTCGACAAGGTGTCCGAGTATCAGTGCACCGGTGGGCGTGACAAGTTCCTTGCGCGTCTTGGAGAACGAATCTACGTATATCGGTATGCCCTTGAGGAGTTCGGCTGTGGCTGGTGCTGGTACCGGGTAGGTCCCGTGCGCCATATTGGCGAAGCCTGTCCCGACGTTGACCATGCCGCTGACCACATGGTCGACGCCCAACAGTTCCAGCCCCTTGACCGCACCAACGATCTCCACGATCGCGTCAATCGCCCCGACCTCGTGAAGATGCACGGAATCGACTGTCGTCCCGTGGACCCGGGCTTCTGCTTCCAGCAGGGACGTGAACATGGCTTTCGCCTTGCTCCGACATGGCTCGCTCAGGCGATCGAGGAGTGCGACTATCTCCTCTACATCCATGGCGCGGCCGTGGGGGTGCCCTTCATCATCGGCATCGTCATCATGCACGTGCCCGTGTGCGTGTTCATGGTCGTGTTCGTGGGCATGCTCGTGACAATGGTCGTGCTCGTGTTCGTGAACATGGCCTTCGTCGTGCTCGTGTGGATGCCCGTGCGCAATGCCTTCGTGATGCTCGTGAATGTGCCTGTGCTCGTCTTCTTCCTCGTCATCCTCCTCTTCAGCAGGGACAGCCACCTTCGTATGAATCGCGGCGATGCCATTCTTGTCCACCTGGCTCACTGCGAGGTCGAACCGGAGGCCAAGCCTCTCGAACTCCGCTACCATGGCAGTCTCGTCGACGCCGAGGTCGAACATGAGACCAAGAAACATATCCCCGGCTATGCCCGAGAACGGGTCAAGGTAGAGTACCTTTCCGTGTGCTCCGACCAATGCTACCCCCTGGTATGCCATGCACAATGTACGTGGCGGTCATTGTAGTGTAGACCCTGATGTGTGTCCACACGGCGTACTGACGTAGAATACTATCGACTCACGCGGAGGGATATCATGGACATAACGGATGAGACATTTGCCCGCCTCATGGTGGACCTATATGGCTCGTTGCCGAGGCAGGGGCCCGGGAGTCCGGAGTCCACTCGACGCGCCTTTGCGATGCTCGGCGCGTTGCCCGCGTTGCCAGGGGTGCTGGACATAGGCTGTGGCACGGGCGCTCAGACGATCGAGCTCGCATCACTGACGCAGGGCCACATTATCGGACTGGACGTGTTTGATTGGGCACTCGATACTCTGGCCTCGAGAATCGAGGAAGCGGGACTGATCGGGAGAGTGCACACGATTCAGCAGTCCATGGACGAGATGGAGTTTTCTCCCGAGTCGTTCGACCTTATCTGGTCTGAGGGTGCGCTCTATATCATGGGGTTCGAACATGCCCTCAAGACCTGCCGCTCCTTGCTGAAGCCTGGAGCCCACCTCGCAGCAAGCGAGCTATCATGGTTTCAAGATGATCCGCCCTCCGAACTGCGGCAGTTCTGGGCGGCGGGCTACCCCGACATCAAGACGGTTGAGGACAACGTGCGCCTGATCGAGGATTGCGGGTATGAGATGCTGGGCCATTTTCACCTGCCGGCTGAAGACTGGTGGAACGACTACTACACGCCGATGCTCAGTCTACTACCCTCGCTCAGGCAGAGGTACGCGGAAGAGCCTGACGCCATGGCCACGCTTGATGAGAACGAGACCGAGATGGAGATGCACCGCAAGTACTCCGACTACTACGGGTATGAGTTCTTCGTCTGCAGGCGTCCGTCCTCGTAGCCGTGACTACGAGCCTGCCTGACATATAGAGAGACCTATTGCGTTGCCGTGCACCCGCGGAGTCTCAAGTGTTGAGCGCCCGACTATGTTTCGAAGCTCATCCGGCGTGTAGGCCGCGTTCACCGACGTGGTGAGCCCTGGTCGCATCCCCTTCGGTCTGCACCCCAGCCACATGATCCACCTCAGCAGGGGATTCATGTCCCGACGCAGGTCGCTGATGAAGTAGCGCCCACCCGGCTTCAGTACGCGCGCTATCTCGTTCATGACATCGACCGGGTTCTGCCATTCGTGCAGTGACCCATTCGTGAACACGGCGTCGAAGTAGCCATCCTCGAACGGCATAGATTGCCCTTTCGACTCAACATATGTTGCACGGTCGCTCAGCGCGTACTCAGCGGCGTTCCGCCTGCATATCTCCAGCATGTCGGGACTGATGTCGAGCCCTGTCAGTCTCGTGCCTTCGGTCTTCCTGAGCCACTCGAGCCCGAGGTATCCCGGGCCGGGGCCGACCTCAAGGGCATGCCCTGATGTGATGCCTGACTTGATGATATCGTCTGTCTCCATCCAGCCTCGGTCGCGAAAACGACGCTGCATTTCGTTGTACATCTCGCAGGTGAATTGCCCGGTGATGCCGCTGTCGGTTTCTGGTATCCGCCGTTGTGCCATCATCTTCTCCTTCGTTGTCAATCGCCCGCCGTCTTATCGTCGGGCTTGCCTTTGAGCAAATCCTCCATTCTTCGCGCCGCCTGTAACGTACCGTCAATCATCCTCATGACTGCGGTGGCCTTCGTGAAGACAAGTCCCTTGTCCAGATCTCCCAGTACCAGGAGCTTCTCCCCAACCTCGATGCCGAAATCCTTCCTCGCCTCTGCAGGAATGACCACCTGTCCACGTTCGCTCACAGTAACTGACCCGTAGAACCTCTTCCGTTCGTCGTTGTGATGCATGAGTACATTCCTTTGTAAGTAAGATTTGCAAGACATATCTTGCATGTATACTATGGGCTTGTCAATACTGGTTGGGGGTGACATGAAGGCAGCAATCATCAAAGGAACCTACCACCGTGATGGAGTCATCTCGGAACTGGTTGATAGCTTTCTCGTGGGGTTGCAGGACGCGGACCCCCGAGCTGAGGTCGAGATAGTCGATTTGCTCGATGCACGTGTCGAGTTCTGCCGTGGCTGCGGGAAGTGTTCTGAGGACGATCCTTCGCGGTCGATTGGCCAGTGCACCATTACCGACGACGAAACAAGGGCGATACTCTCGAAGATGGTCGACGCCGACGTCGTGGCTTTCGCCACTCCCGTCTATATCTACGGGCCGACGGCTCTTATGAAGCGGCTGATGGAACGCATGCTGGCAGTCATGAAACCGGGCAAGATGGGAATGCCGACCGGCAGATCGCCGAAACACAAGAACAAGGTCGGGGTTATTCTGCTTTCGTCGGGGTGCCCGTACCCGCTCAATGTCATTCTAGGCATCACCCGGTATGCGACAAGGACACTCGGTATCCTTGCCGGCGGTGTTGGCTGTGGCAGGGTGTACATGCTCAAGTCGGGCGGAATCGAGACGTCCGAGAAGCTCCGCCATAAGTACCGCAACAAGGCGGTAGCTCTCGGCAGAAAGGCCGGACACGCGGCCGCACGCACGTGAGTCTTCCGCTCAGGCCGCCAGTGCCAGCAGCACGGCGCTGACCGTCTGCATGACCGGGCAGAACTTCAATCGGGTCACTTCGGTTCGGGACGTAGTGAAGAGCATCAGAACTGCCCCCGCCACGAGCGCTATCGCACTCGCGATGTAGACGGTTGCAGCGGCATCGCTGCGCGGGTACAGCATCGTGGAGGTGCCTACCAGACCGCCGATAAGTAGCAAGCCGATCGAACCGCTCACCCAGGCCATGACAAACGCTCTGCGTGTGTCCCCGGCGAGCGGGCCGAAGTCCTTCAGCACGACTGCTGTCGTGGCGGTCAGACCGACGCCGCGGAGCAGGCAGAGTGCCGCCGCTATGTAGGGAAGTGCAAGGCTATCCATGTCGGCCCTCAGTTTCCTGTCCGGACCGTATCATGGAAACGAACTCCGCGATCGCCGTGCTGATGTCGCCCGGTGCGTCCTTCTCGCTTAGCGCAAGCGTCGCGACCTGGGTGAGAGATGTGGCCTCAATCAGCGCATCGACTGCTTTCTGCGCGAAGTTCGCCGAAGCGGCTGTTGCGAAGAACGCGGTCTTCTTCAACGCGTCTTTGTGCTCCACGGTGTAGGTTCGGGAGGGAGTGCACATCGTGAACGCCCAGCATGGACCGCCGATAGCCACGAGATCGTAGTCTGAGGGATCGTGCTGAAGAGGGAGCAGCTCCGCAGGCGTCTTCCGCATTGCGTCTCTTCCCGCCATCATGTAGCCCACCTTCCCTGAACGGTCGGCCTTCTCCCTCAACTCCTCAACATCTGCATCGAGTGCGGCCGCAATCTCGGTAGCCACCTTCTTCGTGGTGCCTGTGCGCGAGTAGTACACAACGAGTGCCTTCACAGTGAGTCCCCTTTCTTCTCGAAGTCTTTCATGTGTGTGTTCAGCAGCCTGACGAATTCACTTATGTGTCCTGAGTAGTCGCTCTTCAGGTCCCTGTGTCCAAGGCCCAGCATCCCTATCGGTGACATGCCCTCAGCCTCAGCGAATCGAGCCATGCACTGCCCGGCGTATCCTTCCTTGCTTGAACGTGAAGTGCACACCAGGGCTACGTTCTTGAACGCGTGTTTGTGCCGACACGCATACACTGCCACGGGTGAGCACATCTTCGAACTCCATATTGGGCCGGCGAGTACGACCAGGTCGTACACAGCGGGATCCCGGGTGATGGGAGCGAGCGTGGCCTCCTTGTGCCCTATCGCGTCCTGCGCCAGTCGCAGATAGCCGCGGAGTCCCGGTTTGATGCGCGGGTCGTGCAGAGTCTCGATGTCTGCTTCCATCGCCGCTGCGATGTCCCCCGCAAGACGCCTGGTGTTGCCGGTTACACTGTGGTACACGACCAGTGATTTCAAGGCCTGCTCCTTGCTGTTCACTTACTTGAGGCGGCGCGCTTGAGCTCGTCGGCGAACGCACCTATCACGACAGATCGGTCCTTCTTCATCTCGCTCGCACTGAAACCAACAACGGCTACCGGTGTCCTTCCGGAAGCCTCATTCATCGTGAGGAAGCAGTCATCCTTGAAGCTCTGCCTGCTCGCCCCAACGGTGCAGAACCATCCAACCTTCGCGTTTCCGAGGTCGACACTCTCAAGGAACGTTCTGACCGGCGAGGAGACGTTCTGAGCCCACACTGGAGTCCCCACGACGACCAAGTCATAGTCGGACGGACGGTGCTCCAGGGGCTCGAGGTTGACGGTTGTGCCGTTTCGCGCCTCCATACCACTTCGCACGAACCCTATCGGTCCACCCCGGTGAACGTCGTCCTTCAGCTCCTCGATGTCCGCTTCGAGAGCCGTGGCGATGTCCTCTGCCACCCTTCTCGTGTGGCCTGTCCGTGTGTAGTACACCACGAGTGTCTTCATTCCTGAGAATCTCCTCCCTAACGACGTATTGCGGCCCTGCTGTCCTTACTTATCACCCGGACCCCATGCGGCGCATTCGAGCGAGACGGGCATCTCCTTCGTAGACGGTGGTAACTGCGCCGACTATGCTTGACCTCATCTGTTCACCTTGGGTCGATGACCTGCCTCCTGTTGCCGGTGTCCTTCTCGAGTGCGCAACCTCCTGCCGCCTATTGGGCCGGTTGTTTCGCTTCTCGCACTCTGTCGGGCGGGCGTCCCCATCGGTACCGGATGGCGCCGCTTGGGCAGTTGTCGACGCATGTTCCGCAGTAGATGCACTCGTGGTGGTACATGTCGGCCCGCTGTACCATCTCGTGCACCGGCAGGCTCATCGGGCAACTGCGGTCGCACGTGCCACAGTTGGTACACTTGCTGGCGTCGGAAACCAGATGTAGCGACCATAGGCGGAGCTTTGTCTTGAGCCAGGTGCCGACAATGTTGAGCCCCGACCACGGACAGAAATAGTGGCAGAACCCGCGCTGGCCGACGAAGAAAGCCGGGAGTAGTACCATACCCGCGATGATTCCATATATCACCCAGCCGGCTGCGCGGTCGATGGAGACTCCGGACTCGGTCAGGTACAGGAGGTCGACGCGCGTATAGCCTCCGCCCAGTGCCGCCAAAGCGACGAGTGCCGCCATCCAGACCAGGGTCAATCCGAACTTTAGAGGACGCAGCCAGTGGTAGTTGGGAAGCCTCTTGGGAACTGACCTGTCTTTGATTTCCTGAATCCCGCCGAGCGGACAGAGCCAACCGCACAATGCGCGGCCAAGAAGCAGGGACAGAATGAGGAACCCGGTCCAGTAGAAGAAGCTGAAGTTCATCACTCCATCGCTCGCGGCCATCATGATGATGACCGGCGAGAAGTAGTTCATGGTGATGGGAAAGGTGAGCACGAGCAGGTAGAGCAACGAAAGCCGTGTCTTCTGCCGTCTCGAGCCAATGGCAGCCTTTCCGCTCATCTATGTAGCCCTTCAAGGATTGAACTGGTCGCCGCAGACGTCTTCATCCCGATCGGCCCCGGCCGAGTACCGGCTGTCTTCCAGTCTCCAACCCGCGCCCGCAGGCTGCTCTTCACGATGCTCCAGCTCAGCTCGCTCAGTCGCGAATAGGTCGTGGCCAGAACCATGAAGGAGAGTGCACCGGCGTAGAGCAGCAGATACATAGGTGCCCCGAGGATGCGCGCGAGCGGCGGCAGCATTCCAAGAAAAGCCAGGGCTGCGAATGCATAGTTCTTGGAGAACCACAGCACTGCCGCTACTGTTGGCAGCACGGCGGCGAGTGGAGCCGTCAAGACGGGAATAAGCACGCCGAGCGTCGTGGCAACTCCGCGACCACCTCGGAAGCCAAGGGTGATCGGCCAGTTGTGCCCGGCAACGGCTGCCATCCCTGAAGCAAGCACGACGGCCTCATCTGCTCCGACAAGACGTGCAAACAGCACTGCCGCCGTGCCCTTCACGATGTCCCCGCTGACCGTGATGAGCGCTGGAACCAACCCGAGACATCGGAGTACGTTGGCAGCACCAACGTTCGAGTCGCCTAGTCGACGGATATCCTTGCCACGTATCCTGGCAACCAGATATGCCGTGGGTATCGATCCCAGAAGGTAGCCAAGTGACACGCAAAGAGCGGCACGCATTGTCTGTATGACCTCAGTTCCCAATACCACAACTCGCGGGCATGCCCGCGAGTTGTGGGGGTACGATGCCTATACCCTGTTCCTAGGTTTCGTTTTCCCAGTCAGAAGCATTAAGGGCCTTCCACATGCGCTTGTCTACAACCAGGTAGGCACCCATGCCGAATAGCGCCACGGCCAGGGAGATGAAGGCGCCTGCGAACGGTATGGCCTCGGCCAGCTTCACGAGCAGAAGCCCCAGCGCAAGGCATCCAATCATGAACCCCTTGCCCTCGAGAGCGCGAGAGCGCCCCAGAATCAGGTATCCGATGAACATTGAGACAGGCAACTGTGCGATGTAGAGTAGCACTCCCCAGAGTACAAGGCCGATGAGACCAAGCGGCAGCCCGACGACCGTGACGCACAGTACGATCGACGCCAGGGGTACGAGGAACAGGGCGATTGCCCCCCAGCCCGCCACCGGCCCCGTCTGCGTGCGTATCGTTAAGGGAGCACTGGCCATGACACGCGGGAGCACGAGTATCAGTACAATACCCGTTACAAGTGCCATGAGGTAGGCGATAATCTTCCAGGTCAGACTGGCGAAAAAGACGAATGGCGCCATCGCGCCCGCGCCGTGTGCCGCCGGCTGAGAGTCCTCGGCTACCTCGCGTTGCGTGAATGTGATGTCGCCCTTCACGCTGCCTTGCGGAATGGAGATTTCCTCGGGCGCTGCATACCAGAGGTTTCCTTCGATAACGGCATGCGGAGCAATCTTCAGCGAGCCAACCTCGACGTGGACATCACCACCCACATTGCCTTCGAACACGATTTCCTCGGCTCCCCCGTAGACATCTCCGGCGACATCCCCTCTGAGAATTACCTGGCCCGCGCCAACGTAGAGATCGCCCCCGATTGAGCTCTCCGGATTCACGATCAAAGTGGCGCATCCAGCGACGAGGTCACGACCGATCGAACCGGCCACATCCACCGTTTGGCCACCGATACGGACCCCTCGCGCCACATCGGCGTTCAGAGACAGCGTCTGTCCGGCGACTGTCAGTCCTCCCTCAATATCTCCTCCTATGGTGACAGTCTGTCCAGCAGCGAACACGTCTCCCTCGATACTCCCGATGGTGGTTACCGTTCGTCCCGCGAGATAGAGGTCCTCGTCGATCTCCTCTTCGCCGCCCACCGTCACGGAGTCACCCGCCCTTCCGTCGAGCGCCATCACCGGCATCGCTCCCATGAGCAGGATGCCAATCACAAGTCCGAATGCTGGCACGATTCGCTTCGCTTGCCTCGGTTTCATCGTATCCCTCCCGTCTCAGCGGCCGCCGCCGCTGGCTACTGTGCTACTTGTCGATCTGCTGCTTCAGGCGTTCCATTTCCTTCCTTATCTCTCGCTGTTCCCATCCTCCCTGGTGATTGGGCAGCACGAAGACGCCGATGAAATGGAAGGACAACCCGATGCCCCATCCGCCAAGCGGCCAGACGAACCAGGGGTAGCCCCCGCCGGTGGCGAACGTCCAGATGAGGAACAGAGCAAGGTTGACTACTACGTACGTTGCGAGGTGCGAGAAGAAGCCCTTCTTCTCCTCGACCCTCTCTCTTGCAAGCTTGACCAGCTCCTCGTCAGACAGGCTCTGCGACAGCGGTCCTTCTTTCGCGATGGACCCGTACTGGTCCAACTGTGTCTTCATCGTTCTGACTGTCCATCCGGTATTCCCCGAGATTATGAGGACGTCGAGCATGTGGACTAAGATCGCGATGCCCCATCCACCTGCACCCCACGGGAACCAGGGACGACCGAATCCGTACACGCCAACGAACATCGCCGTGACTATGAGATACACAAGAAGGTGTGTCAGGAACACCTTGCGCTCTCTCAGCCCTTCACGCGCAATGTCGAGCAACTCCTCATCGGGAATGCGTGTGGTCATGTGTGCACCTCGATAGCACAATAGCGTACCGCTCGGGAGGCCGCAATCGGACAAACGAGTGATTCTGTAGGGGCCATTCGGGCGAGAGGACTGCCTCAATGTGTGAACGGAAGGGAAGCACGCACCACGGTGCGTGCTTCCCTTGGAGTAGCTAGTCTACGAAGGCGAGTATGCCGAAGATGATGACATTGACGACGGGGATAATCACGAGGATGCCAAGCCAGCCCGGCTTGTTTCTGGCCTCGGCTATCTTCCACATCACGATGATTCCAAGGACTACGTTCACTATGGGGATGAAGAACAGGAATACCCACCACCATGGCTTGCCGGCTATCTGGCACGCGAGCACTATATTCGCTATCGGTATGAATGCGAGCCATGCGTTGTCGGTGTTCGTCTTCTTGGCTATGGTGAATAGACAGAAAGCCACGAAGACATAGACTGCGATAGACACGACTGACCACAATCCGGACATCAGGAATCCGAGCATTTCCCATGGCAGAATGTACTCAAAGGGATCCACGGTTCACCTCCTTGCGTTTGCATCATGATACTACGACCGGATTGCGCTATCGCAAGCGGTGTGGTGCAGCCCAACTTAGAAAGACCGACTCTGTGTGCGTAGAATAGGAGAGTAGACCCTGAAGCGGTGCGTTTCAGCATGTAGAGTATGTTCGAGGGAAGGACGACTGATACTGTAGGAGGGAGTACATGAAGGATCTCTTCAGCCTTGAGGGTACCGTATCGATTGTAACCGGAGGCAATAGCGGCATCGGCAAGGGAATCGCGGATGGACTGGCTATGAAGGGAAGCACGATTGTCGTGGCCGGTCGTGATGAAGCCAAGTCTGCCGACGCTGCAGCCGATATCAAGAAGCGCTTCGGCGTCGCCTCGACGCCACTGGTACTTGATGTTGGTGTCCCGGAGAGCGTAGAAGCAGGCATCTCAAGGGTCATCGACCAGTATGGCCGTGTCGACTGCCTCGTGAACAACGCCGGAATCAATATCCGCAAGATGCCTCAGGAGTACACGGTCGACGAGTGGGACAAGATCATTGATGTCAACTTGAGGGGAGCGTTCCTATGCTCCAAGGCCGTCTATCCAACGATGAAGGCGCAGGGCAGGGGCAAGATTATCAACACGGGCTCTGCCACCTCTCTGCTTGGCCTGGGCAAGGCGGTGCCCTACGCCTGTAGCAAGATGGGAATACTCTCTCTCACCTACTCCCTGGCTCTGGCGTGGGCACGTGATGGTATCTTCGTCAATTGCATAATCCCCGGTTGGATAGACACTCCTCTCACCGAGCAGGCGAGGAGGGACTTCCCCGGCCTTTCGGACTACGTCGAGAGTCGCACTCCGATGGGACGCTGGGGGCAGAAGGATGACTTCATGGGCATAGCGGCTTTCCTCGCCAGTGCGGCATCGGACTACGTCACGGGTGAGTACTTCCGTATCGACGGGGGCTACTGCCAGCACGGCAATACGGTGAGCTTCACGTAGTGCGGATTATGGGACTTGAATCAACCTTTTGGACGATTCGTTGATGCAGTGCGTCAGCCTATCCTACTCACCGGTAGCCGCCACGCCTTGAGTAATCCTGCGTGTCGGCAGAGGAGGAAAGATATGCTCGAAGAAGTTGAAGGACTGTTGAAGACAACCACCGCAGAGCTTGAGAAGATGCTCAGCAGCAAGACGGTTGTCGGCGATCCGATCACGTTCGGAGATATCACTATTGTGCCGCTTCGAAGTGCTGGTTTCACTTTTGGATGCGGTGGTGGCAGCGGGCGCGCGACTGAGTCAGGCAAGGGCGAGGGAGTCGGCGCAGGTACCGGTGGCGCAGCAGGCGTGAAGCCGGTTGCAGTTCTGGTGATCGATAAGAATGGTGTCCGTGTCGAACCCATGAAGGGCAGCCTCGCTCAGGTCGCTGACAAGGTTGCCGAAGTCATGCCTAAGATGCCCGGGATGAAGAAGGGCAAGGAATCCTCCGAGGCTTCTGAGGGCTAACGGGTCGTGTGGTTTGTCGTCGCGCTTTGCGTACTCATTGCGCTGACGGCCCTGGTGATGTGTATACCCGTGGACCTTGGTCTGCGGGTAGAGGCCGACGGTCGGCCGACCGTCGGTTTCACACTTGAGTGGCTGTTCGGGCGGGTGAAGAAGTACTTCCGTTCAGATCAACGGAAGGATCCCACCCGCTCGGCCAAAGCCGTCGCCAAGGAAGAGAAGAAGCGAAGGAAGAAAGAGAAAGACGGCAAGTCAGGCAAGAAGAGCCGCCCCGGCAGGGAATCCGCAAGCCTGGTCTGGCGAATCGTACGCATCCCCCGGTTGGGGAAGAGCCTCGGCCTGTTCCTGAAACGCTTGGTCAAGTGCTTCAGATTGCGGCAGTTGTATGCGGATTTCCGCCTTGGCCTTGAAGACCCTGCCGACACTGCACTTATTGTCGGAACGGTATCGCAGGCTGCGATGCTTTCGGACCTCTTCTCCCCCCACCATCTGAGAGTTGCCCCGGCCTTTGAGAACGACTGGTTCATCGAAGGAGAAGGGGCTCTCGGCTTCCGTGTCTACCCCATCTCGCTGGTGCCGCCCGTGGTGTTGTTCCTGTTCAGTCCTTCAACGCTGCGCGTGGCAGGGTTGCTCATACGATGGAAAATCAGAGGCAGATAGTCCTGGACCCTCCTCGGACCATTGCTGGTCGCGAGTTCATTCCAGTGTCATGGACATTCCGGCACATCGTCGACCGCGGCGATAGCGTCATGGTGAGCATGGCTCGCGAGGCGCTGGGAGTGATCTTGCGGGAGGATGACGACTTCATCGCGTTGATGTCTGACGGTCGCAGACTCACTGTCGCTGAACTGGCCGTAGAGTACCCGTCACTTGCCTCATCTCTCGAAGACCTCAAGTAACCCGGCGTCCTGTGGCTTTCTTAACAACGACTTAACCACATCTCTGTGCGCTTCTGCTAAGGTCGTCCAAGGGGAGCCGGCGATAAACTCCCCCTGCCCACCGGGCGTTGTACTGATACACGCGAAGGAGGTGCTTTCGGATGGGAGACAATGGCGGGAATAGCCTCGAGAATACCCAGATCGTCAAGGTCGAAAGCCTCAGCCTTTCGAAGATGGACGTTCAGCAGCAGAGAATGGCCGAACGGTTGTATGCACAGCTTGGCCTTGATCCAGTTGTGGATACTGTGTTGAAGGAGTACCAGGGGAATCTGAAGGGCGTCGACAGGGCAACAGACCGTGTCTTTGGCCCCTACGACATCAAGGGCAGGGCCGAGTCCGTGGCAAAGGTCGCGTCCTTGATGACCTACAGCGCCTTGCACCAGCAGTACAGCAAGGAGCTCGAGGGAATGCAGGGACAACTCGACGAGGTGGAAGGGCAGCGGGACAAGGAACGGGCCAACTACGACTCACTGGTCATGAAAGTAGCTGATATCGTTGGTGGCGACTACAACGAGCTCAAGTCGGACTACGAGGAAGTCGTTCAGAGGCTGTCGGATGTCGAACATCTCAAGTCGCAAACCGCCGTACTGAATCAGGAGAAGGTTGAGCTCACCAAGCGGTATGAGGCCCAACTGGCAGAGGTGCAGCAGGAAAGAGCGGCCAATGCTGAGAGGTACGAGTCGCAGCTCGCTCAGGCGCAGAGGGAGAAGGACGAACTCACCGGCAGATACGAGGCCCAGATCGGCGAGGCTCAGAAGGAGAAGACCGACACGGTCGCTCGATATGAAGGGCAGATTGCAGCGCTAAGAGACGAACACAAGGCTGCAGCCGATGATTTGCGGTCACAGGTCGCAGAACGCGGTGAGCGCATCAACAGACTTGAGGGCGAAAACGCCGCGTTGTCAGCTCAACGGGATGACCTCGAATCCCAACTTGCCGCTCTTGGAAAGGTCCGCGAAGACCTGGAGTCGCAACTTGCCGCTCTGAGGTCCGACCATGAAGTGTTCAAGGCTGCTTCACAGGCACTTGAGAAGGATGTGGACTTCGCAGAGCTGCGCAGTCGCATGGGTGGGGAGATGCAGCAGTTCATGATGACCGATTCCAAGGTGCCGCATGCCGTCATGGACGGTGTGGGCAAGTTCATCGACTTCAAGAAGTACTTCGGGCATGCCGCCGAATCCGGTGCCCGTGACGCCGTGAAGCAGGTGGCTGCAAGATTGTCCACATTCAAGTGAGTCGTTCCCGCCGTGCTACAGCACGGTGTGCTCGAGCACAATCTTGATGCCGATGGCGATAAGGAGGAGCCCACCAGCCAGGTGGGCTCGTCTTCCTGCGATGTCTCCCAGCCGGGCACCCAGACGAAAGCCTGCAATCGTCACTCCGAACGCAACGGCCCCGATTACTGCGGCGGGTACCAGTATCGGCGTCTCCAGCAGCGCGAGACTCAGCCCGACAGCCAGCGCATCGATGCTCGTCGCCACCGCAAGCACCAGCAATGTGACTCCACGGGTGATGTCTGCCGACTCACCTGTCTTATCCTCAGCACCTCGCGCCTCATACAGCATGTGTGTGCCCACGAGTGCAAGAAGTCCAAAGGCGACCCAATGGTCGTACGCCGCGATGAGTTCGACAATCCTTCGGCCGGCGAGCCAGCCTGCGAGTGGCATGAGAAACTGCGCGATACCGAACGCGGACGCGGTTCTCAGTATCTGAGTGCGGCTGCATCTGCTGGCCGCAATACTGCCGCTGACCGCAACTGCGAAACAGTCTCCCGCAAGTGCGAATGCCGTGATGATAAGAGAGAACGTAGACACTGCTCAGGTCAGGGGGTCGAACCCGTGCCCTCCTCAAGCGGTAGTCCCTGCGCTCGCCACGCATCATAGCCGCCTGCCACGTCGCACACGCTGCTGAAGCCTTCCTTGCTCATGTTGTACACGACACTGCGGCTCGTGTTGCCATGCCAGCAGATTATGATGTAGGTGTCTTCTCGCGGCAGTTCCCGCAGACGCTGGAGGAAGTCGTCCTGCATTACCCCCAAGTAGATTGAGCCAGGAATGTGCCCGGCCTCGTACTCTGCGGGTCGTCGGATGTCGATTGCCGTGGCGTTGAGCGACTCATTCGTGAGAAGCTCGTATGCCTTCTCAGCCGAAATCTGTCCTCCATCGCAGATACCGCCGAGGTCGTCAGCGACGACAACGTTGGGCGACTCGCTGGACTCCTCCGCCTCATCCCGCTCGGGCTCCGCCGGTGAGGGCTCTGACGGGTTGCAGCCCGGCAGTACCAGGGCTCCGAGTAGCAGCAACATCAGCGCGCCTGCAATAGCACGGCCTGTTCTCCTTGGCTTCATGCGAGAATCTCCGTCGCCACCCATGCCAGGGGCCGGTCGTAAGGACCGCACACAGACATGTGGCGTAGTCGCGATTCGTGCCGTCGCTCCGCCCGCAGTTCGCTTGTGGGCGGATTCGGGCCCGTGTCTTCACGCCAGAGTATGGGCTATTTCCACCACCGTCAAATCTGACATTTCGGGCGCATCAATTGCAGGGCGCTACAGGAGCATCGAGACCGGAGTATGCCCGCGGGATGTCCTGGAGAGGAGAATCTGGAAGCCTACGTGAAGCGGGACACATAAGACTTGATATCGAACTTGCGTTCAAGTCCCCCCGCGCTCATATAGCGGACCTTGCCGAAGATGGACCTCTCGCCCCAGGGACGGTCGTGCTTGCCGAAGCACCAGGCCACTCCCGCATATGAGTTCGGGTCCCGTCCGTCCAGTTGCCACTTGTTGTTCAGGTAGAGCGCCGTGTCGAAAGCTTCGGACGGGCCCGGGCACCACTCGAGTATCTTCTTTCCCCAGTACATCCGCATGTAGTTGTGCATGCTCCCTGTCAAGCGCATCTCACGTTGTGCCGCGTTCCAGTACTCGTCGTGAGTGGCCGCTGTCTCCAGTTCTTCACGCGAATAGTGGTAAGGCCGCGTATCGGTCTCATGCGCTTTCAGCGTTGACTGTGCCCAATCTGGCAGACAAGCGAAGCTGTCATAGCTCTGGTTGTAGTAGGTGAAATTGACTGCGAGCTCCCGTCGGACAATCAGTTCTTCGAGGAACGACTCTGCTCCCGGACCTCCGTGGTCGCTCGCCGCAAGCGCTACCTCCAAAGGTGAAATCTGTCCGAAATGCAGGTACGGGCTGAGCCCGGAGTACGCGGTAGCTGCGGGGTCGCTCCGCAGGGAGCCATACGTATCGAGCCTGCTGTCGAGGAACTCTTTGAGTCGGTGTTCCGCTGCGACGTGACCTCCCGGCGTACCGTCCACGGGTGGTACGGATCGGTCGAGAACAGGCGTCAGCGTCTTCAGTCCATCGACCGGCTCGATGGCATCCATGTCAGGACGGAAGCCGGTCACCTGTGCCTCCCGCTCGGACAATGGGACCATGTAGCGCAGTAGCACGCGGCCGATTTTGGGGCGGAAAGTAGCCGCCGCATACTCTTCCTTGGGCGAAGCAGTCTCGACAGGGACGATAACGTCTGTCTCTACCTGAATGAGTGGACACTCTATGCGCCGGGCGACGCCTGGCCTCCAGCGTCGCTGGTGTCGTGTGTAGCCGCGGTCGGTGACTACCAGTCGCGCTCGGCGGGCGGCCTCCGGCACAACCGACTCCGGTTCTCCTCTCAGCATCACAGCGGTTATGCCTCGTTCTCGCAGGGCGTCGAACGTCGCTTGAAGTCCGGCAAGCATGAATGAGTAGTGGCGAAGGTTGGAATCCGGGTATCGGTCCATCAGGCAGAAGAGGACAACGACCGGGAGGCGGTGTTCGTTCGCAAATGCCAGGGCGTACTCGAGAGCATGGTTGCAGCCTGCTCTTTGCGAGGACTGCATCCAGTAGAGGACGTAGGCTCCGTTGACCGGGCCGTGGTGGTTGAGAGCGCAGATACGCTCAGTCTGTATCACCGTTCTGCCGAGTGTGCTCCGGCCGGGACTATCACTCCGCGTTCCTGCAGGACCGCCGGCGTGCGCCGCACGCCCTCGACACTGTTCCATTCGCCGAGTTCACACACTCTGATTGCTGGCTCGGGAAGGTATCTCGCAATCATTGTCCAGTCAATCTCGCCGTCTCCGGGACACTGATGGTCCCGTTCCATGTTCAGATCATGCAAATGAATCCCGATGAGCCTGTGTGAGTACCTGGCCATCCAGTCTTCGTGGTGTGCGTACCCGAGGCGCTCATGCGTAGCGGCATGACCGGTATCGTGCCAGTATCCGACGACATCAGGGTCAGTTTCTGCGAGCATTACGTCGGCTTCATCGATGTTGGGGAGTTCATGGATGTTGTGTCGCGTCTCGATACCAAGCATCACGCCGTTGTCACGGGCAACGGGCTCCATCTCCTGTAGCGACACCAGGGCGCGCTCCAGGTGTTCTTTCTCGGTCATCGCGCGCATCGCGGGTATCTGCCACTGGACAGCACGGTATTCCTCCGTCCCCATCATGTCGTCGTGCCACATGTCGTGCAGCCTGCGCTGCATCTCCTTGCCTATCGGGACGTGTCCCATGTGCAGAACCACGGCACGGGCTCCCAGTCGCGCTGCCTGCCCTATCGTCTCAAGCGCGAAGCCCACTGCTTCGATTCGTTCCTCCTCGTCCAGGGAGGCGAGGTTCAGGTCGTATGACCTCATGCCCATGGAAGATTGCTCGTTGGGTATCGGATTGTGCAGGCTGAGGATAGGCAGAGGACCTGCCGCCAGCCTATCAAGCATGTCCTTTGATGTGACAAAGGCGTTGGCCTCGACTGCCGCATATCCCCAGGAGGCCGCGTCTTCGGAAAACGAGCGTAAGTCCGCATAGCGCCCGCGCGCCCACATGGTCGAGAGTGAAACCGGGCCGATCACTGGCCGCGCCTGCTGGCTTCGATGGATTGAAATCTCTGGAGGAGTTCCCTTTGTTCCTCTGTCAGTTGATGTGGTGTGGAAACCCGGGCCATGACGTACATGTCACCACGATTCTTGCTGCCAAGTCTGGGCATACCCTTTCCTCTCAATCGGAACAGTGAACCGGTCTGGGTTCCTTCCGGGATGGTCAGCTCAGTCTCGTCCAGAAGACATGAGACTGCCATCTTCGTGCCCAGTGCCGCCTCCACCATGCCTATGTCTCTCTCAATATAGAGGTCGTCGCCACGGCGCTGAAAGACAGGGTGGGGTTCGACCGATACGACCACGTACAGGTCCCCCGCCTCGAGTCGTCCATCACCGGGTTCGCCTTCTCCCGCAATCCGCATGGTGTGGCCCGTGTCCACCCCGCAGGGGATGGAAACCTTCACGCGGGAGGTTTCCTCAAGCATTCCCCTGCCATCGCACAATGAACAGGGCTCCTTAATCACTCTGCCGCTTCCTCCGCACGAGCTGCACACGCTCACCTGTCGGAAGACGCCGATGCCGGACCTGTGCTCTTGGACGAGCCTGCCCGACCCATCGCACTTGCTGCATGTCTCAACCGCGCCTTCCTTGGCACCGGTACCACGGCATGAGGTGCACACTCGACGCTTCGGAAGCTCGAACTCCTTCTCGACGCCCAGCGCGGCTTCCTCAAGCGTGAGGCTCAGGTTTATGCGGAGGTCTGAGGCTCTGCGCCGTTCCCGTGTTCGAGTCCTGCCACCTCCAAAGAGGCCGTCGAAGAAGCCCCCGCCAAAGCCGAATCCCATCTCGCCGAAAACGCTGGCGAAATCGATACCGCCGAAGATGTCGGACTGGCTGTAGCTTGCGAGCCCATCATGGCCGTACAGGTCGTAGAGTTGGCGTTTGTCGCAGTCGCACAGCACGGCATACGCCTCGTTGATCTCGGCCATGCGTGAGGATGCGTCAGGGTCGTCGGGGTTTCTGTCCGGATGGTAGCGCATCGCAAGGGAGCGATACGCCCGTTTGATATCGGCTTCCTGTGCGGCGCGCTCGACGCCCAGTATCTCGTAGTAGTCGCGTTTCTCCATCGTCAGGCAAGCGGGGGCGTCGGTGAATTGGGAAGGGTTGGCGACCCGAGCGCCATCGCAATTGTAGCAAAGCGTCCCGCCCGCTCAAAGGAGTCGGGTGCCGGTGCAACGATAGCCGTGCGTTGGGATTGTTGACCCTTCGAGAAGCCGATGGTACGTTCCCTTGAATCCACTTCGGAGGTGACACTATGACGCTCGTCGAGATGCTCTCAAGGACCGTCCGCGCATATCCCGATAAGCCTGCGATTGTGAGTGAGAGCGACTCGCTTTCCTATCGCGAGTTCGACACTATTACGAACCGACTTGCAAACATGTTGCTTGGTATGGGCGTGAGGCCGGGCGTGCCGGTGGCGGTGCTCATGCCGCCAACGGCGGACTGGCTGGTCGGCTATTTCGGTGCGACCAAAGCCGGCGCGCGTGTCGTGATTCTCAACGCAATGCTCACACCGTCGGAATTGGGAGCCCTGCTCATGGATTCTGGTGCCTCGATTGTGCTCACCGAGAGCCGTTTCGCCCAGGCTCTTTCTGCCGCGGTGCCTTCAGGCCCCTCCTTCTTGACGCATGTGTTGCCGCTAGACAGTGAGGACTTCAGGTCGAAACTGCAGCAGGTGCCCGGAGGGCTTCCTGCGGTGGAAATGGAGGACTCAGACGAATGCTCCGTCCTCTATACGTCAGGTGTGCTGGGGAAGCAGAAAGGCGTGGTGCATACCCACGCTTCCCTGATCGCTGTCTCGGATATCGGCAGTGAGTTGATGGGCCTTCAACCAGAATGGACGGTTATGGGTTTCATTCCCTTCTTCCACGTCCTTGGCCTTGAGACGGCTTTCGCGGCACTCTTCTGTGGATGCTCTCTGGTCATGGCGCCCCGGTTCACGGTGAAAGGGGTTCTCGAAACGATTCAACGACATCGCATCAGTCTTGTCGTAGGTGTGCCCGCGATGTTCAACGGACTGGCCATGGTTCCCGATGAGATGCTGGCGGCGATGGATCTCGGCTGTCTGGAAATCGCACTGACGGCGGGAGCGAAGTCGTCGCCCACGCTTATGGCCAGCCTGGAGAAGAAGTATGGGCTCGTTGTTACCGAGATCTACGGTACGACCGAGTGCCCGATTATCACCATGGGCGGCATGAAGAACCGCAAGCTCGGCACTGCCGGGCAGCCCACACTCGATTTCAAGATCATCGACGAGGTGGGCAATGAGGTCCCCGCAGGGACTCCGGGCCAGGCACTGTGCAGGGGCCGTCAGGTGATGATGGGATACTTCAATGCCCCGGACCTGACCGCGCAGGTGCTCAGGGACGGTTGGTTTCATACGGGAGACCTTGTTGTCATGGATGACGATGGGTACGTCACCTACGTGGAAAAGCAGTCGTTCATCATCGTCACTTCGAGTGGTGTGAAGATTCCGCCTACTGAGGTAGAGGATGTCATCCTCACCCATCCTGCCGTGGCGGAGACCGCGTATGTGGGTATCAAGCAACCCGACGGAGGACAACTGCCGACCCTCTTCGTGGTATTGAAGGCAGACCATGAGGTCTCTAAGCAGGATCTCCGGGCTCACTGCGCAGAGACTGTGGCAGTCTACAAGCTGCCTCAGCGGATCGAGTATCTCTCCGAGCTACCCAAGATCGCCTCGGGCAAGATCGACAGGCGGGCACTCATGGAGCGTATCTAGCTTCACGGGGCGCCGTACGTTGCCCCGCCGATGCCTGGCCCGCTAGCGATAGTCCATCATCCTGGCGATTTCTTCGTACGCCGTGGGAAGCGGATACTCGAATCGCATCCTGTAGCCCTTGGGGTATGCCGACCCGGTTGTCTCCAGATGCCGCAGGGCAACCATCAGTTCCTCGAATTCCTTGGGCGTCATCGAGTACACCATCTCGTCGTCTTCCGCCATGGCCGCGTAGCGGTCGCCGCGACAGGGTATACCGATGTGGCTCTTTCCGTTAAGCAGCGTTGGGACTACTCCGTAAACACACGCGGCGTGACTGGAGAGATCACAGGTGAGGTTGTGGCCGTCCTTGTATTCGCGGCCGAGGAGCAGCATGCTCAACTGCGCGGGGATGCAGTAGACCGTGATAACGTCAGGCTCGAACGTCGTGCTGTGAAGCGGTGCCGAGAGTATGCCGGCGTATCGCCCCGTGGGCAGCTTGGGCAGTTCCTCGGCATAAACCCTGCCTGCCTCCGGCGTGGAGACGTCGCGAGGGTATCGATTGTGGCCTTCCATGAAATACTCGGGCGCTTCCTGTAGACCGTAGCCCATCACCGGTTCGGGACACCAGTGGTCTTCGAGCACCATGGCCATGTGTGTACCGTCGCGCCTTGACATCTCGAATGCCTGGCACAGAGACATGTGGACGCCAAGATCTCGCTTGGGTCGAGTGAATCCCGCCGGCACTTCCTCGCCGAGGCGCAGCATCTTGATGGCGAGAGGGTACGTCTTCAGCCGGGTTCGACGCTCAAGCTCGAGCGCGTTCTCGCGGTAGGCTGCTATATCCATTGCGACCCCTCCGTTGTCCGAAATCTGGACTATGGTAGGCGTGTGCGCTGCCTCACGCAATAGACTGCGCGTGCGACGGGGCTTGTGGCACGGATTGTGTTGCGTGACAATATGGTCTGACGCTGTTTTCGGTCTGGAGGTGTCGAATGGTACCGAGTCGGCAGGAACCCTCTCTTCGAACACCGGCGTTGCTCGCATGGGTCATCTGTGCATTCGCGGCTGTCGCTTCAGGTGCCGGGCTGTTCGTTGGCGGTCTGTATCGGGACAACGCGTGGGTGATCCCTCAGAACCGGGGGACAGACCTTGTTACGCTTGCTGTGGCGGTTCCTGTGCTGATACTGGCCGCGAGGCTCGCGGCCAGAGGGTCCGCGCGCGCCTCCATCGTCTGGTTCGGCGTGCTTGGCTATCTCTGGTATGTCTACGCCGGCGCTTCGTTCGCGTATGCGCTGAATATGGCCTTTCTGTTGTACGTCGCGCTCTTCTCACTCTGCACGGCTGCGCTTGTGGCACTTGCGACCCGGCTGGATGTTGATGCCGTGTGGGGTCACTTTGATGCAGGCACGCCCGTACGCCCCGTCGCCCTCTACCTGCTGTTCGTGGCCCTTATGCTCCTTGTTCTCTGGCTAGGGCAACTGGTCCCCTTCTTTTCGAGCGGCGTATTGCCGGAGTCGGTGACACTTGCGGGCGGGCAGACCATGTTTGTGTACGTCCTTGACCTCGGTGTTGTTGTCCCAATGGCAGTGCTCGGGGCAGTGTGGTTGTGGCAGCGTCGCCCGTGGGGACCTCTTCTCGCCGGGTTCGTACTGGTGAAGGTCGCCACGATGGGCATGGCGCTCCTCAGCATGACGTGGTTCATGATCAGGGCCGGTCAGCCAGTCGAAGTGACGCTGTCCGTGGTATGGGTCTTCCTTGCGATCAGCGGCATCGCGACCGCAGTGTGGTTTCTGCGACACTGCCGATAGTCGTGAGTATGTCTAGAGTGCGGCTACCTGGCTGTTCCGGCCACGTAGATGTCCGCTTCCAGCATCTCTCCCTTGCGGAAGAAGTGGTGCGTGAAGTAGACGTTGCCATCGCGGTCGAGTGATGCCTCTCCCGCGAACCGGGACAGAATCGGTGGTTGCTGCTTGCCGGCTTTGCAGGTATCGCTACGTTCTTTGTTTCTTGCCTGTGGGGATTTCCAACCGCGGGCGTTCCGTTTCCCGCCACAATGGGTGTTGCAGTCGCGATAGCGTCTCTGACACGGTAGCCCGTATCTCCGGTCAGGTGCGCCTGTGGGAAGATGTCCACACGATTGCCCTTGCTTCAGGACCTCGCTTCCTTTCATGCTTCTTGCTCCTATTCGGGAGAAAGATGCCGGCCGGGTCGACGACACGTCGGGCATGACCCTGGTGGCCATTGTCTTCGCGCTCTTCCTGCTTGTGCTCTGGCTGCGAGCGCGCAGTCGCGTGCGTGACTTGTCCTCGTGAATCCGTTTCCGGCCCCAAATGAAAGAGTATTGCCTTGCTGGCGGCACAGGAGTATCCTTCCGCGCGGCGACCAATGAGCTGCGCAGTGTTGCTTCTTGTAGTTGTGGTGCACCAGTGTACTGGTGGGGGCATGTCACATAACATGCCCCCTTTCTTTTTTGGGGAAGACTGCTTGTGAGTATCGGAGCAAGTACTGGTTATCGGCGCGGGACGCTGGTGGCCGAAGGAGGTGCAACAACGTGCTCGAAGTGCTTTTTCATGGGCGTGGCGGTCAGGGCGCGGTCACATCAGCGAATCTGCTGGTCGCGGCGGCGCTGAGGGACGGCCACAAGGGATTGCAGGCGTTTCCGTTGTTCGGCGCAGAGCGGCGCGGAGCTCCCGTCAAGGCGTTCGCTCGGATTTCGGACGCGGAAGTCAACCTGAGAAGCCAGGTCTACAATCCGGACCTGGTAGTCGTGCTCGACCCCGGCCTGCTGCAGTTGGTGGATGTGTCGGAAGGACTGAAGGAAGGGGGAGTGTTGATTCTCAATACCACTCGAAAACCAACGGATTTCGAGTTCTCCAGTCGATTCACTGTTGCCACCGTCGATGCTGCGGGCATCGCCATCCACCACAACCTTCAGACTGGCGGCATACCCATAATCAATACGCCCATCCTCGGTGTCATACCACGCGTCACGGACTACATCACGCTCAACTCCATCGAGGACGCGATAAGGACTCAGTGGAAGGGCGAGGCGGGCGAAAGGAACGCGGGAGCGGCTCGTCAGGCCTACGAAGAGACGGAGGTGAATCGATGAGCGGCGATGTCAAAGTCACCCTCTCACGACCGGTTGATGGCGCAATGGGGCAGACTGGAGTCTGGCGGGATTTCAGACCCGAGCTCGATTCCACGAAGTGCATCAAGTGCCTGAAGTGCTGGATAGCCTGTCCCGATGGGTGTATCAAGAGGGCGGATGACGATTCGATCAGTATCGACTACGTCTACTGCAAGGGTTGTGGCATCTGTGCCAATGAATGCCCGACCAAGGCCATAACGATGAGAAGGGAGGGACTCGGCCAATGATTATGATCGACACGGGCGACCGCATTGCAGCCAAGGCCGCACAGATGGCGCGCCCGGAGTTCATAGCGGCCTACCCCATCACTCCCCAGACCGTCATCGTGGAGAAGACGGCCGAATACACCGAGACTGGTGAGCTCGACGCAGAGTACATGCGCGTCGAAAGTGAACACAGCGCGATGACGGCGGTTATCGGCGCTGCAATCACCGGAATCAGAACCTTCACAGCGACCTCTTCACACGGGCTTGCCCTGATGCATGAAATGCTCCACTGGGCCGCGCTGTCCAGGTTGCCGATTGTGATGGTTAACGTGAACCGCACGCTCGGTCCGGGCTGGAATATCTGGGCCGATCAGACTGATGCACTTGCCCAGCGCGACACCGGCTGGGTCCAATTGTACTGTTCAAGTTGTCAGGAGATATTCGACGTCATCATTCAAGCCTACAGGCTTGCTGAGATGGAGGACGTCCAGTTGCCGATCATGGTCAATTACGACGCGTTCGTTCTGTCGCACACTTCGATGCCAGTGGAGGTGCCTGAACAGGCGCAGATCGACAAGTTCCTTCCACCGTACCGTGCGCTGTGGCAGATAGATCCCGACGATCCCCTGACGTATGCAAATATGGTGCCTCAGGCGCACTTCGGTGGCATTCGAAAAGACATGCAGGATGCACATGATCGTGTGAAGAAGCTCTTCCCCCAGATCGCCGGCGAATGGAAGGAGCGTTTCGGTACCGACCATGGTGGCCTCATCGAGGAGGTGCACTGTGACGACGCAGAGTATGTGCTCGTGACTATGGGAGCGTTCGGTGCCGAGGCTAAGGTGGCGGTTGAGCAGTTGCGAGATGAAGGCGTGAAGGTCGGCTTGGCACGTGTTCGCGTGTTTCGCCCCTTTCCGGCCGAGGCGTTCTGGACGCTTGCCTCCGGCCGCACCTTCGTCGTCGTTGACCGGGGAGTATCTGTGGGCTCAGGTGGCGGTATCTACACGGAACTGAAATCCGCGCTGTACGGACACTCGAACGCTCCCGTTCACGGCTTCATTGCCGGGCTTGGCGGCAAAGACGTCACGTACGGTGAGATGGCTCAGATGGTCAGGCGCGTCGCCGGAGGCCACGCTTCGGAAGTCGAATGGTGGGGTCTCGATTGCCAGGGAGGTGCCTAGATGGCTGTCAAGAATCTTCCAACGGAAGAACTCATGAGGCCAGGAGGTGGTGGTTGTCCGGGTTGTCCCTCGTCGTTGGCCTTGCGTGTCGCACTTAAGGCCCTGGGAAGGAATACTGTGCTGGTTATGCCTGCTTGCTGCGCTGTTGTGTGTGTTGGACCGTATCCGAAGTCGTCTATTGATGTGCCGGTTGTCAGTATCGCTTTCGAGGCGGCGGCGGCAGCCGCGGCGGGTATCGTCTCCGGCTTCAAGCGTAAGGGCAAACAGGACGCCAATGTTGTCGTGTGGGCAGGTGACGGCGGAACCTACGACATTGGCTTGCAGGCTCTGTCGGGCGCTGTTGAGCGCGGGACCGACTTCATCTACATCTGCTACAACAACGAGATGTATTCGAACACCGGCATACAGAGAAGCGGCGCCACACCGTTCGGTGCGTGGACCACGACTACGTGGAAGGGCAAAGATGAACGCAAAAAGGACCTGCCTGCCATAATGCGCGCGCACGGGCTACCCTACATGGCGACCGCAATTCCGAGCTACCAGGAGGACCTCTTCCGAAAGGTGCGGAAGGCAATGTCGATCCGTGGTCCGAAGTACATAGAGATACTCGCGCCGTGCCCTCCCGGGTGGAGATTCCCCATGGAGAAGATGCTCGAGGTCGGCAGATTGGCCGTGGATACAGGCGCGTTCGCGTTGTACGAATACGAAAACGGACAACTCACCTTCAACCTCAAGAGCAAGTCCATCCTTGAGAAGAAGGTTGAGCCCGCGCCCATCGAGGAGTATCTGCAACTGCAGGGACGTTTCGGTCATCTGTTCAAACCTCAACGCAATGAGGAGGCACTTTCCCGAATCCGGGAGGAGCTTGACGCAAGTTGGGAGCAGATGCGCAGACAGGTCGAATGCGGTACAGCCTAGATTCAGAGAAGCTGGCGGAGTACCCTTTCAGCACATGCGCGTGTGCGCTTAGAGAGGAGAGAGTATGAAGATAACCGGCGTCAAGACCTACCTCTACAAGCCTACCTGGAACTGGCTATTCGTGAAGATTGAGACTGACGAGGGTCTGTATGGCTGGGGGGAGGCCACCACTCAGTCGCTGGAGAAGCCCATCGAGGCGTGCATCCACAACCTTGCTGACTACCTCATGGGCAAGGACCCGCGAGACATCGAACTGCACTGGTCAACGATGTTCCGCAACTCCTACTGGAGGCCAACCTTCGTCGTCACCAGCGCGATGAGTGGCATCGACATGGCTTTGTGGGACATCCTTGGTAAGAGTCTCGGAGCACCGGTATACCGTCTGCTGGGCGGCGCGGTCAGACCGTGCATGCCGGTCTATCACAATGGCTGGTGGTTCGCTGCAAACAGCACGGATGACTACGTGACCCTGGCCGAGAAGGAGGTCAAGGAAAAGGGTGCAAAAGCGCTCAAGTATGATCCTTTCTGGGGCACGGACGTGTTCACCGCAACTGAAGCTGACATAAAGAAGGTGCTGGACAATATCTCCCGCGTGCGAAGAGCCGTTGGTGATGATGTCGCCATACATCTCGATTGTCACTCGCGAATGACGACGAACGGGGCAATTCGCTTCGCCAGGGCCGTCCGCGAGTACAACCCTGCCTGGTTCGAGGAGCCTTTGCCCACCGATGCTTCACCCGAAGATCTGGCAAGGGTGGTAGCCTCAACCGATATCCCAATAGTGACAGGCGAGAGACTGGTCACACGCTGGTGCTTCCGCGACATCGTCGAGAAACGCGCCGCTGCCGCTATCAATCCCGACCCGTGCCACGCCGGCGGCATCTCGGAGATGAAGAAGATTGGTGAGCTTGCCAATACCTACTACGTCGGGTTCACTCCCCACAGTGCCGGAGGTCCGGTCATGGTGGCGTCGAACCTCCACGTTGAGGCGTGCGCGCCGAATTTCACCATTCACGAGTTCTTCGCTCCCGACCCTCCGTTCTACACGGAAATCCTCAAGGAGCCGTTTCCTGCTCTCGTTGATGAGTGTCTACAGCTGCCTGACGGACCCGGACTGGGTGTGGACCTTAACGAGGAAGCGCTGACTTCTCGCCCGTACAAGTATCACGATCTCAGTAGCTTCTGGGATGTGCCGCAGGTCCCCGCAGGCGGCAAGCTCGGAGAATAGCGACAAGAATACGGGGCGACCGGCACCGCCCGGTCGCCCTAGATGTCCAGTTCGAGCCCCTCGTACGCAACCTGGATGTCGGCACCTGTGCGCGCCGACACCGCTGCCAGCTCATCGCAGAGTTCCTGGCGCGTACCAATGAGAGGGTCTGCGTGGACCGTCAACACACGCGGTACGAACCCGTTTGCCGCCCGGAAGCGCACCAGTTCCGCTTCGAGCATTGATGGCGTAAGGTGGCCTGCCGGTTGAACCATTTCGGCATATCTGGAGGGTGCCGTCGTCTCGATGACAAGCATCCGGGGAGATGTCTCTGCCCAGAAGCCTTCCGGCAGAGGCCCCGTGTCGGCGGTGTATAGCAGTGTTGTCCCGGACTGGTCGCTCACCTCAACTCCGAGAGTCTCCTTTGCGTGAGCAACAGGCAGCGGGCGCAGACGGTGGTGCCCTACTGACTCTTCTGTGCCCGCGACCGCTTCACGGAAGCGAATCGTGGGCGCCGCGGCGGGTCTCTCGTGCAGCCTCGGGTACAGGTCGCCGTTCAGCATGCACTCAACGATGGTCGCCCTCACTTCCGCGCTGCACAGGATGCAGATCGACGCTGACTGGCGGAACAGGTTCAGCGCCAGCGCGGGCACGTCTTTGACATGATCGTAGTGCGAATGGGAAAGGAACACTACTTTGAGGCGCGCCTGCTGCTCAAAAGTGAGCGAAGACGTGATGGAGCCGGCGTCGAGTGCAATGACATCGTTGATCAGTAGCGAGACGCAGCGGGTGTGCAGAGACTCGAGATTGTGAGCTCCCAGCACTCTCAGCCGCATGGATGCAATCGTGTCGCGTCCTTCACGGGGCTGTCAAGGTCGAAAGGATCTCGGGGGGGTCGTTCTAAGGTGGCTACCGGCTTCGGTACGCCATTGCGAAACCAACGGCGAATGCATCAAGTGCGACCGGGCAGAACTGCGTGCCGCTGCATCGCTGCAGCTCCAT
>Ga0180431_10001106_pt1 | contig 37751 bp, 31 predicted proteins | sample SS_ome_11_FD_132459 | JGI IMG/M metagenome (GOLD analysis project Ga0180431, IMG submission 132459) | Hypersaline lake sediment archaeal communities from the Salton Sea, California, USA - SS_1_MS_1 metaG | ecosystem: Environmental > Aquatic > Non-marine Saline and Alkaline > Hypersaline >... | reverse complement strand
TTCAGCGAGGATATCGAATCGGTGGACGAGCCAGAATACGAGACCGTTGCTGCATTCGGCCCGCTCTGCATGAATGTAGACCTCGATACAATAATCAGAGCAAATCATCTCTGCAACAGCTACGGTATGGATACCATCTCGGCGGGAGTTTCCATCGCCTACGCCATGCACCTCTACGAAGAGGGAGCCCTCACCAGGAGAAAAGCCGGCATGAAAATATCATGGGGCGATGGAGATGTCATCCTGAAGCTCATCGATATGATCGTCAAGCAGAAGGGTATCGGCAAAATCCTTGCGCAGGGGACACTGAAGATGGCCCGGGAATTCGGCCGAAGCGAGGACGAGGCCGCTCAGGTGAAGGGCGTCGAGATACCGATGCACGATCCCCGGGCATGGACCGGCCTGGCCGTTTCGTACGCTACCGGTCCCCGGGGCGCCTGCCATCTCAAGGGCGATTACTACAATGTCGATATCGGCGCCGGCGCACCGGTTGTCGAGTTCGGTATCAATCCGGGCCCGCGGCTCGAGTCGGAGGGAAAGGGTGCGAACGCAGCCAAATATCAGAGCCTGAAGGATCTCTTCGATGCGCTCACCCTCTGCAAGTTCGTAACGATCGCTCCGACGCAGATTGCTCAGATTCTGAGTGCCATCACCGGCTGGGAGATCAGTACCGATGATCTTCTCACCGCAGGCGATCGATCAGTGAGCCTCAAACGGGCCATCAACAACAAGCTCGGGTTGAACCGTGACCATGACGTGATACCCAAAATCTGCCTTGAACCGCTGGATGAGGGGAGCACCGCCGGCACCAAACCGGACATGGACGTTCTCCTCAGGGAGTACTATGAATACCGGCAGTGGGACTGGGAAACGGGAAAACCGAAAAAGGAGAAGCTCCTTGAGCTCGGACTAGAGGAGGCCGCAAAAGACCTCTACGCATAATAGCAACTGAAGCAGTGCTTCGTGGCATACTGGCCGACCGGGTGGGTACGCCTGTGGCCGGGAGCGCTCTTACCGGGCTCGCGGCCGAGATCTGACGGAAACGCTCCATCACCATGTCGGTTCAGATCTGGCATACCCAGCAGAGTGCTTTCATTAGAAAAGGTATGTCATTGTTTCAAGGGCGGCCGTCCCCTTTGAGACGCAGCGTGAAGATGTCGGGGAGATCACCCTCCGTCTCATGAGAGCAGGAGGATGATCCCTTCACGCCTTCAGCAGGGAAAACGTTCAGAGAGCTATGCGTGCTCCGCAATATCGATCCTGTATTTCCTCATGCTGCTCACGGTCGAGCTTCAATGCAGCGGGGACCGATTCCAGTATATCCTGAGCAGTCATGCCATCCGCTCCTATTTCCCGTGCAGCGATATCACCGGAAAGCCCGTGCAGAAAAACGCCCTTCCGCGCCGCTTCGTAAAGAGAAAGGCCGAGGCAGTACATGGCGGCAATGGTTCCCGTCAGGACATCGCCTGAACCTGCTGTCGCCATACCGGAATTTCCACTCATATTGATGAAGACCTGCCGATCGGGATAGCCTATCAGGGTGTGCGCTCCCTTCAGGACGATACAGGCATGCAATTCACTGGCAGTGTGCTGGAGAATGGATATGGGATCACCTTTTATCTCAGTGATACTCCTGCGGGTAATCCTCGACATCTCTCCCATATGAGGCGTCAGAATAGTTCCCCCCTTTCTCCCGGCAATGAGATTGAGATGCCCGCCGAGCGCGGTGATGCCATCACCGTCAAGGATGATCGGCTTCTCTATCTCCTGCAGGAGCTCCCGCATGAGCTTTCCGGTCTCTTCATCGAGAGAGGTGCCGGGACCGAGAATGATAACATCCATTCCCGCGGCGAGCTTAAGGAGCGCGTCCTTATTCTCATACGAGATGCTCCCCGACGGGGTTTCGATCTGCGGCACGAAGACAATCTCGCTCCCCCTGTTCGCGATGAAGGGAGTTATGGTCTTCGGCGAAGCGAGGCGTGAGTAGCCTCCGCCAGCCTTGAGAAAGGAGAGCGCGGCAAAGTAAGGAGCGCCGAAATAGCTCGAAGCGCCAGCGATGAAGAGCGCCTCGCCAAAATCACCCTTATGGGCATCAGGGATCCTCTCCGGGAGGTGAATGGGAGTATTCACCGCCACTTCGAGTGAGTCGCTATCGTACAGGGAGGGAGGGAAAGAGATATGGGTCACATACAGATCACCGGATCGTTCAAATCCCGGATAGAGGAGATTTCCCCGCTTCGGGAGTCCAAACGCAACAGTGTAATCGGCCTGTACGGCATCTCCCATGATCTGACCGGTATCACCGTGTACCCCTGATGGAATATCGACGCTGAAAACGACCTTCCCGCTCCCGTTAATCCGCTCAATCGCTTCACGATGGATTCCGCCGACCTCCTTGCTCAGACCGGTCCCGAAGATCGCATCAACAATGATATCGCAATGGCTGACTTCCTTTGAGATGGCCTCAACCGATTGCAGCTCTGCAACTTCTACGGACAGCCGGGAGAGAATGTCCAGATTCGTCTTCGCCGCACCGCGGTATTTCTTCCTGTCACCGAGAATATAAACCTTAACCGAACCTCCACCCGAATGGAGCTTTCTCGCAATAACAAAACCATCACCGCCATTATTCCCGATGCCGCAGAAAACGAGAAATTTACTTCCGGCAATGCCGAACCTGCCGGAGATCAGTGCAAAGACGGCGAGCCCCGCGTTTTCCATCAGGATCTCATCAGCAATACCGTACCGCTCGATAGCAGTTCTATCCATCTCCCTCATCTCAGCAATGGAACTCACTTTCATAGCTCAACCTCCTGCGAAGACAGAATCGCATGCACAGACATATCTGTTAATCTCGAAAAAACAAAAAGTCAAGAGAAAACCTATCCCGATTGCAGTCTGCCACCGGCACGGGTACACTATGACTGCTAATGATGGAAGAAACTCACATCGGGGAACTGCTTACTGCTGAAAGAGTGAATACCGGCAGAGAGAGGCGGATTGAGAGGTGGGACAACAGGATCGCTCCTTCGTCCCACCTCTCAACTGGCACATCTTGTATACTTGAATATATGATCAGACGAGATTATTTGCTCGGCAGGGCTGCGATAAAGGTTCCCGTGATTTTCACGCCACCGTTCTGATCGGCTGTCTGAACTTCATACTCAACGAGTTTCTCGCCACCCTCCTCATACTTCTTGACGGCTTTTCCGGTAACCGTGAGCTTACTTCGGGCAGCGGTGTTCCCCATGTCATTCAGATCAGCCGGTTCGGTCATCCCGGAAAATCTCACCTGAAATTTCTTCAGGTATTTCTGAGGAAGATACTCGGTAATCGCCCGTCCGGTAATCCCCATGACGAGCATACCGTGTGAGATTACCCTCTCCATGCCGAACATGGTCACAAAGGTTACATCGTGGTGCAGAGGATTGAAGTCACCCGAGGCGCCCGCATAGCGAACGATATGTGTCCTGGTTATCGGATCTGAAGTATATGCGGGTATCTCATCACCGACCGCAACATCATCATAGTATAATTCCTTAGCCATATCTCCTCCTACCTTTCAATCAGGGTTGAGCGACTCTTAATGACCAGCTCGCCCTTCTGATTTTTCATTTCGGTTTCCAGAACGGTGAATTCCATGAACTTGCCCGGCTTATCCTTCTTTTCCTTATCGTACACATCCGCCACCTTCGTCCTGCAGGTTATCTTATCTCCCACATGAATAGGCACATAGTACTCGTACTCCTCTCCACCGTGAAGGAGCCGTACCAGGTTAATCCCCAATTCCTGAAGAATGGGCATGAGCCCACCGCCGCTCCAGAGGGCAAAGCAGGTCTGGAAGGTGGGTGGTATGGTAATTCCTTCAAATCCAGCATCACGAGCAGCTTTTTCATCAACGTAAATCTGATCGATCTGATCCCTGCTCTCCTTTTGAGAGATCGCCATGGCGAATTCGGCTACTTTCCCCTTCTCGATCTCAAATGTAAACTCAGGGAACTCCATCCCCTTTTTTGATTTATCAGCCATAAATCCCTCCTAATACGTAATAGAACAACCTTTAGAATTATATGATAAAAAATCAAGTAAAATAGAGACCTGTGTTCTCCTACAAACCGAGCTCCCGGGCGATGCGTTCGTGCTGAAAATCGGAATCGCCGTAGAGGAGATCGCCAGTAAGAGAACGACGATGGTACAGATGCATATCATGTTCCATGGTAAATCCGATACCACCGAATATCTGATGCCCCAGAATGGTAACCCGTCGATAGGCCTGCCCTATTCGCGCCTTTGCCATCGCCACCTCACGCGGTACAGGTTTTCCCGCCGCGATATTCCAGGCTGATTTATAGATGAGATACTGAGTGCCATATATGTCGGCCCACATATTGGCAAGGTGCTGCTGTACCGCCTGAAAGCTTCCGATGGGCCGATTGAACTGAGAACGATCATGCGCATACTGCAGGGCCATATCCATAACCGCTTTCGCACCTCCGAGCATCTCCGCACCGAGCGCCAGTGACGCCCGGTCAAGAATGTCCTGCACCACCTGCCATCCCCTCATTTCCAGCAGCGAGTCCTGTGAGACGCGTACATCCTCGAAGAGAACCTCGCACTGTTTCTCCCTGCTGAGGGTCTTTAAAAGGGTTGTCTTCACCCCCGGTGCCGAGCGCTCGATCAGGAAGAGCGCGATGTCCTTTTCCGGAGAGGGCCGATCTTGGCCTGCCGAACCATTATCCGTTCGAGCGACGCAGATGATGTAATCAGCAATGTGCGCGTCAGGGACAAAGAGCTTGGTTCCCGAGATAACGTAGTCATTCCCATCCGGCCGGGCACTTGTCCGTATTGCCGATGCTTCATAAATGGCACTCGGCTCGGTCAGTGCCATGGTTACCTTAAGCTCCCCCTGTGCGATGCGCGGAAGATACGCGCGCTTCTGCTGCTCGCTTCCCGCTTCTACAATCGGCAGGCTGCCCAGAATAACCGTCGAGAAAAAGGGGCCGGGGCAGATATTGTATCCCATCTCCTCAAGAAGCACCATGAGATCGATAAAAGAAGCGCCGCTGCCCCCGTATTCCTCGGGAATGACCAAACCCATCCAGCCCAGCTCGGTCATTTTCTTCCACAGATCGGGGGAATACCCCTCGTCACTTTCATCGAGCTCACGAACGAGCTCCTTGGGACACTCATTGAGGAGAAATTCTCGTGCTGATTCCCTGATTATCTTCTGTTCTTCAGTGAGCTCAAAATCCATGTATCCACCTCCCTCCTGTTGCCATCACCCTATTTCCGGGGAAGTCCTAATCCCCGCGTGGCGATTATTCCCCGTTGAACTTCAGACGTTCCTGCACCGATGGGACCTGAGATAGAATCGAGGTACCCGAGGCTAATCCACCCTCTGAGCGGTGCCCACTTCGATCCCCGTTCGAGCTGACCGTACAGTCCAAGAATCTCAACGGCCACATTTGCGAGGGTTCGGCTGAGCTCAGACCCGAAAAGTTTCAAGACCGATGCTTCGAGCTCCGGTATCTGCCCCTTATCCATCATCCAGACCGAGCGCCAGTAAAAACCGTAGAGGACCTCAATTTCCACAGCCATCTTTGCAATTTTACTCCGGATCAGGGGATTCTCCGAGAGGGACTTCCCATTATGCACCGTCTCCTTCGTATACTGTATCAGATCATCGAGAACACGCCGAAAAGCGCCGATGCCAATGATAAGCCGCTCATAGAGCAGTGCCAGCATCACGCAGTAAAAACCCTTGTTCACCTCACCCACGACATTCTTCCTGGGAACCCGCACATCATCGTAGAAGACTTCGTTGAATGAATGAATGCCGCAGATATTTTCGATAGGCCGAATGGTGACTCCTGGCGATCTGTTATCTACTATCAACAGAGTTGCACCCTGATGCCTGCGCGCTTCAGGATCGGTTCGTACCAGCAGCCATGCATAATCGGCGATATGTGCGCCGCTGCTCCATATCTTCTGGCCGTTTATAACATACTCATCGCCATCCTCAACCGCCCGTGTGTTTATGGAAGCGAGGTCCGAACCAGCATTGGGCTCACTGTATCCCAGCCAGAAGCGAACCTCGCCGCTGGCAATGCGGGGAAGCCACTCCTTTTTCATCTCCTCGTTACCCAGGGCAATGATGGTGGGACCACTGATACTGGTCGAAACATCACCGAGCGGTGCCCGATAATAGCTTACGACATCCTCGAAGATCGCCTGCTTCATCATGGATCCCATGCCGCCATATTCCCGGGGCCACCCGATGGTGAGCCATCCCTTCTGGCCCAGCTTATGACAGAGTTCGTCTGAAATCTCCCTGAACTCCTCCTCGAAAATGGGCAACGCCCCGTATGCGGCAGGCCAGTAGAGAGAACGCTCCTCCCAGTCAGGGGGGAGCTCCTCCTTGATGAAAGCCTCCACCTCCTTCTTGAAAGCAATCTCCTCTTTCGAAAACTCAAAGTTCATGGCAACCGAATCCTCCTTTCCCCGTGATGATGCAATGCGAATAGGGCGTCTCCGAAGCATCACTACTCATCGAAACCGCTGTCAGCCGATTGAATTGAACGATATCTTTTCTCTGTGAACTGCAACCAGACTACACTCATCAGATTATTTGTAAATAAAAATTATTGGTGCTAGGAAAAACTATAACAGGGTGATATAAAAACGGGTAATTCTGTTTTTCTTGACAGAAAACCGCTGTGATGACAAGTTAAGCCCAGTTTGCCGCAGAGCTAAAACCCTCTCGCAGAGGAAGAGAGGAGAAGAGAAGAGAAACACGCACAGGCGCTATTCAACCGATGAAGGTTCAAGAAATTAAAATTGAGGAATTTTGCATCCGGGAAGAACCGTACTATCTCCCGATAAGAGATGAGGTGGAGATATTCCTTGCAGCTTTTCGCACAAAAATACCGGTGCTCCTCAAGGGCCCGACCGGGACGGGGAAAACCCGGTTCATTGAATACATGACCTATACCATCAGCAGAGAGCTGGGATTGTTCGGGAATGACGAACAGCCACTTCCCCTCATCACTGTTGCCTGTCATGAGGATCTCACGACAACTGATCTTGTCGGGAAGTATCTTCTCAAGGGTGATGAAACCGTGTGGGTCGATGGCCCCCTCACCAGAGCGGTAAAAGCGGGCGGTATCTGCTATCTCGATGAAATCGTTGAGGCGCGGAAGGATACGACCGTTATCATACACCCCCTTGCCGATCATCGGAGAATGCTGCCCATCGATAAAAAGGGTGAGATCGTCGAGGCTCACGAAAACTTCCATCTCGTAATCTCATACAATCCCGGATACCAGAGTGTCATAAAGGATCTCAAGCAGAGCACCAGACAGCGCTTCATCGCTATCGACTTCAATTATCCACCGCGTCATCAGGAAGCCCGGATAATACAGCACGAGAGCGCCGTCGATGAAGATATCTCAATCGAGCTCGCCACGCTCGGTGAAAAAATACGAAACCTGAAAGGGCATGCGCTTGCCGAAGGTGCGAGCACCCGCCTCCTGGTTTACGCCGGAAGGCTGATACGGGAAGGAGTAGAGCCGAGAAGAGCCTGTGATATCGCTATTGCCGCCTCACTGACGGACGACCATGAGATTCAACGGACCATCTCTGAACTGATATCCACTATTTTCCCTTAATTGAGCAAAGTAAATGAAACCGCTGGATCCAGAAGAAATGCACCCGACAGGATTCAGATCAGATGATTCCCCTCCCCTCCATATCGAAATGGACAGGGATGAGATGCTCTATCTGGCTGATGAGTTTAATGCAGTCTCGTCCACCCTGGCAGAGGAATTCCTGAAAACAATTCCCCGGCTTCATCTCCTCTCCCGGAGCGACCTTCTCCAGTGGATAGCTTACGGGAAACATATTGCATCATACGGGAACATCGAGCTCGCCATCGCTTTTTTCAAGTCGAGTCCCGCTTTCATACCGAACGGCGACCCGCTCTCGTTACTGAGCTGGGCCAAACAGGGCATCGATATATCAGATCACTCCTTGGGAATGGCCACGGCGTTTTTCAACACCACACCTGCATTTCTCGAAAAGGGTAATCTCATACACCTGAAAAAATGGGCGCAGCTGGCTCTGAAGATACGAACGGCAATTCCGGACAGCGACGTTCCCGCCACAGCATTTATCCGTACAAGCGTCAGGTTAATGGAATTCATCACCTTTTCCGAGCTCAAAGAATGGAGCACTGTCGGATTGACACTGGGGAAACACTCGCCCGCATATGCATCGCGGTACTTTTCGTTGACTCCGGAACTTCTCGTTACTCTCTATCGCACCGAGCGGGTCAGCCTTTTCCAGCTCGTCTCGCTTTTCGCAGAGGTTCTTCCCGAACGGAGTATCGAATTCTATGAACGGGCACTCACGGTTCTCACCCGGCTGAACCCCAATATCAGGGAACCGGTATTATCACTCACCTGCGATCTTGCAAAGGGCGCCCCCGAAGAGATAGATTCCATATTCGAAACAATAACAACCTCCATGCGCGCCCTCGCCAATCCCGAGCAGTCGACCGTTCTGAAAGAGGGGTTGCATATCTGGAACACCTTTCCGGAGGCATGCCTCTCCTATTTCAATGCGGTGCCCCACCTTCTGAGCGAGATTGACGAGACTCTCCTTCATACCTGGGTTGCGCGCGGCCTATCAATACCGCATCATGATACAGGAAACGGCATCAGTTATTTTGAACTCGAAACTGCCGATTCATGGTCTGAGGCTATCAAACTCAAGCACGCCGTAATGCTCGAGGATGTCCGACATGTCCTGACCCTCTTTGCGTGCGCACTGACGGGAAAAAGCATGCAGGTACAGAACAGTGAGGAGAACGAAACAACAGCACAGCTCTATCCCGCTGCCGACGGGCTGACTATTTTCCTCCCGCCCTTCTCCGCTGATGAGAAGAGCACCTCGAAAAACTTTCGCACCTATAAGGTTGCAACCGCCCATCAGGCCGGCTACGTTGAATTCGGGTCACTGCAGAGCGGGCTTCACCTGATACTGAAACTGCTCGATACGCTTCCGCTGAAACGGCTCGCCCGGGATATCTTCTTCATACTTGAGGATGGGCGAATCGATTCCCTGCTCAAGCGAGCGTATAAGGGTTTGAAGAATGATATTGAAGCTGCCGTAGCAGATTCCCTTGCAAGGAGACCCGCTCCTGCCGAGCTCCCCCGGCAAGAGGGTCTCGTTGAATGCCTCCTCCGATTGACTGTTGAACAGCTCCCCGACAGAGATATCCCCCCGCAGCTCCTTGAACACGTCTCCTTTCTCAGAGAGAGGATCAGCGCCTTTTATCCCTCGGCGAAAAGCGTATGGGATTCGTTCTTCGCGGCGCGAGAGATCTACGATTTCTTTATACAGATCGGAATTGTACCTGAAGGGGAAAGCACACCGGACGGAAACGAAGAGAGCCTCGAGCATCCGTACAGCCCTTCGCTCCCCATTCCCTTCCGGGGGATGTTTGATCCCGAACTGCTCGCCGACCCGATCACACTGAACCCGCCATCGTATGAGGAGGGAGAAGACGAGAGGGGAACTCCCCTCTCGCCGGATGAGCTGAAGAGAATTCTCGAGAATATAGAAAACTACCACTTTATAATCAGCAAGAGTGATGATAGTGCCGGTCAGGGGCTCTTTGTCAGTGACCTCGAGGGGCTCCCGGCAAGCGATTCCGAAGAATCAGATGACACATATGAGCGGTTTGACTACCCCGTTGTCCTTCCTGGGAAAGCTGTCAATGAGGGGCCCTTTCACTATGACGAATGGGACTATCAACAGAAATCGTATCGCCGAAAGTGGTGCTGCCTCAGGGAAAAAGATGTCGAAACAGCCAACACCGCCCTGATTGATCTGATACGGGACACCTACGATGATCTGATACAAAATGTTCGAAGACAATTCCAGCGGATCAGGCCATCGGAACTCAATCCACTCAGGAGAGTGGAATGGGGTGACGAGATCGATTACACCGCACTGATACAAGCGATTACCGATAGAAAATCCGGCGAGAGCCCCTCGGACAGAATATTTGCCCGAAAGGAGAAGCGCATACGGAGGATAGGAACGCTCATGCTCATCGACATGAGCGCCTCCACCAATGACAGCGTTCCCGTTGCCTCACATCGTACACAAGACACGGTGAACGGAGGAGCGGAGCATCAGGAAAAGAGGATAATCGATATTGAACGGGAGAGCCTCGTGGTGATAACGGAAGCGCTTCATGCTCTTGGTGATCAGTACGCCATTTACGGCTTCTCCGGTTACGGGCGGAAAAGCGTCGACTTTTATAAAATCAAGGATTTCACGGATTCCCATTCCGAGGCGCGATACCGCATCGGCGGGATGCAGCCACAACAGAGCACGAGAATGGGTACCGCCATTCGGCATGCTATCGGAAAGCTGAAATCGGTCGACGCAGATCAGCGTCTCCTCGTCCTCCTGAGCGATGGTTTCCCGCAGGACTGCGATTATGGCGAAGACCGCCGCTCCAATGAGTACGGTCTGCACGATACGATGATGGCGCTCTTTGAAGCGAAGCGTGAGGGAATTGCTCCTTTCTGCATCACCTTCGATCAGAGCGGTAACGATTATCTCAGAAAGATGATCGATCCAACGAGCTACCTTATTCTCCGCGATGTCTATCGCCTCCCCGAGATACTTCCCCGGGTCATCGAATCGCTTCTCTGAGGGGAACGCCTGCTTTCCAACATACCGAAAGGATAAACCGTGAGCCGGGCAGAACCTTGCATTACAGAGCGATACAGCTACACCCGCTCGATGAATTCCTTACCCAGTAATCCTTCCGGGCGCACGAGGAGAACGACGATTATTATAAGAAAAGCAAGGGTATTCTTAAACGCAACGGAGATGAAACCGCCGGCCAGGCTCTCTGCAACCCCCAGGATGAGACCACCGACGATTGCTCCGGGGAGACTGTTGAGCCCGCCCAGTATCGCCGCAGCAAATCCCTTCAGAAACGGTTCGAGCATGAAGAAGGGATCGAGGAGGAGCGCCGGTGCTAAAAACAGACCGGCAATGACGCCCAGAAGCGCTGCCAATCCCCAGCTTAGCGCGAGAATGCGCCTGGTTGGAATGCCCATTGTCTGGGCTGCGGGGAGATTCTCGGAGGTGGCGCGCATCGCGAGCCCGATTCGCGTCTTCTGAACTATCAGATAGAAGAAAACGCTCGCCAGGAGGCCGACAATAAAAGTACCGAGACTCAGCTGGCTTATCACGATACCGCCAAAGTTATACACCAATTCATCCGAAAGCGGAAAGGGGAAATACTGTGGTTCCATGCCACCGAAGTATGAGATGAGCCCCTGCAGAATCAATCCGAGGCCGAGGGTGAGTATAATCTGGCTGAGCTGCGTTGCCTCCCGACGCTGGGCAGGAACGAGAACAACAAAGTAGAAGCCCATGGCCAGGAGTGATCCGAAAAGGAGCGCCAGAAAAAATGCTCCGCCGAAGTTCATATGCATTCCCATAAGGGTAAATGCGCAATAAGCACCTGCAGTGGTAAGGTCTCCATGGGCAAAATTTAAAATTCGACTCGAGCGATAAATTAACACCAGCCCCAGTGCAACAAGGGCGTAGATGCTCCCCGACGCGAGACCCGATATAGTGTACTGTGCAATCTGTAGCATTGATCCCCCTTTTCGTCATTACCGAAACGGCCAGTTCTGCACATAGAGCCTCATCTTCATCCATCGACCATAGAGACCGAGTGGCTCGAATATGAGGATGATAAAGATGGTGACGCCGTATACAACCGGAACCATCTCCTTATAGGCGCTGAATACCTGCGGTACCAGAATAACAAAGGCAGCACCCATGATTGAACCCTCAACCGAAGCGAGGCCGCCGATTATTACAGCAACAAAGAGGGTAATCGCTTCCATGAAGGTAAACATATTCGGTTCCAGATATCCCATGAACAGTCCGTAGAGCCCCCCCTGAACGCCGGTGTAAAAAGAGCTGATGGCAAAGGAGAGGAGCTTATACCGCGTCAGGTTCACACCGATGACCTCGGCAGCGATGTCATTATCACGGATAGCAATAAAGGCGCGCCCCATATACGAAGAGACGATATTATAGGTCAGGATGGTAAAGACGAAAACGATCAAGAAGTGAAAATAGTAGTGAAAGATAACCGCCGGCAGCCCGAAGAGTGGGGACAGCTTGGTAATAATCATCCCCATGCGACCGCCGGAGAGGGTCTCGGAGTTCACGAAGATCTGATAAACGGCGACACCGAAACCGAGCGTTGCAATAGCCAGATAGGGCCCCTTGAGCCTTAGCGAGGGGATGCCCACCACGAGACCGAAGATACCTGCCATGAGACCGGCAGCGATGAGGGACAGGTACCAGGGCACTCCCAGGCGGGCCAGATGGCCAAAGGTAAATCCCCCAATGGCGAGAAAGGCAGCCTGCCCGAAGGAGATCTGGCCGGTGTAGCCGATTAGAAGATTCTGTCCCTGGACACCGATGGTGTAGATGAAGATGATTATGGTTATGTAGGTTACATAAGAGGGGGCAATCCAGGGGAGCAGGATGAGCGACAGAATAAAGAGACCTGCCCACACCTGCGTCCATGGCTTCCGAATTATTTTCAATTCATCCCGATAACTCTCTATGAGATCCATACGCTATCCATACATTTTTTCAATAAGATCAGAGTATCGCTTTTCGAGAAAGCGCCGTTTTACCTTCTTGGTGGGGGTGACATCCCCATCCTCTTCGTAGAATCGCCGGGGCAGCAGTTCGAACTTCTTAACCGTCTCGACCCGTGAGAGGCTTTTATTCACCCGGGAAACCTCACCGTCTATGAGCTTTCGTATCTCCGGATTTTTTGTCAGGTCAGCAAAGGTGGTAAAGGGGATTCGGTGATCCTGGGCATATTTGTTTACATTATCCTCGTCAATCAGGATCAGGGCGGTCAGGTATTTCCTCCCCTCGCCGATAACTACCGCATCCTGTATATAGGGGCTGAATTTCAGTTTGTTCTCAATGTATGCCGGCGTAATGTTCTTCCCGCCTGCCGTGATGATGATGTCCTTCTTGCGATCGAGTATTTTGAGAAAGCCATCTTCCAGAATTCCCACATCACCGGTGTAGAGCCACCCGTCCCTGATGGTTTCTGCGGTGAGCCCGGGATCCTTGAAGTACCCCTTGAAGACGCCGGGACCGCGTGCGAGAATCTCTCCATCCTCAGAGATTTTAACCTCAACATCGGGAATGAGCTCTCCGACATATCCCCATCTCGGTCGATTAATCCGCTGAACGGCAATAATACCGGTCGATTCGGTCTGACCGTATCCCTCACGCAGGGGAACACCGAGCGCATTGTAGTACTCGAAGAGCTCAGGTGATGCCGGTGCCGCCCCGCAGATGGCATACCGAACCCGCTCAAGTCCCAGCTGCCTCTTGAGATGGTAGAGAACCAGCCCATACAGAGGCCAGTAGAGCAGCCCCCAGAGCAGTCGTGCGCTGCTGTGCCTGGCGCTGCGAACATAACGAAGCCCCACTATAACGCCAAATCGGTATAATAGCTTCTTCAGATATGTCGAGTCCGACATCCGTATCTCAACCATCGAAGCGATCTTTTCCCAGATGCGCGGCACGCTGGCAAAGACAGTGGGTGATACCTCCCGTAGATTCTGAGCGAGGGTATCCATACTTTCCACAAAATTCACCGTACCCCCGCTCCATACCGCCTGGAAAAGGGAGATGAGGTTTTCATAGATATGAGCAAGGGGAAGATAGGAGAGCATCTCGTCATCAGGGGAAAAGGGATTAAAGGTGGTAAAGGACTCGGTAATACTGATGATGTTTGCGTGTGTGATCATAGCTCCCTTCGGCGGACCGGTGGTCCCCGATGTGTATATGATCATTGCAGTGTTATCGGGATCGATATCGTTCATCCGATCGGAAACGCATTCGGGATTATCGCTCAGATATGCCTTCCCCTTCAGAAGAAAATCATCAAAATAGATTATCCGAGGATGCGAAAACCCCCAGAGTCCCTTGGGCTCCCATACAATAACCTGTTTGAGCTCCACCTTATCGAGAATCTCAAGAACCTTGTCCACCTGCTCCTCGTTTTCCACGAAGAGAACGGCCGATTCGGAATGTCCCACCACATAAGACACCTGCTCCGGCGCAGAGGTCGAATAGATACCGCAGGTAGCGCAACCGATCGACATGCTCGCCAGATGACAGATCAGCCACTCCGGTCGATTATCTCCCAGAATTGCTACCCGCTCTCCAGGGGAGATGCCGATGGCGATAAGCCCTGCTGCCGTCTCGCGCACCTTCTCTCCGTACTGATTCCAGGTGATGCGGTTCCAGATACCGAACTCCTTCCGCCTGAGGGCTATGCGATCACCCTGTGCTTCCACCTGCCTGAAGAAGAGCTCGGGAAATCTTCTCGACCGATCCATTACCACGTCCTCCTCTTCTTGTAAAGCCGCCATCCCTTGGGTGATGCGGTATCTCCGCCGAGGCCGAGATAGAGCTCCTGAACATCTTCATTCTCCTGAAGCTCTGCCGAGGTCCCTTCGAGCACAATACGCCCTGTCTCCATGATGTAGCCATAGGTGGCAATGCGCAGCGCCATTCTGGCATTCTGTTCTACCAGGAGAATGGTTGTTCCCGCCTGACTGATACGCGAGAGCGCCCCGTAGACCTGATGGGCTATCCGCGGCGCCAGGCCGAGTGATGGTTCGTCAAGCATGAGGAGCTTCGGCCGGCAGAGCATTGCCCGGGCCATAGCGAGCATCTGCTGTTCGCCACCGGAAAGGGTTTCAGCCTGTTGATTTGATCGTTCATCAAGGATGGGAAAGACCGAATAGATGAATTCGAAATCCTTCTTGATCTCCTTATCCTTTCGTCCCCAGCAGCCGAGATCCAGATTCTCCCGTACGGTGAGCTCACGGAATAACCCCCGATCCTCGGGAACATACACGATTCCCAGACGGGATATACGCTCCGGCGGGAGCCGGTGTATGCGCTTCCCCATGAACTCGATGATTCCCTTCTTCGGCTGATCCTTCAGCAAACCGGCAATGGTTTTCAGTAGCGTTGTTTTCCCTGCACCGTTCGGCCCGAGAACAGCGAATATCTCTTTCTCCTTCACCTCCAGCGAGAGGCTGTGAAGCGCATAAATGCGATCATAGTAGAGGGTCTCAACGTTCGAAATCTTGAGCAGCGGTTCCATATTCGATTTTATCTCGTTCCGTTTTTCTATAGTCCCTTATGAATGCTAATCACCTGACTGCGTCATCAATCAGCATGGCAAGAAAAGCTCATTCCTCACCCATATATGCTTTTACCACATCAGGATTGCGCTGAACATCTTCGGGACTCCCCTCGGCGATTTTCTGACCGTAATCTAGCGCTATCATCCGATCGGCGAGCTTTGAGGCAATCCGTAAATCGTGCTCAACGAGCAGTACCGTCGTCTGATACCTCCCGCGGATCTCGGTGATGTGATAAGCGGTCTCTTCGCGCTCTTCGGCGGTCAATCCTGAAATCGGCTCGTCGAGGAGGAGCAGTTGCGGCTCCACAGCCAGCGCTCTGCCCATCTCAACGCGCTTCTGAACGCCATAAGGACAATCGGAAACCAGTTGATGCCGATAGGGCTGCAAATCCAGAAACTCAATTATCTCTTCTGCGGTTTGCCGATGCCGGATCTCCTCACTCCTTATTCGCATGAACGCATGCAGGGGATTTTTTCTGAATTTGATATGTCGCCCGAGCAGGAGATTATCCAGAACGCTCATGTGAAGGAAAAGGCGGAGATTCTGGAACGTGCGGGCGATACCCATTCGCGCAATTGAATCAGGAGAGAGTCCCAGGAGACTCTCTCCTTGAAAAATGGCGCGGCCGGTATCGGGATGGTATACACCGGAGATGCAGTTAAACATGGTGGTCTTTCCGGATCCATTCGGACCGATAACCGCCAGTATCTCCCCTTCAACAACTTCAAGATAAACGCCAGCAAGTGCCTGTATACCACCAAAACTGATAGAGAGATCCGTAATGTCCAGAAATGCCATAATGCCTAGAAGTGGGACTTGTGAATCTTAAACGGCTCAAGCGGAACGACCTTACCGTTTCGGGCCTGTCCCATTCGGGAAGCATTATTGCCATGTCGCTGATCGGGCGTATAGGTTACCGGAGCACCGATACCCTCCGGCTTCCAGTCTTTTATCATCTCCATTCCCTTCACCATGGAGTCAGGAGTAAGCTCTTTCCCTGCATTCTTAAGGCCTTCAATAACATGCATAATCGACATTGCGCCAAAGAGTGCGAGATACTCCTTCCCGGCGATCTTGGGATTATACTTTTTGAGAATGTTTACAACCCTATCGGCTTCGGCTTCAGAACCGGGAACCCCGCTGTTTCCCGGAAGCGCAATATAGGTGCCCTCCCACGCCTTGCCGGCAATCTTGTACATAATGGGATCGCCGAGCGTGAAGGTCGTCAGTATTTTGGGACGATAACCGATCTTGGTCATCTCCTTCACGATGAGTGCACCATGCGTCGGCGTCGTATAGATGAGAACCGCCTCGGCACCGGATTCCTTGAGCTTCAGGGCATGCGTTCCCAGCGCTCGCTCGGTAACCTCGTAGGGAACCGTCGCAATGAGTTCAGCACCCTCACCCTCCATGGCCGCCAGTGCCTTCTTGAGGCCTGACATGGCCATCTTCCCGTAATCATCGTTCTGATAAAAGAGCCCAATCTTCTTTGCGTTGAGCTTCTTCACCGCATAGTTCGTGAGGTACTCTGCCTCATCCTCGTAATCAGGATAGGCGATGAAAACATACTTCAACTTGCTTCGGGGAAGCTTCGCCCAGATTCTGATATCACCGTAGGCCGTGATCAGGGGAACTTCGTTATCCGAAAAGTAGTCCTTGGCGACGTTGCAGATGGCTGTTCCGAGAAGACCGCTCACCGCGAAAACCTTCCCCTTCATCTCCTCAAGATTGGCCATGGCTCTCGTCGGGTTATAGCCATCATCCTTGATGATAAGGGTAATCTTTCTCCCGTGAATACCACCCTGTTCATTGATGTAATCAGCCCACGCTTTCGCGCCAAGTGCCGTAACTCCCCACAGTGCCGCAGGTCCGGAGAGCGGCGTCGTCCATCCGACTACCACCTCGGTGTCGGTGACACCAGCAACCTCTTTCTTGGCACATGTGGGAGCAACGATTAAAGCGACCGCAATTAAAACGACGAGCAGGAATGACTTCCTCATCTTGGCTACCTCCTCTTTATTTTTTTTTTATTTTTATATAATTCTTGGCGATACTGCACAAAGCAGAAACGCCATTGCGATACATGAACATATCACCGCTTCAGGCTAAAGAATCAATGACGGTTCACTGTAAAGCGAAGAAAATGGATCTTCTCTCTGTTTTCCGGCACTGTAAAAAAAACGGATGGATTTTCAGTGCGAACCCGCTTCTCAGTATAAATACGTTTTACAGTAAGTCAACAAATAATTATGAAAACAGAGAAAAACTGAATCTTCATGAGAAAGAAGATAAACACATTAGATACGATACGTTTCGTAATCAGCAATAACAATAGCAGTACGAATAATCATACACACGCCGCATCGGCTGAATTCTCGAAGGATAGAATTAAAGAGAAGAGCATTCATTCATAACCGGAGAGGGTATTTCCCGTATTCCCACGCCGTTTCGAGCATCACCTTTACCTTTGACATATCCATCTCGGGATGGCTGTGAACGGGCGCCATAAGAAATCGCCCACCGGGAGCACAGACTTTGATTATCTCTTTTGTCGCTTCCACAACTTCCACGGGTGTTGAATGATGCGTCAGACAGTAATCGACGCCGATGCCTCCCACGATGGTGAAACGATCACCGTGTGTTTTCTTCTCATGGGGAATATCGACATTTGAGGTGTTCTCGAAAGCGTGGCCGCCATCGAATCCCCATTTGATGAAATAATCGAAGAGCTGTGTGTTATCACCGCATGAGTGAATCAGAATCTTTCCTCCCCGGTCGTGAACCGCCTTGCAGAGCCGTGTATAGGGAGGGCCGTAGAACTCATCGAAGATCTTCGGATTCATCACCGGGCCGGTCTTGAAGCCGAAATCATCCCCCTTCATAATGACCTTCACGCCGGCATCCATCATTGCCATGGTTGTTTTCATCGCCGCTTCTTCAATGCGGGCGATATATCGCCGTATGAAATCAGGATTCCGCCGCATCTGAACGGCAAGGGGGGCAAAACCCATGGCATCCTGCATGTTCTCGTAGAGCATGGTCGGGGTTTCGCCCACAATGCATATCCGATCGCCGTACTTCGCCAGTGCCTTTGTAAAAAACCGATAGGTCTTCCGGGCCCACTCATCGGGATCGGGAAAGTATGGCCACGCATCGTAGGCCTCGGGTGAGGTGATCGCCGGCTCCCGATACATGTACCAGAGATTGCCGTGGCCATCATCGATAAAATCATAATAATTCCCCCAGACGCTTATGAGCGTCTTCGAGTCATATATCATCATCTCCTTTTCATAGTAGAGCCATATCGCATCATAACCGAGCTGAACCGATGCCTCGACCGTTCGCAGCATCATATCCTCTATCACCCCCTGCACCAGCCTGTTCAGCTTGAATCCCCACCGGTCGAGGATGAATCGCGCTACAGGATTGAAGAAAAGAGTCGCATCCTTGATGAGCGGTTCACCGAGAACCTGTTGAATCGGGTTATCATCGAGCAGCACCGAGAGCGTCTGAACCCGATCGAGCTCCTCCCCGTCGATGACCGAAATGATTCGTTCGGTCGGATCGATATCGGAGCTCGGTCTCCCCGATGTCCTGACACGCTTTGCCATGATTCCCTCCTTAGTTAGAGCCCCATTATTTCCTTCGTCTCCTCCTTGCTGTCTCCGAGCTTATAGGGGATAAAGGCGATGAGACCGATGAGGCATGAGAATGCACAGACGAGCCATATAACCCGTACTCCCGTTGGATTCTCGGCGCTGTACCCGAATAGTGAGAAAACAGTCGCAAGTATAATCGAGCAAAACGCCCATCCGGTTTTCCTGACAATCCCATAAATGCCGTAATAGATAGCTTCCCGCCTTCTCCCCGACTTGAGCTCATCGTAGTCGGTGAGGTCGGCGATGACACCGAGGACTGCGGTGAACATCCCGCCGATGGGTATTGCCGCAACGGGAAAGACGAGCATTGCCTGAATAAAGGGGGTACAAAACGGCAGCTTCCCGATGAAAAAGCTCAGCGCAAAACCAACAATCATGGTGATGATTATTGCCCTGAACACTGTCCGCTTGGAGTACTTACTCAGGAGCCAGTACCAGAGCGGAACAGACACGGCGATGAGGATGATAACCTCGCCCATGAGAACCGAGGCTTCGGCCTCCGTGCGGCCGAGAATGAGCGTGGTCAGATAGGGAACGTTCATGAGCATGAGCTGATAGGTAAGCTGCACGAACATAATCATAATGGCGAAAGAGAGAACCTGCGAATCGGCAAAAACCTCGCGCATCACCCTGAAAAAGCCCTGAGCCTCCCCCTCATAGTCAGTATACCGCTCCCTGATGCCGAAGAGGGTCAATTCACCGCCGATAAAGGCGACGATCCCCAGGATCAATGCCATCTGCAGGGGGCCCATGCTCTGGATCAGCGGACCGGACAGTGCTCCGCCGATTAGCGCACCCAGAACACCCAGGGCGACACCGATTGATGCAATCTTGACCCGCTCTTCGTTCTTCCGGCTCATCTCTGGCAGAACAGCAAACCACGGTATGAGAACGCCGGTATATGCCCAGTAATAAAAGAAGAGTACTACAGCAAGAAACAGAACGTTGGTAATGCTCTCCCCGGATACGGGGGGCATCCAAACGAAAATGAAGGAAACAAAGAGGATGGGAGTTGATACAAAGATATAGGGTTTTCTCCTCCCCCATCTCGATTTTGTGTGATCACTGAGGTATCCGATGAGCGGATCCGTTACCGCATCCAGGACCCTCCCCCCCGCCAGTATTATTCCCAGTGCGGCAAGGGGGATATACTTCGTTAGACCCGAACCGGGTGGTGGCGTATAGAAGTACGGTATCCAGGCATAGAGGATCGTATCATATATGTTAAACGAGAAACCGGCGAGATTGTAGAGCACGATCTCCAGGAGCCCCAGCGGTGCATTCTGGCCTTTCCCCTTCAATTTCATCTCCATCTCCTCTCCATATAATAGTATACTCAGCTTTCGACGAGCCGTTTGACAAGCTCAACGCCAGCCTGTGCATCTTCACCATAGCCATCGGCACCTATCTCATCGGCGAATTTCTGATTCAACGGCGCGCCGCCAACGATAAACCTGAACCGCTCCCGCATGCCCTCCTCACGGAAGAGATCGATTACATTCTTCATGCCAGTCATCGTTGTCGTCAGGAGCGCAGACATGCCAATAATATCGGGATTGATCTCCTTCGCCTTGCCGAGAAAGATATCCGCCGTGACATTTACTCCCAGATCGATCACGTCAAAGCCGTTCCCCTGCAGGAGCGCCACGAGAATGTTCTTTCCGATCTCATGAATATCACCCTCAACGGTTCCGAGCATTACCACTCCCTTCGCCTTATAGTCCCCCTCCTTGAGAAGGGATTCAAGCATCTGATAGGAACTGTTGTACGCCTTCACCGACATCAATACATCCGGCAGGAAGTATTCACCGTCCTGAAATAGAATCCCGACACGATCGAGGGCCGGGATGAGCGCCTTGTTGAGAATCTCAACGGCAGTAAGCCCACTCTCCAATCCCTTCCCGGTGAGTTCCCCGGTTTCCTCGTACTTCATTTCCACAACGGCATCTCTGAGTTCCTGTAACAGTTTCTCTGACATACGCCCCCCTTCACGTAACTTCTTCGGAAAGCTTCCTGATGCACCCTGAGAATGCCTCAGGATTCCCATTCCGCAGCATAAAAATCGTCGAGACTTCTTTTCTTCACCGTCTCGACGTATCGATCCAGCTCCTTCGCCCTGTTCGGATCTATCTCTCGCTCCCGATGATTTGCCAGTATCTCCCGTGCACGCTCCCGGGCCCGGAGCAGCATCTCCTTGCGTCCACCCTTCTCCCAGATATCACGTTTGTCACGATCAGCAACCCGCGGCATGAAGTGCTCACTCCTGAAATGCTGCTGCGTATGTTCATCCATGATATAATTGCCATCGGGCCCGACCCGCCGAATAACATCCAGGGCAAGAGAGACATCTTCAACCTCGATACCCCGTATCGCCCGCTCGACCATGCCGATGAGATCATTGTCAATGACCTCAAGCTCATGAGCACCGGCAGTGGTTGATTCTATCGTCCCCACACAAGTGATGTAGTTGACGCCACCAAGCGCTGCGAGGAGCAGCGTCTGATGACGCTCTATGCCACACTGCAAGTCGAGGGTCTTCGATTCGGTCGTACCGCCAACGCCACGGCACGGAATATCGTAGAAATGTGCCAACTGTGCACAGGCAGCCGAGATAAGACCTGTTTCGATTGAGCCGAGTGCAACGGTTCCCCGCCGCATCTCTGCAATGGTTGACACGGTGCCGTACATTACCGGCGTACCGGGATTCACCACCTGCGCCATCACAATATGGGACAGCACCTCGGCATTGTGCTGCACGAGCAGTCCGGCAAGGGTTACCGGCGCAGTGGTGCCCGACATTGCCTCGGGAGACATGAGGGCGGGCTGCCCGTGCTCCGCGAGTATCATGAGCCCCTCGAGCTGTATCTGTGCTGTTGAGAGGGGGCTCTGTATGCTCACAATGGTGGTAAAGGGATGCTTATCCCGTATCACCTCCGCGCCACCCATCGCCAGGGCGGTCATCTCCATCATGTCGGTTGTCGCCATGACGCCATAGGCCCCCATGCCGAAGGACTTGGTACAGTTTCTGGCCCAGGTGCGAATGGCCTCTACGTGAATGGTCTGCATCGGGATATCATGGGGCCAGACATCCATCTGATTGGAGACGATATTTTCGAGGTTGTCAAAGAGAACAAGGTGATTCGTGAGATCCTGCAGGGTCGTCGGACGATATTCGCCGGTATTGAGATCATAGAAATTAACCGATGTCCCCAGCCCGCCGTACACACGGGTCTGCGGATTAATCGGCCACTGCTTCTCCGTGTCAGCGCCACAGAGGGTGTATTCCCGGGGAACTTTTTTCAGATACCGCTCCACCATATCCGGTTTGAACGAAACAATCTTCGTCTCCTCGTCGACCTGGCACCCGAGATCGCGCAACATATCCCTCATTTTTTTCACGACAACTCTGATGCCAACATCCTCAAGGATTTCAAGAGTATGCTGATGTATCTTCTTTATCTCATCATCACTGAGAACTCTAAAGCTGCTGCTCTTCATACTATCGCCCCCTCACCTGCTCAACCAAAACCAGGAAGATTTTTGAAATGGATTCACAGGATACTCACGATTCATTCCAAATCTTTGAAGAATGTGCGAACATAAAGATTTGATTTGTAAGATTTTCAATCCACGAGTTCCTGTAATCCTGTCTAATCTGGTACAGTCTTACTAAAAAAACAAGTAGCTTATTAATTAGGTACTGCACCTGTCACTACGTATACGATCACCTGCCAAACTCCGGCCGCCCTATGGCGGCGGCAACGATTTCGGTTTCAATACGCACGCGTTCTCCGCTCACAGCACTGTTTGCCACCAACTCCCGCATCTCAATACGGATTTCAATGTCTCCCGCACCTGCCCGAAGCGCATGCTCCTCCGCCAGCATGCGTGAACGCTCCCGGGCGTATTCAACCGCGCGCTGATGAGATTTGAAATCGCGTATACCCTCCGGCAGATGGACGCGAAAGACGGTTCCACCCTCATGCGGCTTGATGACAATGTGTACCGACTGAAAAACTGACCCGACGACAGCACCAACTGCATTGGCGACCGCCGCATAATCGGGAATACATATCGGACAGTTAAGCGCTTCGGCAACCGAAGGCAGGTAGGTTGCAACAGGCGCCCCCACGGCAACAATGGGTACTCGCAGCGAGAGTGCAACCGCGAGGAGACACTCTGCATCGTCTCGCAGTGCTCTCTCGATAAGCGCGTCGCCAAATCCGGGATCCTCCGGCCGTTCCCCCTCGGCAGCAAGCATCATCATAATGAGCGCTCGACCGAGCTGAACGATCACCTGCGAGAAAACTGTCCGGCAGAGCTCATCACTCTCGATGCCGCATCCCGCAGCGAAGAGCTCAGATCCATGAAGGGCGGCTTCTCGCGAGCCAACCGCATAGAAGCCCAGCGCCTGAACGGCATCGGTCGGTGTAAAGGAACTCACGGCAAGCATTCCCCGGTCAACCAGATCGTCAATGCCGTATCGGCACTCGGCGGGGTATCGAAACTGCTCGAGGAGATGCATCTGCAGCACCGGCTGGTCTGATATGCTCTTCAGTATCTCCCCGTGCAGCGGAGCGAGAGGCTCACTTTTCGATATCGATCTGCTCCGCATGAGAAATCGCATGTCCCGGAAATTTTGCCGGGTTGCCAATCCCGTAAGGCGCTTCAATGTTTCGACAACCCGCGGGAACTCACTGCCGAGCAGTGAAAGTGGAATGACGCGCCGCGGACCGATTCGCATGCGCTGCGCATCATCAAACCGAATCTCGCTGTCCCCGCCAATCCCCTCCGTTCGAACATCGATGGAGCTCACCATCGGCCGAAAGCCATTGACCGACAGACCGCAGTCGCTGAGCAGAGGGAATCCTCCCCGCATGAGAGCAATATCGGAGGTTGTTCCCCCCATGTCGATAACGAGCGCATCATCATAGCCTGAAAGATGCCGCGCACCGACCATGCTCGCTGCAGGACCCGAAACGATAGTTTCAATGGGCCGCTCGAGCGCCATCTCCGACGCGATGAGAGAGCCGTCACCCTTGACGATCATGAGCGGTGCACCGATTTTGAGATCAGATAATACCTTCTGCACCGCTACAATCAGATCGTGCATGAGGGGAATAAGCCGCGCGTTGAGGAGAGCCGTCATCGCCCGCAGGGGCGCATTGAGCCGGGAAGTGAGCTCATGTCCGCAGGTGACGGGAAGGCCGGTGAGATTGCGGATGATCTCCCGTGCAGCGAGTTCATGAGTGGCATTTCTGACGCTGAAATATCCCGAGACGGCAAACGCGGATACCGATGACGCATATGCGGCAGCCTCCTTGCGGACTCCCCGCCGGTCAAGCGGCTCCTGCTCTTTGCCGGATAGGGTATGGCCGCCCTTAAGAAAGACAACCGGATTCTCCGGGGGTATTCTCCCGAAATCATCTCTTGAGATCATTTCAGGATCATATCCGAGGAGTATCAGGCAGGCGGGTGCCCCCTTCCCTTCGACAATGGCATTGGTTGCAAGTGTTGATGAGAGGGAAACCAGATGTATGGGAGGTATCTGTTCGGGGAGCACCTGTCGCATTGCATCGGCAATACCAACAGTGAGATCATGTCTGGTTGTCAGCGATTTGGCACTGCGGAGAATACCCTTCTCATCATCAAGAAGAACGGCATCGGTGTAGGTTCCTCCCGTATCTATTCCTAACAGTACTGGCATATCATCACGCTTATCGGAATTATCACCCTGTTAACAATACCGGTCGCCGCAGCATAGGTATTTGTTCAAATCGCAATCTCGTTGGCGGGGAAGTCATTCGATTACTCACCGCATCACTCTTTTTGTCAATACTTTTCACAGGGGTAGATGAACAGCGCACAGCGCTCACGGAACACCATCCAGCGCCTGCTCTAAATCAGCGATGATATCGTCGGGATCCTCAATCCCGACGCTGAGCCTGAAGATCCCATCACCCATGAGACCGGTATACTTCTCCTTCTGGGCATCATCGAAGACAACCATATCCTCAAAGAAGAAGGAGGTCGGGATGTAAAACATAAGCGTCTGATCGTGTCCCAGTGAAACGGCGTAGGTGATGAGCTCCAGCCGGCCGAGGAAGTTGAAGTGTTCCATCATATCCGCTTTCAGGTTGAAATTCAGCATCGCAGAGGGATTCTTCATCTGCTTCTGTGCAATCTCGTAACCGGGGTGACTCTTCAATCCGGGGTACCTGACCATATTCACCTTTTCATGAGCGTTCAGAAACTCGGCAACCTTCTGAGCATTCTCCGAATGCTTTTGAACGCGCATCGGCAGCGTTACGGACCCCCGCAGGATCAGCCAGGCGTTGAAGGGGCTTATGCATGCCCCCAGGTGAACGATTCCGTACTCCCTGACGTCGGCGAGCGTCTTTTTCTTTCCGATAACAGCGCCGCCGAGAGAATCCCCGTGACCGTTGATGTATTTGGTGAGGCTGTGAATGACCAGATCGGCGCCGAGTTCCAGCGGTTTCTGACCCACCAGCCCGGACCAGGTGCTGTCCACAATCACCGTTGCTCCCACTGCATGTGCCATTTCGGCGATCTTTTCGATGTCGCTGATTGACACGATAGGATTGCCCGGTGTCTCCACATAGACCACTTTCGTATCTGAACGCAGCGCATCCTGCACCGCATCGAGATCGGTGGTATCGACAAGGCTCACGTCAATGCCGAAGCGAGGGAGATGAAAGCCGAGCAGCTTCTGCGTGCCGGTATAGCAGACCTCCGAGGCAACCACGTGATCGCCGGCCTGCAGGAGAGCAAAAAACGTCGCCGAGATAGCGCCCATGCCGCTTGCGGCAACAACGCAATCCTCGCCACCCTCGAGCAGCGCCAGACGCTCCTCCAGATATCTCGGCGTCGCACTGTGCTCTCTGGTGTAGTTGAACTTATCGAGATACTCCCATGAGATGACCTTGATGAGCTCCTCAAGATCAGTCGGCAGTTCATATGAATTTGCCATGTGAATGGGGCGGCGGATTGCTCTCGTATCGGTATCGACACCCTCTCCCGCATGAACGCAGAGGGTATCTATCTTCCAGCCTGGATTAACATCACCTTTCACTGATCGCACCTCCATCATGTTTTTCCTGTTGTATCGATTAATAGCATTATTTCTCCTTATGAATAATAGCAAGAGAAAAAACAGGACTCTAATCGAACAGGAAATGACTGAGATGATACATCAGTATATAAAAGAGAAGCTTACCCCGGAAATCTTTCAAATGGTGATCAACAACAAAAGATATCTTTTAATCGACAATTATAAACTCAACTCTTCTGTTCAGCGTACGACCTTCTCTGGTGTATTTATCTCTTTTCCTCACGTATCACATAAAAATACCATCGTCAAGAGTTAATTTATTGGGTACATACCCCCTTCCTTCGTATAAAAAAAGGGAGAGAAGCGCTGGCTTCTCTCCCTGTATGTTCACCGACTGTCATACCCGGTTTGATAACCGGTATATAAGTAATAAAACTCTTTTAAACTGCGAGACGCATTAACTACCCCTTCGCCTGAGCGCGCAGCACCTTCTTGTCGATCTTGCCGACAGCGGTCATCGGTATCTCATCGACAATCTCAACTTCCTTGGGAACCTCATAGGGCGCGCAGTTATCCTTGGCGAACTTGATGATATCCGCCTTCAGCTTCTCCTTGTCGCCGTCGAACTCGAAGGCCGGATCGAGCTGTACATAGGCACGAACTTTCTCCGAACCCGGCCGATCGGGATTCTCAATGCCGATGAGCGCCAGCATCGCGATTGCCGGATGCTTGGCGATAACATCCTCCACCTTGCTCGAGAAGACCTTGTAACCGCCGACAATGATCATATCCTTCGTCCGGTCAACTATGCGGATGTAGCCATCTTCATCCATGATGCCCACATCACCGGAGTGCATGTACCCATCGGCATCGACCGCATTCTTGGTCTCATCGGGTCTGTTGAAGTATCCCTGCATGACGAGCGGCCCGGCGGCGCACATCTCACCCGCTTCGCCAATCGGCACCTCTTCCCCCGTTGCCGGATTGACTAATTTGAAGTCGACGTTCAGGAAGGGCATGCCGACTGTCCCCAGTTTCTTTTCCCCCTTTGCCGGATTCATGGTGCATACCGGCGACATCTCCGTCATCCCGTAGAGCTCGAGGAGCTTCCCCTTGCCGATGATCTTCTCCAGCTCCACCTGTGACTCCTTCGGGAAGGGTGAAGCTGCGGAGATGCAGATGCCGAGCTCCGAATGATCGAGCTCTTTGAACTTCGGATTCATCATGAGCAGCTGATAGAGTGAGGGGACGTTAACCAGATTGGTCGGCCGGTACTTCTTGATCATCTCGCAGATGAAATCGGTATCACGCGGATTCGGAACCAGAATCTGGCTCCAGGCGGCCTGCACCGCCGCCTCGCAGACGGTCAGTCCGGCGATATGGAACATGGGGAATCCGGAGCAGAGAACCCCCTCGCCGTGCTTCCATCCCATCCAGGTCATGATAGCCATGATGTTATGGGCGCAGTTTCGATGGCTCAGCATCGCACCCTTCGGATCGCCGGTGGTTCCCCCGGTGTACTGAATCCAGCCGATATCATCGGGGGTTATATCAACCTTCACCGGTTTATCGGAGTATTTTTTCAGAACATCCTTATGATAGTGGAGCACTGTTTTCCCCGGCAGTGGCGTTACCTCCCCGAAGGGGATCTTCTTGAGAAGCTTGCCCAGTACCTGCTTGATCTTCGGCAGAAATCCTGCCACGCTGGTGGCCACGACGAGCTTCAGCTGCGGGATATTCGCCGCGATCTTGGTAATGATACCGGCAAAAATTGCATCAAGGGTGACGAAGGCAACATTCTTGCCGGTGGATCCCAGGTCATTGAGCTGATACTGAATCTGCGGACCTGAGAGAAGCGGCGAGACGCCCGAGACGATGCAGCCTGCCCGAAGCGTGCCAACCACCGTTATCACATACTCAGGCATATTGGGCAGGTTGATACCGACAACATCACCCTTCTTAAAGCCGTTCTCAATAAGCATGTTGGCAAACTGATTGGCATATTTATCCAGCTCTGCGAAGGTTATCTCAGCACCCAGATAGGCAAAGGCCATTTTGTCGGGATACTGTTTGATGCCCTTTTCAACCATATCCACATATGTTGTTTCGAACTGCTCCGGTTTGAGATCTTCCATCCCCGGATCCCAATTCTTCATCCAGAATCTGTCCTTATAATTCAGCGCCATAGACTAGAACCTCCTTCTTGTAATATAATATTATGTAAAATAAAAAAACGGTAGAGAAAGTACTTCTTATCCTGTCAACGGGTAAAGGTTTCTGTACTGTTTATCACTCAATGAAAATCTTTTTCTATTTATTGCCAAAACCTCTCAAGGTAATTGATAACGCTATCCATTTATTAAAAAAAGATCAAGCAAAATATGAAGATTGTATAATTTTTTTAAGTATTTATTTTTCGATTAAGGGGAGAGAACAACGGACACAGATGAAATAAGAAACGGGCCTTATACCTCATCCTCGAATGAATGATGCTCCCGTGAAACAGTAATCCGCTCTTTTTAATCCGATTCTGACTTATCACGCTCCCGTATCTTCTCAATCATTTCATCGATGATGAGCCTGGCTTCGAACTCCTTGTCCCGCTCCTCCTGATGGGGAGAGTTCCTCGAGCCAACTGCTCCCGGCAGTGTGGGATGTATTACATTGGGCTTCTTCTTGTTCTCATTCATAATAAGCAACCTCGCTTCTCCGTCGGGGGATGATCCTCTCTCAATATAATAACAGTCCGGAACGGGGGCGTCAAGGAAAACTGATTTTCATGAAATGCGGCACTTCCCTCTGTACGGTTCATCACACGCTCCCCATTTCGCCCTGATACGCACCAATAGAGCTTTCTTAAGCTCCGGGTGACTTTCCACTGGATGACATGGATGACCACCTCTACGGCGGCTCCCTCTCCATCCTGTAGAAGCTCTAAGAGAATCAACTGAGAGAGGGAACGGGTGATGCTCCTGCTGTACTACTCGCTTGACATCATCATAAAAATATAGTATATTTTTACTTATAATAATTTTAATTGTTTAAATCAGCAAAATATTCATATTCTATCAAATTCTGCGAGAATTCGGTCGGGCACATTCGGTAATGATGTCCGGGATAAAACCGCCGTACAGAAATATAGGTATACGACCATCACCCGGCATTGCGAGCAAGAGGCGGTACATTTAAGCGAGTACGTGCAGGCAAGTGAAAACAGAGGAAAACCGTCACGCCGCAGGTGAAGAAGGGGTGATAGAACAGAGAGAGGAGAGCATTCTTTTGTATACATAAAGGCTTCAATTCTTTCGCGAACAGATGAACAGCAAAATGGAAATGAATGTAAAAAAGCTCGACATAGATGAGTTCGCCAGATGCTATGCCACGAACGAACGAAGAAGAGACCTCTTTAAAAAATTTATCGAGGAGCTTCAACTCGTCAGATCACAATGCAGCCGTTTGAGGGTTATCGTTTTCGGAAGCTACATAACGAATAAAGAGGAGCCGAATGATATCGATCTCATGATCTCCCTTATCCCGGATCAGGATCATGTTTTTGACTTCATGACTGACGGCATGCAGCAGAAAAACGATGACGAAGTCGATATACAGTATCAAAAAGCTGAATATTTTCTGAAAAATGCTCAACAACTCGTCGACTTTTTCAATGAGAATCCATTGAACAAGAAGAATGGGATTCAGATTGAAAACTGCGTTGAGATTAAGGACATTTAAGTAAACTTTTCTTTAATTTTTTATATATAAATATTTTTTTCTAACCAAATATTGATACAATTCGCAGATATTTCGAATTTTTTTAAAAAAATCCCTTGACTTATTTTATTAACAATGTTAACTTAACAAAGTTAAATTAACATTGTTAAGTTCACAACGAATTTTACCGTATAACTGCCATCAAATAATTATACAATGCCACGAGCTACGAGAACAACAAAAGAGGTGGACCATGTTAAGGAGGAAATCCTCGAAGCGGCACTACAGATCATCGTCGAAGACGGCTTTCAGAATCTGAGCATGCGAAATATCGCCGAAAAGCTCGGTATGACGGCAGCCAATATCTACAATTACTACACCAACAAGGATGAGCTCTACATCCTGATACGAACCCGGGGATTCGAGCTCTATTACGAGTACCTGAATACCGCCTATCGAAAACATGATAACCACCATGACCGTCTCAGGGCAATGATACGGGCATACATCGACTTCGGTATCAGCTACCCGAGTTATTATGATATAATGTTCACTGATCGCGAAACACCTAAATTCAACGACTATTTCGGAACGGAAATGGAACCCCTCTCATTCATGGAGAAGCAGACAGCGCTCAAATCATTCTATCTCGTCTTCAACACCATTCACCACTATCTGAGAGGGGAAGGCTGTAGCGAAGTTGATGCAATGTACAAGACCATACAGGTATGGTGCGATCTGAACGGCGTGGTGAGCCTCTACAACAGCAGGCTCCTCCACGAAGTTGTGGAAAATGTCGATGAAATACTGGAACTCATGGTCAGCGACGTGACGAAACGGTATATCCTTTCCAGTAATCAGGAAGAATGAAATGCCTCTGCTGCTCGTGTTCGGGGGTGCTCTTTTAGTATCTATAGTATTACTTCCCCAATTCCAAAGAGAGGGAATATTGACAGGATTACAGGATAAAATGGATAATAAAAAGTATTTATCCTGTCCAAGGATTATTTTACAAACAAGTATTCTGTTCGATTTCGATAATTATCGGTTAAGAAAATTTATGATAAAAAATGACTATACTACATTTTATCTCGCTTATCATGTAAATCCTGTCAAAATATTTCATGGTATCATACTCTCAGTATCGGGAAAAACCTGAAAAATATCCGGGTCCCATCCAATACCATTTACCCATAAAAGGAGGTACCATCGTGCTCCTCTACATAGCAGGCAAAAAGAAGCGTTCGTCAACCAATCTCCTGGCAAATGTGCTCCTGCGCATCATGGCGGCAAATTTCAACCATCGCAAATCCATTAAGAAATATCTGAAAAGCGATGAGGGTTGGATAAACTTCATCACGGGTATTAAAACCGAAAGCGAATCCGTTGAAGCTGCCATCTCCTTCAGCGAGGGGAGCGTTACCGTCATGAGCGCGATTCCTGAAAACGCAGATATCATTCTGATATTCAGGAACGATACAGCGCTGAAAAAGCTCCTCGGCGCTCCGCCGACCGATCAGATTTACATGCTGCTGAAGAGCGATATGCGGGCCGAGGGGAACGCTTCCTATCTCAACCTCTTCTTCTTCCTCCTCTCGGTCCTGCTGCACAATAAGCAGAAAAAGCAGATGAAAAAGGAGCGTACCGTTTCGAAGAAGAAGCTGCTCAGGGAATCCCCCGTGCCGCAGAAGGGACTGAGCGATGAACTCATCTCGCGACGCGCATACCGCATGAAGGCCGATACCATTGATCCGGGAGTTAAATATCTCGATGAACCCTATCTCTCGGAATACAGCCTCGAGGATTTTCCCCGCCTGAAGGAATTTCTCGATATACATTTTGAAGTAACACCGGAGGTCTGCTCCGAGCTTCCCAAACTCGTAACCGACTGGCACAAAGCCAATGGGTTCGAGAGAGACAGTGATGGCAATACTTGGATACCTGTACTCAGAAAAGCACATTCTTACAAGTATCTCATGGAGAATCGCGCGCCCATCATCAGGAAGAGTGATCTCATCGCCGGTACTACCACCACCAAGGAGATCGGCGTGGTCGTCTATCCCGAAGGACACGGCACCATGGTCTGGTCCGAGCTCTTCACCGTTCCCAATAGAACACTGAATCCCTACGGCGTCTCTGAAGAGGTCAGGAACCTCCTGCATCACGAGATCTTCCCCTACTGGGCAAAGCGCAACTTCAAGGAATGGGTTAGGGAGAAATACAAGAACCCGCTCTGCCAGCGGATCGACGAGCGTTTTGCCGTCTACTTCGACTGGAAGCAGGCGACCATATCACACACCATACCAGATTTTCCAAAGCTCCTGCGCCTCGGCACCAAGGGAATCATCGAGGAGATCAAAGAACAGATGCACACCGACGCTGATCCTGAAAGGCGGGCAGTTCGTGAAGCGATGATCCTCTGTCTTGAAGGGCTGACCGCCTATTCGAAGAACCTCGCCCGGCAGGCGGAGAAAGAAGCAGAAGCGGAAACCGATATGCGGCTCACAGCGGAGCTCCGAAAGCTCGCCCTGATCTGCGAGCAGGTGGTTGAAAATCCTGCCCGCACTCTCGACGAGGCCGTCAATGCAATCTGGATCACCTGGGTGGGCCTGCATATGGAGAGCACCAATGCCGGCCTTTCTCTGGGTCGCCTCGATCAGTGGCTGCAGCCTTTTTATGAAAGCGATATGGAAAAGCTCGCCACTGAAGAGGAGCGCAAGGAGTACTTGCAGCACGCCATCGAGCTCATCGGCTGCTTCTTCATGCGATGCACCGATCATCTTCCGCTTTCACCTGATGTAGCCAACTACTACTTCGGCGGGAGTTCATCGGATCAGGCAATCACCCTCGGCGGGATTACGCCCGAGGGTGAGGATGCCGTCAACGACATGACCTACATCTTCCTGAAGGTAACCGAGATGCTCAGCATCCGCGATCCCAATGTCAATGCGCGCTTTCACCCCGAACGAAACAGCGAAACCTACTTAAAGAGGCTCTGCGAGGTCAATCTCATCACCGCGGCAACACCTTCAATGCACAATGACAGGGAGGTGATGCTGTCGCTCGAGGAATTCAACTATGACATAGCGGATTTGCGAAACTGGTCTGCCACCGGCTGCGTTGAACCGACCCTCTCGGGGAAGCATATCGCCCACACCAATTTCCAGATGATGAACATGGTTGCCGCCCTTGAGATGGCCCTCAACAACGGCCGCCATCCACTCATGAACTGGAAGCTGGGTCCGGACACGGGAACTATCGGGAACGATGACTTCAAATCCTTCGAGGCTTTCTTCGAAGCCTTTACCACTCAGTTCAAATATCTCATCGATCAGTCCATCGAGTATAACCATCTCCTTGCGGAGTCCCATGCCTATATACGCCCAACGCCCCTGCTCTCCTCCTTCATTGACGGCTGCATACAGAGCGGGAAGGATGTCACGACCGGTGGTGCGATGTACAACAGCTCCGGCGCAGCCATCATCGGACTTGCTGATGTGACCGACTCGCTCATGGTGATTAAAAAGCTCGTCTTTGATGAAGAGAAGGTTTCATTTGTGGAGCTGAAAAAAGCCGTTGACCATAACTTTGAAGACAACCCGGCTCTCCACGCCATGGCGACCAGAAAAGTACCCCTCTTCGGTTCAGGAAGCGACGAATCGGTTGCATTAGCAAATCGGATAACGAAATGGGCCCACGACTATTACGGCAGCTTTACGAACTACCGCGGTGGCCCCTACACGGTGGGATTCTGGTCGATGTCAAATCACGTCGCCTTCGGGATTCTCACCGGCGCTCTCCCTTCCGGCAGGCGATCGGGCAAGCCCTTCACCCCGGGATTGACACCGCAGCCGGCAGCCTCAAACAGCCTCCTGGACAATATCCGGGATGTTGCGCGGCTCGATTCCCGAAATATGAACAACAACATGGCCTTTAACATCAAGGTGATTCCCGGCATGGGCGATTCACGCGAGAAGATCGTGAATGACATGTTCTCCTACGTGAAGACCTACTTTGAGTTGGGCGGCATGCAGATGCAGATGAATGTGGTGACCTCGGACACCCTTCGTGATGCCATGGCTCATCCTGAGAACTATCGGAACCTCATTGTTCGTATATCGGGATACAACGCCTACTTCGTTACCCTGAACCGCGATCTACAACTTGAGCTGATCGAGCGTGCGGAGTACGGGATCTGAAGGCGATGAAAAGGGTGAACTCCATTAAATCGGAGGGAATGAGAACGCCCCTGATACTTGAAATTAAGGGGAACTCCCTCGATGACGGGCCCGGTATACGATCCGTGATCTTCTTCAAGGGATGCCCACTCTCCTGCACCTGGTGCCACAACCCCGAGAGCAAGCGTGCATCCGTGGAGCTGGCCTTCGATCCGAAGGAGTGCATCGGCTGTGATACCTGCATAGAGGTGTGCACCGAAAAAGCCCTTTCCCGGAAAAATCCACTGTTCATCGACCGGCGAAGGTGCACGCTCTGTTTCGCCTGCGTTGAGAACTGTCCATCCGGCGCTCTCAGCAGGGTGGGAACAGAGATGACAGTGGATGAAATTGTCGAAAAAGTGCTCATCGATAAGCCCTTTTTTGATACCTCGGGTGGCGGTGCCACCCTCTCCGGCGGTGAGCCGACCATGTACATGGCGTTTACCTCTGAGCTCCTGAGATCCCTGAAGGAACATGGCATACACACCCTCATTGAGACCTGCGGTCTCTTCGATTATGATGAATTCACCGAGATGCTTCTCCCGGTGCTTGATATCATCTACTACGACATCAAACTCATCGAAAGCGAGGAGCACCGGCGATACTGTGGTACTCCCAATGAACAAATACTCGATAACTTCATGAGGCTTCTCGAGATAACAGGAAGTGCAACAACCCTTTTGCCGAGAACACCTCTTATTCCGAATATCACCGACAGCGAATCGAATTTGAAGGGGATAGCTGCATTCCTGAAAAAGAACGGAGTCACGAAAGCTGCCCTCCTCCAGTACAACCCACTCTGGCACGAGAAGAGCGAAAAGATAGGCGCTGAGAATCCACATAAGGCTAACAAGGAGATGAAAACCTGGATGAACCGCGATCATTTCAAGAGATGCCGTGAAATATTCAGCGAGGCAGGTATCGAGGTATGCTAATGCGCTGGTAGTAATTTTTAGTTATTTTAGAAATCATTACACTATTAGACAGGATAACTGGTTAATCCTGTCTGAGCTCTTTTCCCGCCCGGTATGGGGTCGTGCCAAACTCGTACAGAAGCAACTAAAAAAGCCGGTCTTTTGTTCACGGCTTTGCCAGATTAAGTGTATGGAGGTGAATGATGAAAAAGTTCAGGGATAAACTGGTCTTTATCACCGGCGGTTCCAGCGGTATCGGCCTTGAAACGGCAAAGCTGCTCGCTGCACAGGGAGCCCATATCGCCATATTCTCCCGAAGCGCTGAAAGGCTCAAGAGGGCAAAGGATGAAATCGAGAGATCACGCCGATCCGATCAACAGCGTGTAACAACCATGCAGGTTGATGTTGCGGACAACAAGCAGGTCAAGCGAAAGATGGCCGCTGCGGTTAAGAAGTTTGGAGTTCCCGATATACTCATCACCAGTGCAGGGGTCGGTCATTCGGATAGTTTCGAGAATATCGACTACGAGACCTTCGACCGTATTATGCAGATAAATGTCTACGGTACGAGAAACACCATCGCCGCCCTCCTCCCGGCAATGAAGAAGTGGGGAGGTCATATCGTCATCCTGGCCTCCGAAGCAGGATTGATCGGGATAATCGGCTATACCGCCTATGGCACCTCCAAATTCGCCCTGGTGGGATTCGGCGAGTGCCTTCGCGGCGAGGTGAAACGACATCGAATCGGGGTAACCGTTATCTGTCCACCCGAAGTCGAAACACCGCTCGTCGATGATGAGGCGAAGACCATGCAGCCCGAGGCGAAAGCCGTCAAGCTCCTCGCCGGCGTGCTCAAGCCCGAAACCGTGGCGCGCTCTATTGTCCGGGGGATCAGATGGAACCGGTTCATCGTTGTACCCGGCCTTCGCGCCAAGTTCATGTATCATGCAAAGCGATACTCGCCGGGATGGATGCCCCGACTCATCACCGATATCACGGCAGGTATAGCGGCAAAAAAAAGATAGGGACACCTCTTATCACTGTTGATAGCAAAGCACCCCCTTCTGCTTTCATTCAAGAATATACTACCCCGCAGTAAACTGCAAGGGCTATCGCAGTCGATAACCGCAACATCGGCGGGGTATTTGCTTAAGACGAGCCTGCCAGCGGACACAGGATGTGAGAAACAACGCTGGCCAAGGGGACATCCTATTAATAGTTTTTAGAAGTCCCCTTATGATAAATGTGATTGAAAAATCAACCTCCCCATTATATATGTATCATCATACCGACACACGGAGCTTTTCCCCAATCGCAATCCCATGGAACAGAAACAGTTAATTCTCATAAGCGGCCTGCCGGCGAGCGGCAAGAGCACCATCGCCGGGGAGATAGGCAGGAGGACCGGATATGCGGTGCTCAGCTCCGACACCATTCGGATGGAATACTTTTCCTCGAACGATTACCGACAGGTCAAGTACTCCGGGCCCGCGAAGAGAATGGTTTTTGATATCATGTACCTGAAGGCGGAACTGGAGGTGATGCATCACAACGGAATCATACTGGACGGCATGCACTTCAATCCACAGGGATGGCGGAAAATCGGTGAGATAGCCGATCGGGTGGGAGGAACGGTTTTCTTCATTCAGCTCATCGCCGATTACAATACCCTCGCAGAGCGGATACAGAAGCGGGGAGAAGATATTCACGAATCCGAGGCCGATATCACGGTGCTCGATCGATACTGGGAAAAGCTGCAGAGCGGCAAATTGAGATATCCGACACGTATCGAGGAATTCGTGAAACTCGGATTTCGCTGGTACGAAATGGATGCTCTGTCTATGAGTGTTCTTGCCGGCAATTGGGATCTGCCTGAATGGCTCGCGATGCTTACTGTACCGAAAGGCGAATCACCATAGGATGAGGAAAGGTCAGGAGAGATCAGAACCGCAGCGGGACGCATTGCGGCTCATAGTATCACGGGAGCGGAACAAACCGTTTCAGCCAACCATCCGTTTCAGCGAGACCCGCGCTTCAGCCATCCGCTCCCTGGTCGTATCGATGCGTGAGAGATAAGCCTTCCCCTTTGAGGGCTCAATTCTGGTGAGGCGCTCGTAGAGTTTAATTTCAAATTCAAGTCCTGCTTCTATTGACGCAGCGATATCTTCTGCAGCGGCCGGATCGAAGATCAGGTGACGGGTGTTTATCCTGCTGGTTGCAATTCGCTCCGCAATCATCCACGCATTGCGGGGAGTTATTCTACCGCCGACAGACGTTATCTTTCCCCTCGCCCTGACTCTGTCAACGATATCAGCGGTTTTTGAGAATACCTCTTCATCATCAACATCCCTCCTCATCGACCGCGAGAGATCGCTCCTTCCCACCGTGACCTGATTAATATGCTGAAATGCCGGGCTCTGCAGCAGCGTTTCGAGGTTCTGATATGCAGTGATAGTTTCAATGTTCACTGCCATATAAGGTTTCTCCCGCTCACGATACATTTCGTCTACTGTGTCGACAAAGTTTCTCAGACCATACTCAGATTCGACCATTGGAGCCAGTAAGCCGTTAATGCCGAGCGCCTGCAACACCCTGATATCATTCCTCGCTTCAGGACCGCCGATCTTCACAATAAGAGGAAGATCGGGCTCACCCAGCTCTCTCAGAAAGCTTATCTCGAGAAAGCTCATATCCTCGACCTCGGTTCCCCCCTTGAGGGCTACCAGACCGCAGGTATCGACAAGTGTTTTTAGTATGCTTTTCAGACGAGACATGTTCATCCTCCCACAGGATCATACCGGTATCAGTATTTTCGGAACAAACGGGGGATAAATGAAGGGAAATACGTACTTTGCATCAGATGAAGTTTCTATTTA
>Ga0180431_10001104_pt1 | contig 37793 bp, 30 predicted proteins | sample SS_ome_11_FD_132459 | JGI IMG/M metagenome (GOLD analysis project Ga0180431, IMG submission 132459) | Hypersaline lake sediment archaeal communities from the Salton Sea, California, USA - SS_1_MS_1 metaG | ecosystem: Environmental > Aquatic > Non-marine Saline and Alkaline > Hypersaline >... | reverse complement strand
GTTCACTTGATCTTTCGTTTGGAGGCTAGTATATTTTGAGGCTATTCCATGATGTATTATATATGCTAGAAATCCGAATTTATTATCAACACAATAATCGAGAAGCTCATTTTTTATTCTCTTGTGTCTTTGGGGGTTTATTTTCTTCTTGGGATTGGAAAATTTAAGTTCCACATTGGGTGGTATTGATTCTCTGTTTCTAATATAAGAAATATTGTCATGTATTTTTTTAAGATATTCTACTGGAAAGAAAAGACCACCAAATACAAAAAACTTAATATTAGTGCTGGGCTCGTTATTAGATTCATCTGTAAGCATTACATACATGGTAGATTCCCCCATGAAAATTGTTCTTTGAAATTAAGGGGGGATATACAGTCCTCGATTGTGTTTTATTACTGTGATAGTTTGGGATTTGAGTTGTCAATTGTGCCCTCCGTTGTTCGGATGAACCGATTGTGTCCATAGTTAAGTGTTATTTTGGTATTGCAAACAATACCAGCAGAAATAAGTTTTAGTATGAGATATAGTATCAGTGTTCGTATAGAAATTTGTTTCTTGTTCATAATCTTTCAACGCCTTTACTGAGGACTGCATACCACCCCCTCTGTATATTTTAAAGGTTTAAATGTGATTTAATAAATGTCTACAATTCCAAAGATTTTTTATAATACCTTTTTCCATTGCAGGGTTAACTCTTAGGGTTTTATAAATACGCATAAAGTTATTTTGAAAAAATACAAAAGAACAGAAGCAAGGAGATTTTTAAAAATCCATTTTAGAACCGTGTTACGGCTTCTTTGCGACAAAGGAAAACGATCCCGCTTTTCTCATCAGCCGGTTCCATTTGCTGGAGGGGACCGCTTTATCCATCAGACTGCGAATACCCCAGGAAATCGCATACAGGAACCGAACGGGGAGGAATAAAATGTTAATCAAGAATGCAGGTGCCCGGGGAATAAAACCCATCGTGGCCAGGGCCCTGAAAACATCCCAGTCGGGACTGGGCGAAATCAGTTCGACCTCCAGTCCTGCGTACGAGAGCATGTTGTACACACCCAGATGTGTATGATGATAATGGCTGTCCATATGGAAAGGTTCCAGGAAGCTTACCACGCCCAGGAGTCGTCCTCCGGGTTTTAACACCCGGGAGAACTCTCGAACCGCCACGAAGGGATACCGGAGATGCTCCAGCAGGTTATTGGCCAGAACCAGGTCAAAATACCCATCGGCCACGGGAAGGGCATGGGCATCGCTAACAAACGACACATCGGGTGAACTGAGGATGTCTGTACCGACATACGTCCAGCCCAGGTCCTGACACGGCGCCTTGTAGATGGACTCCTCGCAGCCTACATCCAAGACGATCTTCCGCCCGGCGGATGCATCGGGGAAATAGGGAAGCAGCTCACCCTGGAGTTTTTGATAGACATGCTTCGGGATTTTACTGGGGAACGAAAATCCCCGATCCTTGAGTATCCGCAAAACCGATTCGCGCACTTCCGTCGGCCGCTGGCCCAGCTCGAACTCCAGGGAAACCCGCTTGGACTTTTTGATCCTCAAATCCAGCTTTTCGTTCTCGTCGTACGGAAATGTTTCCCCGCACCGGGAACACGAAACTCCGTCATCCGATGGGATTAGAGAGTTCAAACAGATCGGACAACGCAGAAACTCGAAAAGATCAGGATTCTCGTTCACGATAAAGCCGTCTCCTATTTCCTTCCTGAATCACCCTTTTTATATGTATCCTTCTCGGATTGCAGTCCGCTGCGATGGTCGCCTTCGAAAAGGATTTACTTTTTCTTGAAAATCATCACGTCCTGATTCAGCAACGTCTTGGGCGCGTCCGGCTTGGAGAAATTCCACAATCCCAGAAGGGGCTTGCCCTGAACCGTCATGCCGACGGCTTTGAAACGCTCCTCAAAAAACCGGCCATAGTAGCCGATGGCTTTCTCCGGCAGGGTCTCCTTGTGCAGCCGATAGACCCCGTGATCGAAGGGAAAATCGATGAATCCTTCATGACCAAAATCCATCAGGAACGTCGTGAAAAAGCATCTGCCTCCAGGCCGCAGCATACGGCTGATCTCTCGGATATAATTGGACACATCATCGTGAAGCATGTGGGTGAAGACCGAGGCAAGAAAGATGACATCGGCACATCCGTCGGGGTATGGAAACGTGTAGGTGTCGGCCTTGACCCGGCTGTTGGGATTGTAGATCGCGTTGTACACATCCATCCATTCAAAATCAAACCTCTTACGCTTCAACAAGGCATTCCGGTGGCAAGCCTCGATGGATGTCTTATCGATGTCCAATCCCGCATACCGTCCGTCCTCCATCACGCGTGCCAGGGGCAGCGCCGTCGCACCGCACCCGCAACCCACCTCCACCACACGCTCATCGGGCTTTAATGCCGCGTGGTCCGTCAGCAGCCGAGCGATGGTGTTTCCCCGATTCGCAAACTGTCTGCCCCCGAATTGGCCGAGGAATCCCGTGGATCGTATTCGGATCGAATACCGGGGCAGATACCCGTAGCCCCTGATGGTTCGCACGACGCAGTCGGGAACATCCAGGCATCGCAGCAGCAAGTGGATATACTTGTTTCTCCAGGATATTCCCTCAAAACGCAGCTTTATCTTCTCAAGAATGCGGGACATCCAATCCTCTCAGACTCGTCTCTTGTCAGGATGATACAGATAATAATGAACGATGGGTTCAATGTGGATCGCTGTCAGCATTCCGGTCACGAGTTTGAGCATCCACGGATGGCGGCCCAGGAACTGCACGTATCTGCCGTACGTGTGGTGATACGTCGCTTTGGCGGCTTCCATCACATACGTCGTAAACATATTGGACGGTTCGATGCCCAGGCGCCGGCATTCCTTCTCCACCCTCCTGCTGGGCACAAAATTGGTGTAGTCCAGGAGATGATCGATCAACTCGAACGTATACTGTTTGTTCCTGAGAATTTTATGCCAGCAAAAGCATACGAGCCTGGCCGCTTTCTTTGGCAGCCACGTGACCAGAGGCGCGGAAAGATGTCCGATTTCCCACGGAAAGGCACCGTTGGGAATATAGCTCAGGTACGTCTCATTTCCCGTCCTCTGGATTTCGGCCAGCATCAGGGGCCATTCCCGGACATGCTCCAAACAGCCGTTGGAGATGGTTAAATCGAACACCTTATCCTTGAAGGGCATGTTCGTACCATCCCCACGGATGACATCGATCCGCTCGTCCCGCATCTTGGCGATGGGCGTAAACCGGTCGTCCAGATCGATGAGGATGGCAACCTCTGGCTTGAATTCCTGGTGAAAACAAGCCAGGGTTCCCCCCTGACCGCCTCCGATATCCAGGATTGCCTTGGGCTGTTTTTTTAATTTGTGGGAAAGGGATTTGACGTACTTGTCCTTGAGATGGGCATACCGGAGCTCGTACTCGACTTCGTTCCGTATCCAGGTTTTCGATTTCTCGTCCGGATAACTCTCCTCACGGTAGAATGGATCCTTCTCCAGGAGCGCCTTCATGCGCTCGAAACGCTGCTCTGGAGTGGGGGGCGTATACTCGACGATGTCTGTTTTTTGGGATTCGTCGTATTCGTTGAGGAATCGGATTTCTTCAGGACTCATCATCTCTTGGGGCAGCAAGACGGGTATTTCCTCGATGATGGGAAAACGGGCGTGGCAAGCGCTGCACCGGACGAGCCCTTGTTCGACACACTCTTCTTTGTGTTTGTTCTTGACGATGAAAAACGCAGTTCTTACATGTTTCAGCTCCAGGTCACCTTTTTGACAAACCGGACATTTCAGTAGGGACAATATGATTTTTCTCACTTCTTTCCTCCCGTTTCCTTCCCCCGTCTATTCCCTTCGTATCACTTGCACTCCCTGAGGAGGCGCGGGTGCTTCACTGTCGTATTCTCCGGCCGGTCCTCGATAGACGAACTTCATGGCATCCGAAATGACGATGCCGCCTGCCTGGTTGGTCAACCGGACATTTCCACCGGTGCCCGTGGCGAAGAAATAGACGCCCAGGCTGTTCCACTGCCCGAAATTCTCCGTCTGATCGATAGTAAACGTCGTATCGGAACCACCGCCGTACGAGACGATGACGGGTACGTCGGAAGACAAATCATAATCACCGGCCGACGAGCCCCGGTACCCGTGCCACTCGAACACTTCGTACATACCGGCAATACCGACGGTCGGAACATAAGTCGCCGTATTCTCCCCGCTTCCCGGCGCAGACCAGGCAAAGCCGTCGGGCTGGAACGGCCCGTAATTCCGGGCGGTGTATACGGCATAAAACTTCTTGCCATCGGAGTCTAAAACCCACGCACCCGTGTATTGTACGGGATCGGAACCCGGTGACGTCTGATTGTTCACATGGTTGTCCACGACGATGGGTGTGATGAGCGTTTTGGGAGCGCGGAACAGCATGGCCCCGTCACCGAACACCTCGGGCTCCGTCCAGTTGGCCATATGCGTATCCCCCCAGAGTACCAAAGGATTGGTGTCGGTCACTTCCTGCCCGTTGTTGAATTCGGGATCCTGACCACCCAAGAAGCGGTAATAGTTCGATCCTGAGACCGGATCGAGGGCCGCGAGTTCCGAAGCGGTAATCGTCTGTTCCATGCCGGAGGCGTTGACCACACTGACGCCGTTGTCGAAGAACCTCACGAAAACACCCATGGCAAAACTGATGGGCGCCTTGGCTTTGCCCTCCAGCTGGATGCGCTCCGTCCGGGTATAGCCCAGTTGTCCCTTGGCCTCAAACTCATCGTAGAAGTGGACGTTGCCGTGGTGTCCAATCTGGTTGCCCTCGTCCACATAGAACAGGTACGGCGTCAGCAAACAGCTGGCCAGTCCAAAACGTACTGACCGGTAGTTGTTCTTGTACGGCTCCACGGGGTAGTAGAGATGATAATGGGACAGGGCGCTGTTGAAGATGACTAATTTAGGGTCTTTGGTCTGAATCCCATCGTCGCACCACTGGTAATGGAACGTAATCCAGGGCCCGTTGTAGATGGGCCAGTCTTCGAAATTGCACCCGTTCACGTTGGGCAGGAGCTCCCGCATGCCGATCTGTACGACCACATAATCCAGACCGGGTATCTGGTATTCCCTCTCATGGAATTCGAGAAGGCCATCGCGCCAGAGCGCTCTCACCGAATCGGCCCCCCATTCCTCGTTATCGGCAATACCGTTGCTGTTCAGATCGCCCCGGCTGACGATATCCCAGCTCGGCCCGCCCCACCACCAGTCGTGGAACACGCCGTCGTAGTACGTGAAATCTATTTTAGCCTGCACATCGTGGATACAATGATCGATAAAATTTTTCGGCCCATGACCGTCTCCGATATCAACCTCCGGACACAGGGGCGTAAAGTTCATAAAATACGATCCCTCCCACAGGGGCATCCGGTTCCCATCCTTATCGTGGTAATACCATTCCTCCGGCAAACCCGTCATATCCCAGGCGATCAGACAGCCGCTGGTTCCCAGCAAAATAACATCGGGATTCTGCTCTTTGTACTGGGCCGCCAGTCCATTTCCCGGAGGATACGCGATGAGGTCGAAATCCTTCAGTATCTCCACACACGCCTCCGTGTTCCCGCTGAAGGTAAAAATTCCAAACCTCGGGTATGGCGGGTTGAACTCTTGAGCCTTCACCCACGACCCCATGATAAAACACAGTAACACGACAAGAACGCAAACGATGGTATTGCACTCATTTCTTTTCCTGCGACCTCCGTCGTCATACCATGCATGCTGCATCATGTTTTACTCCAACGATAGGACTAATTTTTCGTACAAGTTCACGAATGCATCGATCTGTTTGTTTAAGGAAAACGTCTCCTCGATCCGCTCTCGGCCCCGCATGCCCATTGCTTTAAGCTCCTTCTCGTCCGCCAGGATATCGATAATAGCATCCGCCAACGCCTCCGGGTTCCTGGGAGGCACGAGAAATCCCGTTTTACCGTGAACCACGGCTTCGGGTGTGCCGTCTACGGCTGTGGCCACCACGGGCTTGCCGCAAGCCATCACCTCCAGAACCACGTTGGGCAGTCCTTCCCACAACGAGGGAAGGATAAACACGTCGAAATCGTTCATCAGTTCACGAACATCGGTGCGAAAACCGAGAAAATGAATATGGTTTTCCAGGCCCACCCGGCGGGTCTGGGATTCCAGCTCAGACCGCAACGGCCCGTCGCCGGCGAACACAAAGTGGGCTTCGGGATAAGCCTCCACGATCCGGGGAGCCGCTTCGATGAGAAAACAGTGGCCTTTCTGCGTGGTGAGCCGTGCCACTGTTCCCAGTATTTTCTGTTTCCTACCCAAGCCGAGCTCTTTGCGGAGGGAGTGACTCTGACCGGGACGGAATCGTTGGGGATCCACACCGTAATGGATGGTCACGGCTTTGTGCGGTGGAACGTGCCGTTCGTCCATGACCTTGCGACGTATGGCCTCGGATACGGCCACGGAAACCGCAAACCATTTGGATGCCAGACGATACGCCAAGAGATGTTTCCTCCGATAGGGTTCCGTGATAGCCTCCCACGAGACGACGTGCTTCACTCCGGCCATTCGTGCAGCCAGAGTTCCGATGACATCGGCATAAAAAAGCGTCGTCTGTACCATATCGATGCGCTCTTCCCACATAAGTCGGGCCACTTTCCAGACCAGAGAGATATCGTAAGGCCCTTTTTTCCGATAGATTTCTGTTCGTACGCCCAGGGCCTCGAAATCTTTCTGTAAAGGTCCACCCTGACCCACGCTGCACACCACGACATGGAATTTCTCTGCCTGCTTTCGGACGATTTCGCCCACCAGCTCCAGCAGCTTTATTTCGCCTCCCCCGATGGCAAAGCCATTCACGAGAAACAGAAGTCGAATTCGACGCAAAACCTGTCTATCCCTTCGTGATGTCAGTCGACTCATTCTCTCCGCTCGACGGTCACACCCACCGGAGCAGCAGGGGGTGTTATATCCGGGGGTGCCTCTGTCGTCGTTACCGTCCAATTCTCAAAATCGTACGTCATCTGCTGACCGTGTTTCGACAAGACCATCGTCGTGGGCCCCTCCCACCTCACGATGGTGTTCCCGTGATGGTCGACCGTCTCGATCCGGGGAAACGGAAAATCCCAGACCGGCTCAAACTCCGTCTCTCCAACCCTCTTGACGATGCTGCTGTAATCGCCCAGACCTTGTATAAGATCGTAAGTGATCACATCACCCCTGCTCGTCGTGAAAAAGATATAATCCAGATTGGCATTCCCAAGGACGGCCCATTTGAATTCATCGAAGCTTTGATAATCCACGCCCTCGATGGCCACCTCCATCACACCCGCTCCCAGGTCGTTGTCATCGTACCGTATATGCACGGCGACCATGGTCCGGCCTTCTTTAAAGAATCGCCAATTCTCGATGGTGACGTCTTCATCCCATTGATTCGGCCCCAGAGCATAGTGGAGATTCTGGCCGCGAACGAAGATGGCGTTCTTATACTGATATCCGAATTCTCCGGTGATCATGTAGGACTCATACTCGACAGGATGGGACACATCCTCCCCGGACTTTTTTGTATTGATCCACATTCGAAACGGCACGGAACGGCCGTTGGGCCCCTCGTCCTCCGATTTAACACAGAGCTGCCACCCCGAACCCAACCGTCCTCCCAGGTTGTAGAACTTGGTCACATAGTTCCATTTACCCGTCCCTGGAGAATACACGATGCTGGCATTGTATTCCTTGTTGATATGAAAATAATTGTCCGGCTCATCGCTCAGGTCGCCAATATCATAGATCACGTCGGGCAATCGGTAACTGGAGAACAGAATGTTGTACACAGGCTCGTGAGAGGGACGAATGGCATGCCAGAAACAGTCCCAGTAAAATCGAGAGACCCCCCAGCGGGTGGTCGACTCGTACGTCCGTCCCATGGCTCCACCCCACTGGTTTGCGCTAAAATCCAGCACCGACTCCAGGAGGATAAAATCCACCATCATCTTGGCTCTCTGTTTCATCACCGGGTCTTCGGCGAACTGATACAAAGTGATAAAGGTATGGATAAAAACCCACGTATAATTGGGACTGTCCAACTCGGCGTTTCCATACAAAACCCAACTTCGCATGCGGTGATAAATCCAATCCCGGCTCAGCTCATACGTGTAATAGGCACTGCCGGGATGGTACGTACGCCCTTCCCAGGTAAACGTGAAGACATGCTTGGTCAGAGGGGGGTCGTAGGAGTATTGAGACATGGCATCCTGCTGATACTGAGACCAGATATAACGACCGACCATCTCATGAATCTGAGCGTTCTCGCTCCCCAGACTATAGTCCCTGTCACGGATGAACGCGTCGTACAGCTGCTCGACAAATTCGTAATCACCCTCTCGGATGACGTCGTTGTATTTCAGAAGAATCCAGATGAGCGACGTGCAGCTTGTCCATTCGGCATACTTCCATGCACCGTACGGAGCATAATAATCCGGATCGAACCATAACGAACCCCACCCGCGTATGATGTTATGAATAATCTCTTCGATGGGCTTCGACTTGTCGTCGACATCCACGAAATACGTGTTCTCGGCATCCAGCTCACCCGCCTTTATCTTCTCCAGCCAGACCCAGATATTCTCACAGTAAAAATTCGTACCCCCTCCCTCCAGAACTTTCCACATATACCACTGTATTTTTTCATAACGGGGTGTCTGCTGACCCCATGCCGCGGACACACCCCATAGCATCAGGATCAACAGCCACAGCACACCAACCTTCAGTTTCGACATAAGTTCCACCTTCTCAAACATTCTTTCTTCATACGCTTATAGGAAACCGTGTATAGGATGATCTGATTCACTCCCCCCGGCTTACGTTGACACCCGTGACTCGGGCCGGAGGTGTCGTATCTACGGGCGCGTCGCCCGACGATACGGTCCAATTCTCAAAGTCATACACCATCTGCTGGCCGTGCTTGGTCACGATCATTCGAACGCCTCCTTCCCATCGGACCATGTATCTTCCCATATGGTCGACGGCCTCGACCCGGGAAAACGGAAAATCCCAAATCTCCTCCCAATCAGACTCTCCATACCGCTTGACGATGGGGACAAAATCGGTTTTTTGTTTGTTCATCCAGTAACTCACCTCATCGCCATGGCTGTTTACGAACGAATGACTACCGGCATAATTCCCCGACGCCGCCGCTTTGAACTCATCAAACGAGGCGTAATCGAGTCCCTCGATAGCCACTTCCAGCCCGCCTGTACCGTTGTCCTCATTCACGACCACGGCGAACATCGTACGGCCTTCTTTAAAACACCGGACGTATCCTATCTCGGTGTGTTCGTCCCACTCATTCGACCCCAATGCCGCATGATACTTAGAGCCGCGTACGAACATGGATTTATCGTACTGGTATCCGAACTCCCCGATGCATAAATAATCTTCATAACTTGTCGCATGGGTCACATCTTCGCCCGTATCGCGGGTGTTGATCCAGACACGAAAAGGGACACCCGTACGGCCCGGGAACCAGTATGTCTCATCGTCCGACGTTATACAGAGCTGCCATCCCTGACCCAACCTTCCCCCCAGACTGAAAAACTTGGTCACATAGTTCCATTTTCCCGTCTGCGGAGAATGCACCAGATTCACGTTGTATTCTTTGTTGATGTGGTAGTAATTGTCGGGTTCATCGCTCAGGTCCCCAATATCATAAATCACGTCCGGTATACGGTAACTGGAGAACAGAATGTTGTATTCGGGCTCGAAATCCGGCGGAATCGCATCCCAAAAACAGTCCCAGTAGAAACGAGACATGCCGAGCCGGTACACGCCCTCGTATGTTCTTCCCAACACACCTCCCCATTGATTCCCGACAAAATCCAGCACTGACTCTAATAGAATAAAATCGACCATCATCTTGGCCTTACGCTTCATCACCGGATCGATGGCAAATTCATACAGTGTGATGAAGCCATGAATCTGGGCCCAAGTGTAGTTGGGGCTATCCAGTTCTGGATTTCCGTAGAACGCCCAGAACATCATCCGCTCCATCAACCAATCGCGTGAAATCGCCAGGACGTTGTAGGGTCCGCCTCCGGGCCTGTACGTCCGGCCCTCCCAAGTGAACGTGTAAATTCGGTCGTTGGGTGGTGGATTCGTGGAATAACCGACCATACCACTGGGATGATACTGGGCGTACAGGTAGCGTCCCACCATCTCTTGAAGCTGACTGTTCTCCGTGCCCGTGCCGAATTCATAACTGTGAATGAAATAATGGTAAAGCTGTTCCAAGAAGAGACTGTCGTCCTCGGCGATGACATCGTAGTATTTGTACAAGACCCAAATGAGAGACGTGCTCGTTGTGGCTTCCGCATACCGCCAAGCACCGTAAGGCGGGTAACCTTCGCCGTACCACGGTGTGCCCCACGCCCTGATGACGTCGTGTATGACCTCGTTTACGGACTTTGTGGCACCCAGGGCGTCTGTCACCATGTGGGTATCCCCATCAATTTCTCCGGCTTGCAGTTTTTCCATCCAAACCCAGATACGCTGCCCCCAATTACGCGGGCCTCGGCCCTCCATGACCTCGTTGATCAGCCACTCCCGCTTCCTGTCAAACGGGGTGTCTTGTGCTTCCAGCGCGTAGAACTGGCACAACAGCAGGACAATTATCCAGAAAAAACAGACCTGTTTATGTCGTATCATACGTTGTCACCTCCAGTGACCCGGCACTGACCGGTGCCGAGTATTTATGAGTCTCGCTGATTTTCCACCAGCGAGGAATAGATCTCCATGATTTTGGGATAATGCGAATGAAAATCGAATTCCTTTTCCGCCTTCTTGCGGGCAGCGCGGCCCATCTTTGTACGTTCTTTCTTATATTCCACGAGATGGTTGATCCATTTCCGGAGTTCCTGCACATTACCCGCCTCGAACAGGAAGCCGTCCACGCCGTGTTCGATGAGCTCCGAGATGCCGCCCATACGGGCACCGATGACCGGTTTCCCCATGGAAAAGGATTCGTAAATGACCAAGGGTGAGTTCTCGTACCACTCCGACGGTACCACGACGAATTGGGCTCCGGTCACCATCGTCTTCAGGGCATCCCCCCCCAAGGCGCCCACGAATTCCACCCGATCCAGGCCCCGTTCTCTGGCATAGGCTTCGAGAGCCGGCCGATATGGACCCTCGCCTGCGATCCGAAGTCGCGAATCGGATACGCCTTCCATCGCCTTCAGCAGAGTCAGGAGTCCTTTTTCCTCGGACAGCCTCCCGTAGTATAAGAAGTAGCCGTCGGAATCGAATCGCGGTGGATAATCCTCAACACGAACCGTGTACAGCAGATGCCGCACTTTTTGGGGATCGACGCCCCCTTCCACCAGCTTCTGGCCCATGAACCGGCTGGGAACCAGGTACAGGTCCAGGTATTTCTGATAGAGCTTCAACCATCGATGAACGTACATCTCCAGGACGAGGAGCGAGGTGGAGAGGAACGAATCTTTGTGGCATTTCTCGAAGAATGCCCGGTAGTATGATCCTTTCAAGCATCGCTCGCAGATGACACCCTTTTCCATGTTGTAGAGCCGGTAGCTCGGACAGACATGCTTGTACGTATGGACGGTCTGGACTACGGGTATACCCTCTTTTTTCAACACGGACAGGATGGACGGGGAAATCTGATGATCGATCATATGAAGGTGAGCCACATCGGGCCGAACGGTCCGGATCAGTCGGCGCAGGCGACGGCGCGCCTGGGTCGAATAGAGAATACGGCCGATGGAACGGAATCCCGTAAACAGCTTGTCTTTGAGGCCGGTGGGATTGAAATCGATGTGATCGACGAAGTACTGCGAATAGGGTGTTGGGAAATTCCGGGGATGCTTCATGGAAAACGGAATGACGCGATGACCGTGGGCTTCCAGAACCGCTTTCAGCTCGAAGAAATACCGTTCGGCGCCGCCTTTGATGAAGTAGAATTTGTCGACCATCAGAATGTTCACCGCACGCTCCTACTCAGAAACGAGGGAATCTTTCCCGTAGATTTGAACATCGCCCCAATCCTTCAGGAGCCGATACCCGGCGCTGCCTTCCCTGAGGCTCTGATAGTACGCATATCTCTGTTTGAACAAACCTTCTCCTAAAACATAGATACTTGCCATCTCGATATCCTCGAACGGCCACTGTCCGTGCTTATTCGTGACGATGATATCCGGTTGAAATTCCTCCACCGTCTGGGCCGTTGCTAAAAAAGTACCCTGCGCATTTTGAAACTTGGGAGGCACATAACTGTAACGGTCGTAGAGTATGCGTGTCGTTGGACGATAATGGTCTTCCAGCCATCGGCCTGCCTCTACCTCGGAACTCGTTTGCCCTCGCGCCATCCGCTCCCGCCTGAAATCAACCAATCGCTGAACCGACGGAACAAGTGCAATTCCGCATGCCGTGAGCACGAGGATGACCGCTAGGGCGATCCCAAGTTTGCGTGGTATTGACTTTATTGCAAATTCTGTACCTTGTTTTATGGTTAAAACCGAAAGCAGGATCAAAAACGGAAGCACAGGCAGGAGATAGTGATGACGTACCATGTTGACACGAAAAACGAGAAAACCGAGATATAAAAAAACCCAGCCCCACGCCACGAATTCAGGTGTCCAGAGCCGCTTCCATCCCTCATGGAACAGTTGAACTATCAAGATTCCAAAACGTATAATGACCAAATAAAACAACAACTTACCTATTAAAAAAGGAGATGTGAGAGAGGCAATCCACATCAGCTTGTTTGGCATTTCACGGAACGTATGCCCCACAGCCGTATGCCTGGACTCGAACAGAATGCCCGTCATAAAATTCAATCCCAAGAAAAGATAGGGAGATGCGATGAAGAATGTCAGGCCGAATATAAACATCGAGATTATGATTCTGAAGACAAAAACGTCGATACGCTGCACGATTCGGGAAAATCCACGCCCTTTCACACTGAAAATAACCATGCTGGTAACGGCAAGGAGAAAAATACCCGCGAGGAGCATAACTATTCTTATCCATTTGATAATAATTAATTTAGACATATCGTCCACACGGCCATCTCCGGTAAAATACCGTGCCGCAACCTCGGGTGATACCACGATGCCAATGAGGAGGCAAAGTATTCCTAGTATGAGGGTACACGACAGGGCCATTCTATGAATCGTAAATCCGAACGCAGGGCTGTCGATTTTATCCCGATCCAAAAAAACGGCGTGAACGAGGGCGATGGTCCAGAGCAAGGGCAGGAGAAATAGGCCCGAATATTTACACGCGAAGGCCAGACCGGCCGCAACCGATCCCAAATTGAGCCATCTCCAGTGTCCCTCTTCCATCAGCCGGCAGCCGGCATATACGCCGCAGACCATGAAGAACACCTGGGGAATGTCTGGATGGGAAAGCACGGAAAATTCGAGAAACAGAAGAGGAACAGTGCATAAAAAAAAGGCCGTCAACCAGGCGGCCAGCTTTCCGAAGTATCGCCGGGCCAGGAGAAAGCCGACCACCACGGTGGCCATGGCAAACAATGCGGGAACGAGCCGGAGCGCCACGATCATGTGCTGCTCGGTGACATCGATCATACGATCCATGATGAAAAGAGGGATCAACGTCAGGTTAAAATAAAGATGACCGTAATTGTTGAACGCAAGGCGAAACGAATGCTTCTGGAGAGCCTCCTTGACGATGACAAGATGCAGGGCTTCATCGACATCGAAAGCGTCCACGAGCCGGAGGTTGTCCGAGGCCGACCAGACGAGAGGCCACGCAAACCACACATAAAACATCACCACCAGGCCCGTGATTACGACGATTTCGAGACGGCGGCTCATCTTACTCCTCCGACTCCTGTTTCGTGGATGCCAGAAACGGTCCGATGGCCAGGTATTCGAGGTGCCCCATATTAAAGGCCCGGATGGCATCTTCTGGACTGCATACGATGGGTTCTTCGTGCATGTTGAAGCTCGTATTGATGATCGTCGACAGACCCGTCCGTTTTTGATAGGCCTGAAGAATCCGAGTATAGCTCTCGTTGATCTCCAGGCTGGCCAGTTGTGGCCTGGCCGTATCGTCCACGTGCACCGTGGCCGGGCATTCCTTCCTCATTCTCTGAGTACACTCGAACGTGATGGTCATGAACTCGGCAGGAAACCGGTTCGGTTCGATGTTTTTATACAGATTTTTTGCGTCCTCTTTCAGGGTAACCGGCGCAAAGGGCATAAATTCCGTCCGCTTCAGTTTCTTATTCAACCAGTCGTTGACCGAGGGATCCGTGGGCTGGTAGAGGATCGACCGATTCCCCAGCGCTCTGGGGCCGTACTCCATACGGCCGTTGAACCGGGCCACGACATGGCCTCGTGCCAGGAGCTCCCCGATGCGGTCTTCGATGTTTTTGACATATTCGAACGGTACCGATGCCTGTTTCAGGGCCTCCTCGATCTCCTTGTGTGAATACTCGGGACCCAGATACACATCGGGCAGCCGGCGTTGCGGGAGGTCTATCGCTTCGTGGGGCATGTGCTTATAATATGCCCACAGGGCCGCACCCGAGCAGAGTCCTCCATCCCCCATGGCCGGGAATATGTATACCGAACGAACATGAGGCAACTCCGCCACCCTCTGGTTGATCTTGACATTGGCGAACACACCGCCTGCCATGCACAGATCCAGGGCATCGTCGGCATCCGAGATGGCCTTCTGCACATGATGAGATACGAACTGCTGCACACAGGACTCACTCAATGTCTGGATGCCCGCCGCAATGTCCTCGGGTGAATAGGCATCGAGCAAACCGTTGGTAGCCACCTGTATTTTGGGATAATTGCTCCTGTGGGGAAAGGCATGCTGGAACACCTTTCGGATCAGATCGTATTGGAATTCCGGGCCGTCCATACGAAAAAACCGGCGAAAAACGTCCTTCGTCTTTTCTGGATCGCCGTAGGCTGCCAGGCCCGTGATTTTCCCCTCATGACGATTCGGCTTGAATCCCAGCATCCAGGTAATAAAGTTATAGAAAAGACCGATGCTGTGATAACTCGGCACCTCTGCCTTTTTAACGAGCCGACCATCGCGACCGTGAAAAACCGACCCGCTCAAACCATCCCCCTGTCCATCCAGCGTAATCACCAGCATCCGATCCTTTCCCGCCGTGTAATAGGCCGAGGCAGCGTGGGCCGTGTGGTGATCCACCAACTCGACGGGGATGCCTTCCAGATCATATCTTCGCAAGAGCTTCTTCACATGCCGGAGTCGGTTCCAATTATACCAATACGGGTAGAAAAGAAAATACCGATCCCAACGGATCGATTTACTCAAGAAGGAATAGTAGACCCAGCGTTCCTCTCTTTGAGCTTTGAACAAATCCCTCAGGACGTATCGCAGCAACTCGCCCGGCGGTGCGATGGCCAGGGCGATGCAGTCAATATTGGCTCTTCCGGATCCGGTCATATTCAGTACTTTTTCCAGGCTTCTCCATGGGGGACCATCTGCAGTCGTCCCGTTATGGAATTTAATGCGTGAAAGCCGTTCCTCCTCCAATGCGGCCAGAATTCGACCATCCTCAACGATTGCACAACCACAATTATGATCATCGTATATGCCTAAAACTCTCAAATTCCACTCCTCTGTCCTAGTCGGAGATGCTTTCTCTCTGGGGGGAAACCGATGGTGATCGGTTCATCGATTGAAGCTTTCTTTTTTTCATATCCATCCGCGCTTTGTTGAACGCCGCCTCTTTCAGCACACGCTTTGCCGCCAACAGGATTCCGGAAAAAAGACAAATCTGGTACAGGAGTTGATATGCATGGACGTCCGGACTGAAGGTGAATACGGCGCCGATGACGATGATGCCTCCGAATATTCCTAGAGTGATGTTCGTAATGAAGGGATGATAGGGCTTTATCCTGAGTATCTGGATAGCCGTCAGACAAATCATCCCCAGCCACGCGATCAAGAAAACACCGCCTAAAATACCCATCTCCGATGCTAGGAGATAGTAGGAATTATGTACCAATTGACCGTACATCACGGACATATCGTCGGTTTGTTCTTCACGCGTCATATAATTCCACGACGCCAGTTCGTAGCAGCCCAGACCGACCCCGAATACGATATTATCCTGCATGATCCGTCTTGCCACATCAAACTGAGACCACCGAATATCAACCGAACCCTGCCGTTGACCGCCGAATTGCCCCTCGATGTTCGTTCCATACCGGAGTATAAAAACCGCCACGAACAGAACCATGACCGCGCCCGTCCATTTTGCGCGCGGCTTGAACCGACTCTGGAACACACTGATGATGATAAGCACGGCCATGGCAATCACAAAACCGATCCAAGGTGCCCGGCCATAGGTTGAGTACAGAGCGACGATGCCCAATAAAAAGGCAGCCCCAAAAAAATAGGTCCATCGGATATTGGGAGGCTTGTAGTAGACGAACATCCGGAAAGCCAGCGGAAGCACCATTCCCAGATAATTCGCATAGAAGCTGGGCACGAAGAACGTACCCATGGTTCTCCACGAAATCCTCCCGAAACGGCGTTCCCCTAAAAACCAGAGCCCCGTGGTGCCGTACTTGAACTGCCAGAGACCGATGAAGATTTCAACGAGGAAAGCGCCCAGCATACAGTATACGACGATTCTCAGGTCTTTCAGCGATTGAATATGGTGTACGACACATATCATAAGCAGGTAGCCCCGGGCATAATTGGTCAGCTCGGAGAGGGCCCATCCCTGATTGACAGCGCTGAACGATGCGATAACGCCCCATACGATGAGACACAGCATAGGCACACCGATGGGATTCGCCGACCACCGAAATTGTCGCTGCGACAGGAATCCCAGTACCAGCAGCCCAATGATGGGTATATCGCCGTACCAGATACCATTGTAGTGGTAAAAAATCCATCCCTGGGAGAATACGTAGACCGACGCTGCCAGTCCAAGAAAGTACTGCCTGACGTTCTTGACGAACAGTGGAATGACGAATAAGAGCATTCCTGCGATGAAGCCGACGACGAGTTTGGTCATACCCTTTACTCTCTATGAAGACTCCTCGACGGAGTTGGACGTCCCAGCATGCGATCTTCGTTCCTTGAACGAAAACCATCTCTCGGCTAAACGATATACTCCGTAGGCAGCAAATACGATAAAAAACGGCAACAACGGCGCGCGGTATCTGGGGACGACGACCGTCAATGCGTAGATGACCCCCGAATAAAGGACGATACCGTATAGGGGGATAAGACAACGATAGTCTCTTCTGGAAAGGACGATGCCCACGAGAAACATCAGGAGCAGGGGATAGTAACTCAACGCCAGGATGATCGTCACGAAGATATTTAACTGCCTTGGCTGGCCGTGGGGGACCGCTTCGTAAATCTTGATAAAATAGTGGATAAATTTCTTGGCCACAACCCCTGTATACTGAAGAGGATTGTCGGCGATATTGTCGATGGCCCTCTCCATTAAAATTTTATCGCGCTCTATGTCTACTTTAACCCCACCCGTTTCTTCATCGATTTCCTGCATGGTATCCGAATACCTGAACTCCCCCTGATGTTCCACATTGCTCCCGATCCAAAACGTGCCTCCCGATCCGGCAGCTACGGGTATAAACTCATGAAAATATAGATAGTTCCGAATCGTCCACGGAACGATCATCAAGTAACAGATCCCCGTAAAAACCAGCAGCCGCTTCCAATGCAGCCGGATGGATTTGAAAAAGAACAGTACCATCATGATAAACACCGGAAACAGCAGGATCACATGTCTCGTCAGGATACAGAGTCCCAGTAAAATGCCGCCGACGATCCAATGCCTCCACTTTTGCGGCTCCTTGCACGCTTTCAGGATGGACAGAAATCCCAGGCATAACAAGGCGATGTAAACCGTCTCTGAATAGAGATACCCGGCCAGTATGATCAGGTCTGGAAAGACCGCCGCACACGCAGCAGCCAGGAGTCCGATCCTCGTCCCAAAGGCCTGGAATCCAAGGCGATAGACAATCCAGCACGTCAGTCCACCGATGACGGCCTGAACGATCTTCGCATGAATCATGTTGTAGCCGAACACTTTGAATACACCCGCCAAAAAGTACGGGTACACCGGCGGTGCAAAGGCTGTGGGACCAACGATGTATTCGGCAAATCCCCTGCCGGTCAGGATATTCAAGGCCACGTTCAAGTAGCGCGTGGTATCCATCAACTCCTCTTCGCCCAGATGGGAAAAAAGAGAGAGAAAAAGACACCGCGCGGCAATGCCGCCGAGAACGATCCCGAAGATCAGTCCATTCGGGTACACACCCGGCCATCGATGCTTTATCGACTCCCACATTTTTAACATTCTCCGCATGTCCCCTCTCCCGTGCCATGTTTTCGGCCTGCCCTATGCGGATGTTTGCCCACGATGTAGACCATCTGAAAAAACAGATCCTTCCTCTTGTGTATGACGAAATCTTCCTTAAGGGCGTTTTCCAGGGTTTTGTGATTGAAGCCCAAATGCTCCCTTGTCCACTTCTTTTCCAGTCCGGATGTATCGGAAAAAAGGACGGCTTTCCATAGATCCGTGAAGGATATGGGCTCGCGGTACATACCCAACATTTTCAGGCCCAGTCGCTGGATCAAGAACGACGGACCGACCATTTTCGGAACGGATATGACAACGATACCTTCGTCTTCCACCAGGGAGAAAACCTCCTTGAGAAATTCGATCTTCGATCCGTACATGTCCGCATCCGTGCCCACGTGCTCCAGGGTTTCCAACAAGAACAAAATCTGGTAGGGTGTTCCCGATAATCTGGACGCCAGGACCTGGAGGGATGATGATGCGTTGCACAGCACGTCCACGTTGTTGAGGTTCAGCACGTCGCACAATTTCGAAGCGATTTCCACGAACTCGGGCACGATATCGATGCCTAAAACTTTTGGGAAATACCTGGCCAGGGATGGCAGAAAAGGCCCGTCGCAGCAGCCAAAATCGATGACATTCGCCTGTCCGAAGTACGTCCTCGTCATCCTCAATGCCGCGTCAAAGTGCAGGGTCTTCAAACAGGTCGCCATTCGTCCTGCTCTCAGGTAATTGTATTATGTGTACGTTTTGTACCCCGGACGGTATTCGTATCCCTCGATATCGACCATCGGAGGCTGAATGAATAATCTCTTTCTTTTCATCACGTTATCATGGTCTCAGCGAATGGAGAACATCTTACCGTTCTCGATCCGCCGACCCGGAAAATTTTTCCTACAGGTAAAAACCTACCTCACCAACTCGGCATAGGCCCTGGCCGCCTTCTCCCAGCTGAATTCCTCCATGACTTTTCGTTGGATGCGCTTCCCCAGGGTTTCACACAGTTTCCGGTCTCCCAGCAACTGGACCAGGCGGTCTCTCAATAAATCAAAACGCTCCGGCTCCTGAAACTCAAACCCGTCGATTAAAAAGCCGTCGATCCCATCGTCGATGATGTCCGCCTGCCCTCCCACGTTGGAAGCCACGATGGCGCAGCCTTCCAGACCGGCCTCGATAGTCGTGATGCCAAATCCCTCTGTGTACGTCGGGTTGATGAATACCTGGGATTTCGCCAATAACCGGTGCACGTCATCCGAATCCAGGAAACCGCAAAACTCCACGCGGTCTTCCAAACGGTATGCTTGAACCCGTTTTTCGAGTTCGCTCCGGTACATGCCATCGCCCACGATCCTCAGCTTGAACGGCAGATCGATGTCCTTTAAGACGAGGAGCAAATCCTGTATCCCCTTGCCGTACACCAGCCGTCCCACGGCGATGAGACTGCCGGGCTCCTTACCGGAAAAACGCCCGTCGAACACCCGGTTTTTCGACTCCACGCCGTGATGGATGACCCGATAATCGCGGGCGCCCAGTCGTTGAGCAAACAAGCCGGCCGCCGTGGAAATGGCGACCACCCGGTCGGCAAACGTAAGGATGAGCCGACCAACCGTCTGGTCGACTAGATAGCTCATCCAACTGACGAATAGGTTGTCCAGCTTCGTGAACGACGCGCCCTGCTCCGTATGAACGTACACGATCTTATGCATTCGGGCGTAAAGAAACGCGATCAGGGAATTGATGAAAAAACGTGTGTGCGCGTTCACGTATCTGTAGTCGTGGTGGCGTATGTCTTTAAACGTCTTCATCAAACTGAACGGTTTGGGTATGGAGTATCGATGACCCAGCATGTTCCAGCATTCCATCCTGTGGATATTCAAGCCGCGGTATCTTTCTTGCCGGACGACCCGCTCTGTGTTGTTGCAGACAACATCGATCTCCATCTCCGGGTACAGAATTTTCATCTTGCCGTAGAGCTCCAGCACCGAATTCTCCAGTCCTCCGATGTACGGATAAAAATGATTGACCACCACGAGTATTCGATTCGTCATCCTCCCGGCTCCCCGTCACTCCGCGCTCTCTTGTTCGATTCCCTTTTCTCGCTTCAAAGATTCCATCTCACCCCGGAGAAGCCCCATTTCCTGGGCCAGTTTGTTGTTCTGACGCTTCAATCCCGAGATGACCACGGAGAAATGGAGTGCGATGACCATACCGCAAATGATGGCCACCAGGAACAGCGTGGACGGCGGATACAGGATGCCGATCATACTGGAAATCTTGACCCATACATCCTGCCACACGGCCATGACGATCAGGATAACGGCCGATGCGATCCACAACAAAGAGTACTGCTCCAGGAGCCTGTTCTTCCGCATCAACTGAAAAATGATTCCCAGCAGGACGACACCCACCAGAATGGAGAATAATTGTAACCGAAACTCCATGATCACCCCCTATCGATATTTCTTGAAAAGTGTCATGAAAATCGCCAAGAGCACTTTGATCATATAGTACATCGACCAGAATGCCGAGATGGACGAACGACCGTGCTCGCGCTCTCGCATCAATACCGGCACTTCGGCAAGGCGGAACCCGTTTCTTCCCAGGATGATGACGGACTCGGGTTCCGGATAATCGTAAGGATAATGCTCGGCCAAGAATTCGATGGCCTTCCGGTTGTATGCCCGGAATCCCGAGGTGTTATCCGTGATTCTTCTCTTGAGCAGGATCGAGTTGACCAGCACAAAAACGTGTACGCCGATACGCCTGACCAAGGAGGTTGTATAGCCTCCCGACGAAAGAAACCGGGAGCCAATGACCACATCGATCCCCTCCTGACGGAGCGCATCCAGGAGGATGGGGATCTGATCCGGCCGGTGCTGGCCGTCCCCGTCTACCTGAACGGCCACGTCGTACCCTTTCTCTGTGGCGTACTTGAACCCCGTCTGTACGGCGCCCCCGATACCCAGGTTGAACGGCAGGGAAATGACCCGTGCACCCGCCTTCCGGGCGACGTCCGCCGTTTCGTCCGTGGACCCGTCGTCGATGACCACGACATCAACCGCGGGGCGAAGCCGGCGGATTTCTTCCACCACCTTGCCCACGGCGCCTTCCTCGTTAAAGGCCGGGATGATAGCGAGTATGTCAGACATTCCCCTGCCCACCTACTCTCCCTCCTCAGAATGTGCTTGATCCATCTGCATCCGATAGATCACGGTCCGGACGCCCGATGGATCGGTCTTGTCGTAAACACGGCTCACCTCAGGGGACGGGTTTTGACTCTCGATGAAGGGACGGAGATTCGAAAACCAGTCCAAATACCGGCTGCTGAGCACCAGGTATTCCACGTCCCGATGCCGGGCATACGCCAGGTTGCGTTCCACAGAATCGTACGAGAAGGAAGCCCCTTTGCGCATATCGAACTGTCCGGCGTAAAAATCCACGGCCTTATTCAGACTCATCAGCACCGGAGGATGTTCCGTACGCGCCTTCAGCCAAGAACCCGCCTCTTTCAGTTCCACGGGCTCCGACCACATATCCCGGCTGTATTTCTGTATCTTCATGACCTTGCCCAACTCGGGCAAGAAGCTGAATGTTAGGATGGCGATTCCTATCAAGCCGCTGCTGAGGACATGCCGATGCCGGAAACACCGACTGCCGGGTGCGGTGTTGGCCTCGAACACCCGACCAATCCAATCGTATATCACCAGACAGCCCTGACCGACCCAGATGAAACACAGGGGAAACAACGGCATCAGGTACCGGTCGTTGACGTGGAACATCGGGACCAGAATAAACCAGAAAAAAGCGACGTTGGCTCCAAGATAAAAAATAAATTTCCAGCGTCTGGAATCGTACTTTTCGTGAAAAAAGCCCACTGCCCAGAGGATAAAGAGCATCGATGTCATCGTATGGGGAACGGCGTACTTGACGATCCGGTAAAAATTAGTGACGTACTTCCGGGCGTAATTCTTAAGGGGAATAGTCACCACGTGGCTGCGGCCCATGTCCGAACGGGTCAGTTCCTTGATGTTTCCAAAATGCACGGCCATGTCGTACGGGAGGCTCTGGTTGTCCGGTGTCAGATGGAGAAACGGGTCTCTGATAGCCCCGTTATCGAACATCACGGCCGCTTCCAACTGTTGGTTCACCCGTCCCTTGGTCGAGAGTGTCCACACGCCCGTGGCTTGCCGCAGGTAGATCATATAAGGCAGGGCTAACAATAAGAAACCGACGAGTGATAGAATAGGAGCTAGAAAGAATCGTCCGTTCCATGCTCTGCCGACGAGGTTTTTAACGAGAAGAATTCCTGTGAAGGCCCCGTAGACCAGGACAAAGCCCACACCCTCGGGCCGCATCAGATAACCCGCACCCCACAGCAGTCCGGCCGCCAGGCCCAGTATCGGCCTGCGTTCATCCAGCGCCTTCCAGCCCGCGTATAGCCCGACGATACAGACGAGGGAGTAAAGCGTCTCCGGCATCACATTCGTGGCGTTGTACGCCAGGGGCGGGTAGAGCATCACGAAAAGCGCCGCGAGCTTTGCGGCGCGGTCTCCCACCAGAGCCTTTCCCATATGGTAGATGGGAAAGACGAGCACAGCACCGGAGAGCACGCTGATGAGACGCCCGGCCAATTCCAGATCTCGGATGACACCACCGACCAGGGCGATCATGCCGGGAAAAAAGGGAGGCCAGTATGCATGAAGAAGGCCGGACAGGCCCCTTTCCAGAAAGCTCGCACCCAGACGGAGATAATGGGCCTCATCAAAGCTCACGGCAAACCGGGCCGTGAGCATCAGGAAGAGACGAAACAGCAGGCCCACGATGAACAACGATCCCACGACCGCGTATTTCTTAGGGTGTATCCTATCCTTTTCCATGTGATCTTTACATTCGTTTTTTATGCATTCGACGACGATCGTTTAAATACCAGAATTTCATCAGGGCGAATTCCCCCGATGATGAAAAGCACCAGCAGATAAATCATGACCGCCAGGCCGATGCTCACAAATACATGCACGTGTACATAAGATAGGAACAAGACCATCACCAGGGCAGCAGCGATACCCTTGAGCAGCGGCCCGAATTCCGGTCGGCCCAGCCTCCGGTAAACCAATACAAAGGCCACGCCAAAGAGCAGAACCTTGGAAACCACGGAAGCTGTGGCTGCCCCAACATGGGCATACGACGGGATCAGCACCCCGTTGAGCACGATATTCAAGAGCAGGGCACCCGTCTGCAGGAGCGCCAGGCTCCGTTTGCGGTTCCACGCGATGAGGAACACGGCAAAGAACACGTTAAAGAAATCGAATCCCACGGCAAAGATCAGCACCCGCAATGCATCGGCACCGGGCATGTACTGTTCTCCGAAAAGAAAGACGACCATGTCATCGGCGAGGAAGAGTGTTCCCACCACCATGGGAACGGCCAGATAGAACAAGTACTTCAAACCCAGCCGGTAAATCTTCGACACCTCCCCTTCGTCCTTTCTGGATGCGCTGGAAATCCGGGGTAGCGTCACCGTCATCACGATATTGGGAATCACGGCACAGACCAGGATAATCTTATAGGCTGCCGAATACCATCCCACCACCGCATCCCCCTTCATCACCGTCAGCATCATCACATCCACCCGCTCGTGGATGTTGGCCAGAAACCAGAAAATGCCCAGCAGAAAAGACGCCTTCAGGATCGTTTTCATCAACGCCCCGTCCACGGTCGCGGCCTTACGGAGAAATTTGCTTTTTACCAGAACAAGGTTTAAGAGCATGCTGAGCAGACCGCCGCACATGAACACCACAGAGAAGACGAGGATTCCGTATCCCTGGAGGAGCAGGTAGATGCTGACACTCGTGATCACCGTTTTCTCGAAAATCAGGACGATCATCTCGTATTCCATGCGCTCCATGGCCCTGTAAGCGGCAAACCCCAGCTGATTGAACGAGAAAAAAAGACCGTACACGCCGAAGAGGAGCACCACGATAACTTTGTCTCTGGGGAATGAGAACACGCCCAGATACATCCACAGAAAAATACCGCTGGCCAGGATAAGGAGGATTTTCAACACGGCACTGTTCAGGAAATACGCTTCGATACGATCCTTCTGCTGTGCCACCTCCCGGGTCAGATACGTCACGATGCCCAGGTCGTTGAATAGAAACACGAAATAAGACATGACGATGGCAAAATTATACTTGCCGAAATCTTCATCCCCCAGGGTGCGGGCCGCGACGATGTTGAGGAAAAAGGCCAGGGTTAGATGCACTGCCTGACTGATGACGATAAAATACGTGTTCTTTTTCAGTCCGCCTGCCTGCATGGGTGTTTGGATCCCCGCCTCTTTCTCTGCCAACGCAGTCATCTTTTTCTCCCCGCGCCCCAGACAGCCAGCCAGAACGGCTGCCTATCTTCCGTGACCCGAATATCGAAAAAAGCGTCCTCCTCGAACCATGCCTGCACCTCCTGCCACTGATGTGCACTCTGGTATGTGGGCGAGAGAGCATCAAAAAAGGAAAAGGCCGTACTCCGAAAACGCACCAGGATCCGAAGAGCCTGCATCAGAGCATACGGTATCACCATCAGGTACGACAGCAGAAACAACAGGGAACGCGGCCATCGGGGCGTCTTCAGCCATCGACGCACGCGCGCCTGAGGGGATCGCGCATAGACCCATACATAACACATCCCTCTGGGTTTCAGAACCTGACCCAAACATCGAAACGCCTGCTTCGGATCGGGTGTATGATGGATCACACCCTCGCTCCACACGATGTCGAACGACTCCCGGGCAAAGGGCAGTTGGAATATGTCGCCCTGGACGATGTGGACGTTGGGAAATTCCCGGTTGATGGCATACGCCCATTCCAGATCGGTCAGGTCTATACCCACCACATCGCACCCGTGGGCCGAGAGGGCACGGACCAGCCGGCCGCTCCCGCACCCGGCATCCAGCACCCACTTCCCCTTCAGATCATCCGTGTGCAGGCCCAAACGGTTGAGGAATTGAGACACCTCCTGACCCACACTCCCGCCGTAAAGCGTCTTTCCCTCGAACAGCCGCTTACCCCGGGATCGCCATTGGAATCCAAAACTCTGCGAGATGGCCTTCTGATAACCGAAGCCTTCCGCCATCCGGGGTATCCCGCCGGCAATCGGGAATCGTGTTCGGCAGGCTTTGCATGTCAGCGATCCCTCGATGATCTCGCCCGAATCCTTATCTTTCATGTCCACGTCCAGCTTCAAGGCTTTGTGACACTGGGGGCAAACGAGCATGTCGACCAGTGATGCTTTCATCCCTTCTCCGCGATGGTTGACTCGCTTCCGTCCATCTGCTGCTTCACGATGCGCAGGCCCTGGGAGGCCGAAGAAAAATCCACACCCATCTCCCGGCGAATCTTGTCGATTTTCAGACCCGACCGCAGGGGACGCCTGGCCGTCTGGTTCAGATCGGCCGTCGTAATCCTGCTGATGAGGGAGGCATCGAGACCGAAGACATCGGCGACGCTGAGCGCAAACGCATACCGGCTCAAGCATTCGCTTCCAGCCGTATGATAGAGACCCCTCCCGTCTTTCTGGTAGAGAATCAGCAGCGATCGTGCCAGGTCGTCGGCCAGTGTCGGCGTCCCGAACTGATCATCCACGATAGAAACACGATTCCCCTGCCCGAGTCGATCGACCAGCCAGGTCACGAAATTCAACCGTACGCCGGGCGCATACCCGTACAGGACCATCGTCCTTGCAATCACATAATCGTCCAAAATTTGACGGATCACGTCCTCGCTTTCCAGTTTCGTTTCCCCGTAGTATCCGACGGGACTGGGTTCGTCTTCCTCCGAGTAAGGTCCCGCCTGTCCGTCGAACACATAATCGGTGGAAAGGTGAATCATCTTAATGCCCAATTTCTTGCAAGCCAAGGCCACGTTTCGCGCTCCATCGACGTTGACGCTTCGCGCCTTCGTTCGTTCTCTCTCGCAGCCATCCACATCCGTGAAGGCCGCCGTATGGATGACGCAGTCGGGCTTCACCCCGACGATCCTTTCGTGAATGCCTTGGGCATGGGTGACATCACCCTGAATATAGACCACGTGACCGTACTCGGCAAGCGGTTCCGGTTCGAGATCAATGGACACGACTCTGTATTTGGATTCCGCTGCTTGCAGCACTTTACTCCCCAACAGGCCATTGCCTCCTGTGACACAAATTGTGTTCATGCGCCTGCCATCTTCCGAAAGAGCCGTTCGTAATCCTGCGTCACGCCTTCCCAGGAGTACAACTCCCGGGCCCGGGCCGAAGCTTTCTTCCGATAGGTTTCCACCTCCCCGGGATTGTCCAGGAGGGCCTGCAGCTGAGTTGCTAGATCATCGTTCTTCTGGATCCGAAAATAAACGCCGGCATCCCCCAGCACTTCCTGGTGTTCGGGCACATCGTTGGCCACCACACAGTTGCCATACCCCATTCCTTCCAGCAGGGCGGGATGCGTGCCCCCGACTTCGGTGGCCTGAACATAACAGTAGGCGTTGGACTGAAGCTCACGATAGCCCTGGCCGAACACGTAACCGGTAAACAGAATCCGCTTATCTGTTGTGCTCATCAGGTCTTGGATATACTTTGGGTTATACGGCGCATCGCCCACCACAACCAATTTCAGGCGTGTCTTCGTCTTTTCAAAAGCCCTGACTACGACATGAGCGTTGTTCTCTGGCTCCAGCCGGCTAACGTACAGGACGTATTTTCGAGGCTTCAATCCGTACTGTTTCAAGGCATCATCGCTCTTCACCCGCGAATCGGGCGCACCGTAGGGGATGAATGTCGATCCCTTACCGAACTTCCTGAGATAGTATGCCTGGATGGTGCGTGAGTCTGTGACGATATGATCTGGCAGGAACGTCGCCAGAAATTCTGAGACCCGGTAGACACCCTTCCCGATTCTGTTCCATTTGGCCCTCTGCCACTCCAGGCCGTCCACGTTGACGGCTACCTTCTGTCCTGCCAGCCGGGGAACGATGGAGAACACGCTGTTCACACTGTTGCAGATCAGCACGGCATCGAACTTCTTGCGAAGCGCATGGAAGACGCAGAGGAAGGTATGGGCCACGGTATCCAGGTATTTGGATCGCAGCGTGGGAAGTATGACGAGACGAACACCCTTGTACTCAGAACCTACATATTGAATATTGTTCGACCGGCAGTACACCGTTACGTTGTGTTCCCTCTGGACCAGCCGAGTGCTCAGTTCTTCTGCAAACGTCTCGAACCCGCCGTAATTGGCAGGAATTCCCCGCATCCCCATGATGGCGATGTTCAATGATTTTTTATTTTTCCGTCGATCCATCGGATATGCGCGCTTCAGCTCTTCCTCATTTTGACGATCATCCTCGATGATGCGGTATTCTTAATAACGATCAATCTTCAGCTCACATTTTTTGAATCACGATAATCGGGTACCGGCCTAGTCGGGCTGCCATGTACGGAAAGGCTTCCTCGAACCCATACACCAGCCTCATCATCCACTTGCCCCAGGCGTTGTTCGGGATGAACACTTTCGTAAAAACCCGATCCACCGAACGCCAACAATGCACGGCCACGCGCCAATCGTCGGGCACGTTTCTCCGAAACCACCGGTAACCGTGGTGATGCGAATAAATGGGTGGACGTGTGTTTCTCTTACCGCTACGGTTGTACGTGGAGGAAGCCGAGGGGGAACCTTTTCGTTGGATTATTCGCCGGAGCCACCGTATAAGCCGCGCCGTAATTCGGACAAGACCCATGTTCCAGGCATAGATGATGACGCCCGATCGACCCTGTTTTAACGTCCGGACCATCTCTTCCATGGCGGTTGCCTGCTCATCCCTGGGAACGTGATAAAGCACATGGGCCGATACGATAGCCCCGAACACACCGTCCTTGAACGGCAGTTGGCTGACGTCGGCCTGAACAACCAGGCCCTTGTCCCCCACCTTCTCTCTGGCTTCCACCAGGGCCTGCTGCGAAAGGTCGACACACACCCGCCATCGATAATCCGACGAATACGCCAGATGCTCGGCATGGGCCACGGCTCCCGATCCTGCGTCCAAATAATAATCACCCTCGGATTTCAGCAGACGCTTTACCCGCATATGCGTCTTATGCCGATACTCATCCAGGACGGGCCGGGTATCCACGAACGTGGCCACATCCCTGTAGACCCCATCTTCGTTCTTGTGCCAGCCGAACCCGTCGTAAAAATCTTTGATGATTTGTTTTTCTTTTTTCATAGTTGAACCGTTCCGCCGCTGCTGGATTTACATCGGCAGTGCATCGCCGTAGGGTGAGGCGGCGGTCTCTTCCCGTTCCTTTCGGGGCAGTATGTGCCGAAAATCCTGTGGCGTGATTTCTTTGAAGACCAATAGGAGTGCCCCGTAGAACACAATACCCAGTATCATGGCCAGGACAAAACCGTTCCCGCGGATATTCCATATACTGATCCCCAGTCCCATGGCGGCCGCTGCCAGACCGATCCTGACCAGGGATTTTAATCGAATGAGAACCCGGAATCGTTTGTAGACGGCCACCATAACCACCAGCACTCCGGCGCCAGCGGCCAGGGTCGTGCTGATGGCTCCCCCCATGGCACCGCGACCGGGTACGAGGATAAGATTAAGAACCGCATTCAGGATGACGATGACGCCCGTGATGCCGAAAGCAAGCTTTGGCCTGTGATCGGCAATGATCACCGTGGCCAGGAGCAGGAGAAACGCCAGAAGCGTATTCCCCCAGATGAGCACCGTCAGAATCTCCCCGCCCGGCAAATACTCGGAGGAATAGAGCAGTGTCATGGTTTCGTGACTGAAGATCATCAGTAAAATCCCGATGGGCAACGTGACCATCAGAAGAAATCGCATCGACGAAGCGATGGTCGAGCGAACCTGCTCCAGACCATCGGAGGCCAAATTCCATGAAACCGTCGGCAGGACCGTAGACGAAAGCCCCAACACGAGAAAATAGGGAATCCGAGCAACCATGGATGCGGCCACGTAATATCCTCTCACCTCATCGCCCCAATGAAAGCTCACCACCCAGAGGTCCAGGTACAGAAGAAGGGTAAACGTCACGGTAAAGAGAAGGGTGGGAACGGCAAAACGGAGAATCTCTCCGGTTCGATGGGAGGGACGTTCCTTCCTGTCGTTGAGGAAGAAAAGGCCCACTGCCAAGCCGAGTAGAGACCCGGCCGCATTGGCCAGAAACGCACCCGTCAGCGTGTGAAAGAGAGAAACCAGGAGAAAGACGAATCCCAGCTTACTCAACGAATAGACGAAAAACAGGAGGGCCTGTCTTCCGAAGTGTCTTAAGCCGTTCTGGAATGAGACCAGGAGGTGAAAAAAACCGTAGAACACGAGATGAAACGTCGCTATCCTGAAGTAAAAAATCAACCGGTCATTCCCGAATACCATGCCCAGGAATGGAGATAGGAAGAAACAAACGGCAAACAGGACAACAACCATCCCCAGCTGAAACCGTCCGGCCGTCCATAGAATGGCGTAGGCGTTTGATTCGTCCGAGGCCACAAACTTCTGCACTGCATAAGGCAAGCCCGTGATGACAAAGATTTCCAGCCACATCAGAATGGACATCACCAGTCCGTATACTCCGTACCCCTCCGGCCCGAACGTCCGGGCCAGCCATACGTTCAGCACGTACCCTGTGATAGGAAGCGACGCCCACGCCGCCGTTAAATAGAGGGTGCCCCGTTTAAAACTCACGATTCACCCCACTCTTGCGGCCATCGGTATATCAGGACGGTCCCGTTCTTCGTCTGCATCGGGGTATCCAGGGTACCGGTGATATAATCCCTCACCCGTTCAGGTGTATAGTTGACATCCTCCAAATTATATCGAGAGATGAGCAACCATCCGCGCGCATGAGCTCCAACAATGGCCTTCAGTGCTTCCAGCGAGGCGACGCACACCACACCGGCATAAACATCGATATACTGGCCCTGCACATCCACGAAACGCTGTTCTTGAGACTGCTTCAAACTGTTCCAATTCAGGCAGTAGTCGGAGCGAATCCCATAGTACATGGCCACCTGGGGTAGGCTGGTGATGATGAGGTCGTCTTTTTGTTGATGCGCGTTTATAATACGAGCCGCTTCCCGCCATTCCTCGGACGTGACGGCCAGGTTGGTCTTTCCGTCCTCCAAAAACGGTATGTGGAGCGTGATCCGCAACCAGGGAGAAATCAGGAAGATACCGAAGAACAGGGCGAGAAATGCGGTGCGCAGCCAACTCTGTTTGAATATTTTCTCTCTCTCGAGCATGTCTTTCTCACTGCCCAGGAGGTTCAGAAAACCGAAAGCCGACAGCATCAAGAAGAACGGATACACGTAGAGCATATACGTAGACACGCGATGGGTAAACACGAACGAAAGAATAAACACGGGAAAGAGAAACACCCAGAAGGGAATCCAGCCCAGCGTGTTTTTACGGGAGATCATCTGAAGACTGCCGATGAAGAAGAACGCAGCCAGGGGAAACCGCTGAGAAGAGATGAGAAACTCGAACAGGACCATTGGGTTCTGGGCAGAGGACAATCCCGATGCCCAGGCCGGTGTATACGACAGAAAGTACGAGGCCGCTCCCCTGGTGTACGGAATGAGATACAGCACAAGAAAGACGACCACGCCCAGGACCGACGCGACAGCGTATTTATTCCAGATTCGTTCAGGGCCACTGTTTTCGAAGAAAACGATCACAGCCCTCGTGATTACATAGAAAAAAAGTCCGCCCAGGATGAAAATCGACAACAGATGGACATATTGATACGAGAAGCCCAGAACCACGATGGCCACAATCAGCCAGAGCGGAGAAATTCGCCATTCTCCAAGACGCTGTCTAATCCTGGATATGAATGATGAGACGGTCGCATCGCTGCCGGACAGGGCTTCGAACCCTCGGATAAACGCATAGATGAACACCAGCGTGAGGCATTGGAGGAGCGTATACATTCGGGCCGTGCGGGACCATCCCACTTCAAAATGGGAAAAGGTCATTAAAAACGCCGATAACAGGCCCACGTTCCGGTTGAAGATTCGCTTCCCCAGGGCGTAGACCAGTAGTATGGAGAGAATTCCGAATACGGCCGAGGTCAGCCGGGTTGTCGTCTCACCCACGCCCAAGACTGTGTACAGCAAGCCCGTGGTATATGTGTACAGAGGTGCCCTTGTGTATATGTATCCCGAGGGCATGGCAAAGGTTCCTGTATCCAGCCAGGATTTGGCCGCGTACAGGGCATCGACTTCGTCCACCCAGAAGCTCTGGCCTCCCAGGTTCCACAACCTCAGAAATCCACCGCAGATGACCAGCAGCACGAGCAGGACGATGACGCCTTTGCTAACATGCCCTTGGCTCCGAAAAAATCCTCTCAATGCCTTTCCTCTTTGGAGTTCCAGATTCCCCTCTCTGTACTCAATCCCGACCGATACGGCCCACGGATAAAACCCCACGTATACGCCACGAGGCCGAGGAAAATCAGCGGATAGAGCCCCAGATACAACAAGAACAATGTGACGCGGGATTGAACGAGCCGTTTCCCGATGATCAACGTACGGTAGACCGGGATGAACGGTACGAGTACCGGGTACTTGACCAGGAAGTGTCCATGCCGTTTCGTCCGCCTCCGGGTCTCGATGGATCCTTCACCCAGAGCCACCTGATTCTTCAGGTAGTGCACAAATCCTTGCCTGTTCTTGTGGACGATCTTCGCCCTCGGATTAAAATAGATCGTTTCCCCACGGCAGACGATCCGATCACAGAAGATCGTGTCCTCTCCTTTCATAAAATCGGGAAAATACCCCACCGCATCGAAGATGCGGCGATGCACCGAAAGGTTGCACGACGGATGAGCCTGCACTTCACCAGCCCCTGCCCATGGATTCATCTCGTTGAATTCCAGCAGATACTCCGCCGTTCCGACGATGCTCCTGGGCGTACCGTTCACCACGCTCCCCCCCACCACGGGATGACCCGCCTGGTGGTACGTCCAAAGCTCCTTCAGCCAGTCACGATCCGGGACACAGTCCGTGTCGGTGAAGAAGACCACATCCCCCTTGGCCATGCGTGCCCCGATGGATCGGGCCCTGCCGGAGAGCGTTCGACCTTCCAGATGTATTGTCTGGACTTCCGGATGCACGTTTCGGATGGCGGGCCCGATATCCTCGGGGGAGCTGTCCACCACGATGATCTCCCGTGCGATATCGAGACTCTGATGCATCAACGCGTCCAGACATTGAAAGATCATCTCACCCGGTTTGTAGGATGGGATGACCACGGTAATTTTCGGATGTTGTTTCAATATGCTTCTGATTTTAAAAAGATTAACTCCTCATTTCAGTCGATTTTTTCTTCCGAAGCCACCTTCTCGCAGGCCAGGCAGATTGCCCGGGCATTCTTCCTCCAATCGGCATGCTCCTTTACATAACGCTGGCCGTTTTGGCTTAACGTGTTCCATAATGTCTTGTCCTTGAGAAGCTGCAGAATACCCTGCGCCAGACTTTGAGGGTTTCCGTTTTCGAACAGAATCCCGGCATTGCTCTCCTGGACTTGTTCCTGACTACAGTCCAGGTCGGACGTGATAAACGGAACGCCCGACGCCATGTACTCATAAGAGCTCAGCCTCGTCGACAATTCCGTGGCCGAGACCTTCAGCATCGTGATGAGACCGATCTTCGACTCGGTCAGTATTCCAGGAATCTCCCCTTGATCTCTCCAGCCCTTCAGGATAAATGAGCGGCTCAGGCCCAACGTTTCCACGCGCTGTCTGAGGTTTTGCTTGTCCTTACCGTCGCCCACCATCATAAACATTTCGTCTGGGAATTCCTTCAACACTTCTTGGGCCGCCTGAGGGATCAGGAGCACGCCGTCGTTGACTTCCATGCCCCCGGTAAACGTGATGTATTTTCTCTCCCGGTCAACGGCCTTGAACCGTGACAGATCGACGCCATGGCGAATGATAACGGTTCGATGAATCCCGTGCTTTTTGCACCACTGTTGTACGACTCTGGAGTTTACGATGGTCAGGTTGGCCCGTTTTGCCACCCACCGTTCCATCTTCGGCCCGAATCGATAAACAAAAGAAATCTTGGAATACCCCGTGAGCAGGTCGTCAAAATCGAACACCACGGGTATTTTCTTCAACTTGCTTATCAGGATTGTGGGCAGCCCGGCCACGGCATTGTGGGCGTAGAGAACATCAAACCGCTGACATAATAGCCTTATAAAAATGCGCGCCATCAGACCGATATACTTGATTTCCTTGAACTTTACGAACCGCGTCAATTTCCCTGCACTCAGCACGGGAATAGGACCGAATTCTTCCTCAATTCCCTCCCGCGTCTGAAGCGGAGCGATGACGCATACGTCGTGCTGTCTTTGGATCATGGCCTTGGTGACCCAATAGACGCGGATGCCCCCGCCTCCCTTCAGAGGCCAGAAACAATCGTGGGATACCACCCCGATGCGTAACGGTGTCTGCACCTGCTGGACGCTCATTCGCCTTTCTCTTGTTTTCTGTTCAACTCCATTTTCTTGATACGGTGCAGGACATCTTCGATGAGCCTCCGGTTGGCCGCGATGATGTCCGACAGGAGACCGATCATGGCCACCTGAAAACCCACGATCATTAAAACGGCTGCTAGAATCAACGACTGTATATGCCCGGCCCCCTGATGGGTGAAATAAAAGTAGAGAAACCGGACGGTGATCAGGAGTCCCAGGCCGAATATGCCGGCGCCGATGATGAGAAAAATCTTCAGGGGCTCGTACAGCGCATAGATACGTATGATGGTGGCTGCAGACCGTTTGACGTAGGAATAGATGTTCGAAAAAAGCCGCGAGGGCCGTAGCTGCTCGTTGGTTCGAATGGGCACATGGGTCAGGGCGATGTTTTTCTTGCCGGCCTGGATGACGGTCTCCAGAGTGTATGTATAACGGGAAATGATGTTCAGTCGGAGTGCTGCCGAACGGCTGAACGCCCGGAACCCACTGGTCACGTCGGGTATCTCTGTGCCTGAAAGTTGTCTCACGATCCAGCTTCCCAGTGACTGGAGGCGCTTCTTGACGAATGAAAAATGCTTGACCTGCATGACGTTCCGGTCGCCAATCACCATCTCTGCTTCTCCCGACAGGATGGGATCGATGAGTTTTTGAATGTCTTCCGCCCGGTACTGATTGTCGCCGTCGGTATTCACGATGATATCCGCGCCCAACCGCAGAGCAGCGTCGATCCCCGCCGTGAAACTCTCGGCCAATCCCTTGTGATTCATCAGGCGTACGATGTGCCTGACGCCCGCTTTTTTTGCCACGTCGACGGTCCGGTCGGTACTCCCGTCATCGATGACCAGGATCTCTACATCGTCGACACCTTGGAACACTCTGGGAATTTCCCGGAGAGTAACGGGAAGGGTCTCTTCTTCATTGTAACAGGGAATCTGGACGATCAGCTTCACCTATGGCCTCCCATGCTAAGGTGTCCATTGTTCAACGTTCCACAGATACTCGATTCGAATCATGGCTCCCAAACTCACAACCCTTTGGGATCGTTGATAATCTCCTGGATGTTGTACTCCTCCATATCCCCGGCATGGGTAAAAATGAGCATCTCGCCCAACAGGCCGATGGAAATCATCTGAATGCCGATTACCAGGAGCAGAGCCCCCAGAACCAGGAGCGGCCTTCCGGCAATGCCCCCAAGCTGGAGAATGCGGTAGATGAACAGATAGATCTCGATGCCGGCTCCCACTAGGACGAAGATCGTCCCGAGAAAGCCTAAAAAGTGAATCGGTTTCTTCGAGTACCTGGACAGGAAGAACACCGTCAGGATATCCAGAAAACGCTCGACATACTCCCTGGGGTACTTGGATTTTCGGAACGTGCCCGGGAGTTGTTCGACTTTGGTTTCCGTGATCCGGTATCCCTGCTGTCCAGCCATCACGGGAATAAAATTATCCAGATCACCGTAAAAAGACACACGTTCCAGGACGGATCGGGTTGTGGCGATGATCCCGCTGTTGATGTCATGCAGCCTTTTCTTGCAGACACGGCTCACCAATCGGTTGAACATCCAGGAAACCATTCGATTCAGGATAGAGTCCCTCCGTGGCGACCGCCAACCGACCACAAGATCGTATCCGTCATCGAGGGCATCCAGAAACCTGGGAATCACCGACGGATTCACGCGCACCCGACCGCTCAGGTAACAGATGCGATTACCCATCGAATGACGCAGTCCCGCATCCAGTGCCGCCGCTTCGCCAAACGTCGATCGCATTCGAATCACCCGAACGCGCGGGTCGTCCCGTGCAACCGTATTTAGTTTTTCGAACGTGGCATCCGTACTTCCGTCATCCACAAAGACCAGTTCAAAAGGAGTGCCGGATTCCCCCAAAGCTTCCACCAGCGCACCGTACAAGGCTTTTACTTCTTGGGCAAGATTGTACAAGACGATGATGACCGAAACATCGGAAGATATCGTTTTAGTCACACTCAAGAATCTGCCATCCCTCCTTTTTCTCACCCGGTAATGAGACCATCGATGCCATAGCAAAACCAGACCGGGTGCCCGTCTTCACGATGAGACTGGCCACCAGCCCCAGGAACAGAAACTGAAATCCCGCGACCCATAGCAGGAAGACCAGAGTGACTGGTATATTCAGCTCGATGAGAGGCGTACGATAAACGCCCATGTAAAAACCAATCCAACAGGCCCCCACGAATCCGATCAAGAGAAATCCGATGCTGATTTTTCCGAAAAACCGCAACGGATTCCGCAAGTACTTCAGAAAAATATTCAAACTCGCCAAGTCCATCAACACGCGAAACGTCCGGCTCAGATTGTACTTGGACTGCCCAAACCGCCGGGAATGATGGCGCACGACGATTTCGGCAATTCGGGCCCCTTCGACTTTGGCCAGGGCTGGCACAAAACGGTGGAGTTCCCCGTACAGCCGTATCTGTTGTATGACCTCCCTGCGAAACGCCTTGAGGGCACATCCTGTGTCGTGGAGCCGCAAACCCGTTACCCAGCAAATCAACCGATTGGCCAGGATGGAGGGCAGACGACGCAGGAGAAATGTATCTTTACGATCTTTACGCCAGCCGCTCACCACATCGAATCCTTCGTCCATCTTCTTCAAAAGAATTGGGATGTCCCTGGGATCGTTTTGAAGATCGCCGTCCATGGTGACGACGACACGGCCACGACTCAACTTGAATCCGGCCGCCATAGCCGCCGATTGCCCAAAGTTTCTTCGGCAGAGGACGACACGAAGAAGCGTATCCTTTTTCGCCCATTCCCTGAGCACGTCCTGGGTTCCGTCCGTACTCCCGTCATCGACGAAAATCATCTCACAGGGCCCGTCCATAGCTTTCAGGACTTCCTTGATCGAACGGTACAGGAGTGGTACATTCTCCCGCTCGTTGTACAAAGGAACGACGACCGAAAGGTAAACGCTGTCATCCGTCTTATTCACGTCGATCTCATGGTTATCAAATGGGCCTCATCATCCATCATGGCCGTGCGGCTGTCTTCAACGTTTTCCCGTATTTGACATACATCCAAATCGCCAGGGGCATCAGTATGGCCAGCTCGATGAGAAGCGTCCACAGGTTATGCCAGCAGACCAAACTCCCAAAGAATGCGTCGTTGGAGGACGCCTTGTGCACATCCTGGAACAGGACGACAGGGGAGAGAAAATACTTGCTGCTGATCGGCCAAAAAAGGGGCATTCCGCTGGGCACACGCGTATCCTTCGAGAAAAAATCCAGAACGAGATGGGATCCCACGATACCTGCTGCAATACCGCCCATCTTGAGCCCGTTCTTGTTACGAATAACTGTGTATATCGCACTGATGACGACACCCGTCAGGACGGCAAAGACGATACTGTGGGTCCAGAGATGATGGTACCGGTTGGGATTACCCACGCTCCATCCGAAGAGGAAGTCGATGTCCGGCAGGTTCGCCACCAGTACGATGAAAAAGAGCATCATCCAGCGCGATGGCGTCCTGGATACCGATGTGCGGGAAAGCACGGCGTATCCTGCCAGCGCATGTCCTATGGGCGTACACATAAAAAATTGTTTATCAATACTCCATCATACGGTAGTCTTTTCGATTCGATTACTTGACGAGAATCACCTTTTTACTCTTTATTGAACGGGATGTGGAAGCCGTGACAATGTAAACACCACTGGCTACCGATTCACCGTTCTGGCTCGTGCCATCCCATGTTCGGTGATACCGTCCCGGGCTTAATATTTGGTTGACGATCTCCCGAACAAGGCGTCCCATGCGGTCGTAGACCACGATGCGAACCCTGTCTTCCTGCTGCAGGTCAAACTTCAGCGTCGTACAGCTATTAAACGGATTCGGATAATTATCAT
>Ga0180431_10001098_pt1 | contig 37901 bp, 42 predicted proteins | sample SS_ome_11_FD_132459 | JGI IMG/M metagenome (GOLD analysis project Ga0180431, IMG submission 132459) | Hypersaline lake sediment archaeal communities from the Salton Sea, California, USA - SS_1_MS_1 metaG | ecosystem: Environmental > Aquatic > Non-marine Saline and Alkaline > Hypersaline >... | reverse complement strand
TCGGATCGTAACTGAACGCACAATCCATCGACACCACCCCGAACGTCGGGCGCAACCGGATGTACACTTCCAGCTGGTTGTTCACCACGGTCGCCTTCGCCTCGTAGCTCGCAGGCTCCGCACCCTTCGCTCCCCGCAACCCCGTCACCCAGTTCCCGTCCACATCACCCAGCAGCACCGCACTGAAATTCTCTTCCGTCATGTCGCTGGTCAAATCAAAGATCTCGCGATACGGGGGCTCGAAGATCCACTCGGGGGGAATCGTCCCCGACTTCCACCAATCCAACCCCGCGGCCTTGTTCGCAATCGCCGCCGCATCGCCCTCGGTGATCTGCCCGTCCCGGTTCAAGTCGCACGAGAGACTCTCCGCATGACTCGCCGAACGGGTGCCCACAGGTGGAATCTCCAACCCCAGCGCCACCCGGTTGCACAACGCCGCATCCCAACCCATCACCGTGAAGAGCGGAACGTCGTTGTCCTTCCAGGGCTCCAGCATGTAGTCCTCGTTGCCTTCCACCTCCGTGAACTCATAACACCCATCGGGACCCGTCATCGTCTCCGCCTTCTCCCCATGACCCAACCACAACATGACTCCGGGAACCGGAATTCCGTTGTGCATGTAGTCCACACAACCCGACACAGTGTACGTACCGTAAATCTCGAAATCATTGCTGAACCCCACCGGGTTCCCGTCAGACGCATCGTAAATCCCAATCCGCCAGATCCCCGGATCGTCCGGGATTGTCCACAGGTACGATCCTTTCCCCGCTGGCACCGACGTCTCGATCGTCTTCCAATTCCCCGACTGCCCGTAAACAATGCCGATGTTCTCCACCTCCACCGCCACCCACTCGATGGTCTGCTGCGTCCCCACCAACCAACGCTCGCCGCCCACCGGCAAGACCACCTCCAGGTACTCCGCCGCTCGAATCGTGAAGAAATCGTCGCTCTCGTCACAGCCTTCGAACTCACGGATGCCCATCTCCGGGCAGACCCTCACGAGGCAGGTCGTCGATGGCGTGTCCGGTATCGTCCATTCGTATGACCCATCGTTCGGCGTAACGCCTTCGATCGGGGTCCACACCTGCTTCCCGGGCTCCCCCGTTGAGTAATAGATCGACACGCCGGGGAACTCGCCACGCCACGTCCAGGTGATCATCTCCTGATCATCCACGACCCATTCCTCACCGCCGTTGGGCTGCGTCACCGTCACCGACGGCACGAAGATCTCAAACGTGCTATCACTCGTATCACAAGGGTCATCGTCCGAATCACAGATCTTCACGTACCAGTGACCCGGGTCGTTCGGCACGAGCCAGGAGTAGGAGCCCACTGCGGGGTTGAAGATCCATGTGATCAGCGTCCAGCCCTTAGAGTCGTCCCCGTACCAGATGGTCAGGGTCTCCACCTCGACGGAGGTCCAGGTGACGTTGTGCCACGTCCCCACCTGCCACTCCTCGCCGCCGTTGGGCGTCAGGACCTCCACGTATTCCTGGGCCTGAATCTCGAACACGTATTCACTCTCATCGCAGGCCTCGACGGTGGTGCCGAGTGCGCACACCCGGACCTTGCAGTCGTCGGAGGGCGTATTGGGAACCGTCCATTCGTACGTACCGTCGTTCGGTGTACTTGCGATGACTTCCTGCCAGGTGGTCTTGTCCTCGGGCGCCCAGTCCGTCGTGTATTCGATGCTCACGTTCGCAAAGTCACCGCGCCACTCCCACGTGATGTCGTACGGATCGCCCACCAACCAGACTTCTCCGCCGTCCGGACTCGTCACACTGACCGTCGGCGTGAAGATCTCGAAATACCCGCCCGTGTCCAACGGCACTCCGTCTTCGGAGTCCAGGATGCGAACCTGCCAGGACCCGGGGTTGTCCGGAATCGTCCACGGGTAGGTTCCCAGCGAGGCGTCGAAGTCGGCGACGATCAGGTATTCCTCTACGGAAGCCGGCGTTGGGGCTCCGGTCTTCAGGTCGTAGGCTCCGTAGTAGATGTCGACGTTCTCGATGCCGCCCGACGTCCACGTGATGTCTTGTTCGCCCCCCACCATCCACTCCTCACCGCCCGTCGGAGCCGTGAGCGCCAGCGTCTGGTAGATCTCAAAAACAGCATCACTCGTGTCGCAGGCCTCCAAGGGACTATCCAGCACGCAGACTCGAACGGCGCAATTCGTAGAATTGTCGTTCGGAACCGTCCAGAGATACTCCCCGTCGTTCTCGGTCGAGGCAATAACCTCCTGCCACGTCTGCTTCACCACATCACTCGCATACTCGATCGAAACGTGCGTGATCATCGTTCCATCCACGCGAGAATCCCACGTGATCAGCTGCTCCGACCCCACCTGCCACTGTTCTCCACCATTGGGAGAGGTCACCGTCACCGACGGCGTATAGATCTCGAAAGTATTGCTGATGGAGAACGGATTCCCGTCGGCAAGGTCGTAGATCCCGACGCTCCAGGTTCCGGGGTCGTTCGGAATTTCCCAGTCATACGTTCCGACCGTGGCGGGCATGCTACTCACGACCGTGGTCCAGTTCCCGGCTTCGCCGTAGACGATTCCGAGGCTCTCCACACCCACATGGGTCCACGTGATGTCATGGTGCGACCCGACCATCCACTCTTCCCCGCCCACCGGGGACGTGATATCGATGAGCTGGAAGATGGCGAACTCCTGGTCTGTCTGGTCACAAGGATTCTCATCCTCCGCGTCGCAGATGTACATGTGCCACTGACCCACATCGTGCGGAACCGTCCACATATAGAATCCCTGCGCGGCCGGCGTCGAATCCACAATCAGCGTCCAGGCTTTCCCGTCCGGAGTCCCGTACCAGATGCGCACGTTGTCGATGCCTTCCGACGTCCAGGCGATCGGGTAGCTCTGTCCCACCGCCAGCGCCTCCCCGTTGTTGGGGGCCGTGACCGTGATGGTCTCTTCCGCGCCGGTGGCGATCTCGAAGAACTCGTCGCTCTCATCCACGGGATCACCGTCGGGATCCTTCACCCGGACCTTGCAGGTGGTCGAATTCTCCTCCGGGACCGCCCAGCTGAAAGTGTTCAGCTCGAAGTTGTAGGTGGTCGTGGATCGCCCCGCCGGCAGCCAGTCCGTCCCGTTCACGGTGTATTCCACGTCTACCGCCGAAAGCCCGTAGCTGTACCAGGTGATGTCCTGGGTCGTTCCGCCGGGCAGGACCTCTCCGCCGTTGGGAGAAACGACTTCCACCTGGGGCACGACATCGCCGCCGATCACGCCCCCGTATTCCCTAACCGTCGCGTCCTGCAGGAAATCCACAGAGCAATCCTGGGCGTAGTTCAACGGGTTGCCCGCGTCGCTGTAGGTGGACGCAACGTATTCCAGCGTCACGGGCAGCAACCCCAGATAGGGGTCCCAGCCCGTGGTGAACCAACCGATGGGCAGTACGGGACCCTCGTTTGCCGATTCCCAGCAAGAGCCCAGGCCCCACGAAACGATGCCCCCACCTGCGAACGGATCGCCCAGAACGAGGGCGCCGTCGGGGCAGTAGGTCATGCCGGGCGCCGGAGGCGCTCCTCGCCCCGTGGGGAATCCGCTGACGGCGAACTCCACTCCCGACATGGCCGTGAAATCGTACGCGCAGAACATGACGTACGAGTACCCGAATGCCAGCCCCTCGATTTCGGCGTAGGTCACGCTCGGATCAATGTCCCGCGTCGTCGCAGGCGTCAGCTCCGTACAATAGAGAAAATCATCGGAGGCGACGACGTGCATCGCCAGCTTCACGTTCGGGTTTGCCCCCGCCCAGACCACACTCGGAACACTCGCCAGAAGCAGAACCGCTCCAACAAGACCGATAGCCTTTCGCATCACGAAACCTCCTCCTTAAGGAAGACAACCGTTCCGGTGGCGGCATGCCGATCTACGAGCCGACTCCAGGTGCTTCACCCTCGGGCGGTTGACGTACCGTGTTCCGGTTGGCCAAGAGAACATGCCCGCGGCTTCCCGCGGACGGCAACCGAGCGCGTGTCGCTCATGACGCCCATTCTTTGCTGCAAACAACTCTTCCGGTTCTTCCGAACACCTCCAGGCAAAGAGTGATTCAGTGCGTGCGCGGAATGCAAAACCTGACCGTTGCCATATCCTTCGTTCCTTCGATGTCCAGCTGCCTATTGTATCACCTATTTACGCAAAAATCAAGACATCTCTTGCCTGTCTGCGCGCAGGAAGCCCCCGTCAGGGGGCTATTGGGGGAGTGATGCAACGCGGGCACCGTTCCTCTACATCGACTCTCCCCGGCGCTGCGGACGTTTCGCTGCGGTTCCGGCCTCCGCCAGAATATCTTGCATCTCCCTGTGGACACGGCCGTTACTGGCCGCAATGTGATGGACCCTGTGATCCCAGAGGTCCGAGCCGATATTGGTGACGCTCCCCCCGGCCCGTTGAACGATCAGTCCTCCGGCTGCGACGTCCCAGGGCTTGAGCTTCAGTTCCCAGTAGGCGTCCAGCCGCCCTGCGGCCACGTAGCAGAGATCCAGGGCCGCAGATCCCCCACGCCGGATTCCCTGAATCGCCAGGATCATTCGGTTGAATTCCGCCAAGTTGTTCTCGTTCTCTTTCTCCCGGTCGTACGGAAACCCGGTGGCCACCAGAGACTCGGCGAGCACGCCGATGTCGGACACGCGTATGGGCTTCCCGTTGAGCGTCGAGGGGCCACCATCCCAGGTGAGATAGCTCTCGTCCCGCATGGGATCGTAGACCACTCCCAGAACCAGCCCATCCCCTTCATGCTCCAGCGCCATGGAAATACTGAAATGTGGATGCCCGTGCGCGAAGCTATTGGTGCCGTCCAGCGGATCCACCCACCAGCGGAACGGGGAATCCGTCTCATGACCGCCGGTCTCCTCGGTCACGACGGAATGGCCGGAAAAGTGACGCCCAAGCTGCGCGAGGATCAGATCCTCCGAAGCCTGATCCGCTTCTGTTACCAGCTCGCGCTTCTGCTTGAAATCCCTACGCTCCACGACGCCAATCGATTCCCGCAGGAGAGCGCCCGCCTCCCGGGCAATCCTTTCGGCATTCTTCGCCGCGTGCGCCAGCCAGTCTTCATCCAGCGTGGTTCGTCTCGAATTCACCAGGACCGCCCTTCCTCCAAGACTCGATGAGGTTCCGAATTCGCCTTCCGGGCCAATTCTAGGGCTAAACCCCGCGATGTTCAACGCCAACCGCCGGGAGAAACCCGTCCGGAACGGGCCGCGGAATCTCTTTGCCGTTTCGGGCAAACTCCTCTAGACTGAGGGCGAACATTCGGCGCGGACCATCCTGAAACGCGAGAGGATCGGAATGAAAATCAATCGACTTTCGGAAGAGAGGAGTCCCTTCCTCTTGAGGCACGGCGACGATCTCGTCGACTGGTATCCCTGGGGCCCCGAGGCTTTCGGAAAGGCCGAGGCCGAGGACAAGCCACTGTTCCTCTCCGTCGGCTACTCCGCCTGTCACTGGTGCCATCTGGCCGAGCGGGAGCAGTTCCGAAACGAGGAACTCGCCGAGATCATCAATCGGGAATTCATTTCCGTTCTCGTCGACCGAGAAGAGCGCCCCGATATCGAAAAGATCTACCTGGCGGCCGTTCAGCTGATGACGGGCCGCGCCGGCTGGCCGCTGACGGTGTTCCTCATGCCGGATCGACGCCCGTTCTACGGCGGAACCTTCTTCCCGGCGGAATCTCAACAGGGAACTCCGGGGTTCCGCCAGGCCCTGGAGACGGTCATCCAGACCTTCCATGAGAACCGGGACCGGGTCAATCTGAGCGCCGACATCATCAGCAACCAGGTGAGAGGCGTTTGCTACCCGACCCCGTCACCCGGCCCTCTCGGTCAGGATCTCCTGGCAAGGGGTGCGGTGAGTCTGGCCGACCGCTTCGATGAAAGATTCGGCGGCCTTCGGGGAATTCCCAAGTTTCCCCCATCCGTGGCGCTGGCGTTTCTGTTCCGCACCCTTCACCGCACGGGCGAACCGGCCCTTCTTCTCCGAATTCAGAAGACCCTCGACGGCATGTCCAGGGGCGGCACGTACGACCAGATCGGCGGGGGCTTTCACCGATACTCCACCGACGCGAGGTGGCTCATCCCGTCGTTCGAGAAGATGCTCTCGGACAACGCTCTCCTGATCCCGCTCTATCTGGATGCGCATCTGATCATGGGAAACCGCTCGTACATCCGGGTGGCGGGTGAAACCCTGGCATACGTCCTGAGAGAGTTGAAGAGCCCGGAGGGCGGGTTCTTCGCGTCGCAAGACTCCGAGACCGAAGGCCGCGAGGGCCCGTATTACTTGTGGAGAGAAAAGGAGATCCTGGACGTGCTCGGGCCCGAAGAGGGCCGGTTGTTCTGCGATCTCTTCGGTGTCACCGAATTCGGGGACTTCGAAGAGGGATTGAGTGTACTTCACCGCTCGAGCGGTATGGGCGGACTGGCTCGCAAGGCCAACATGCCGAGGGAAACGTTCTTTGAGAGGTTCGACGGTTGGCGCAGGGCCCTGCTCAAGCGCCGCGAGAGCCGACCTCGCCCGCCCGTGGACGATAAGATCGTCACGGCATGGAACGGCCTCATGATTTCGGCGCTCACTCGGGGAGCGCAGGTCATCGGAGATCCCCGGTATCTCAAGACAGCCGAGCAGACGGCCGGGTTTCTACTCCAGAATCTCAAGACCTCCGATGGGACGCTGCTTCGCTACTACCGAAAGGGGCCGTCGGGTCGACAGGCATTTCTGGAGGACTACGCAGGACTGGCCGCCGGGCTCTTGGATCTGTACGAGACGGATTTCAACGTGCGGTGGCTCGAGGAATCCATCTCGCTCACGGATTGGATGATGGACCTTTTCTGGGACAACGCCCACGGCGGATTCTACCACGGCGAAGAGGACCCGAAACTCCTTGCCCGCCCCAAAGAGTTCGACGACAGTGCCACCCCCTGCGGAAATACCCTGGCCGCGCACGTCCTCCTGAGGCTGGGCGTGCTCCTCGACTCCAGGACCCACCTGGAGAAAGCCTTCCGTTCCCTGGAAGCCGCATGGGGGTTGATGGAGAAAGTACCGGCCGCGCATCCGGGCATGCTCTCGGCCCTCGATTACTACCTCTCCCCCACCCACGAAATCGCCGTGGCCGGAGACCCAAGCGACGCGAACACCCTTGCCCTCGTTGAGAAAGTCTGGGCTCACTACCTTCCCAATCGCGTGCTCGCCCTGGTCCACCCGGACCGCCCGGCCGAGCGGACGATCCCGCTGACCGAAGGGAAGCGGACCGTGGACGGGAAACCGGCCGTTTACCTCTGCGAGAACTACCAGTGCAGCGAGCCGATTACCGATCCGGACCTTCTGGCGCGGACGCTGTACGTGTCGGACGATGAGTAGCGGAAAGCGGGCTTTTGCTCAAGGGGTCTCGAGCGCCGAGCGGATGTCCTTGATGGTCAGCACACGCCCGGCACCCCCGGTCAGGCATCGGTCGCCGAGCATCTTCTCGATCGTATATCTCGCCGTCCCGCCGGTACAGTGACTGGGCATCATGGCCGCAACACCGGCGGACTCCAGGGACTCCACAAGATTCGTCACTTCCGTCTTGCTGAACCCCCTCAGGTGAAAACCGCCCATGAGGAACACCGGCTTGGGATGCGTGATCTCTCGGGCCTTCTCGCAAATGCCCACCAGTCCGGGATGCGCGCAACCGGTCACCACGACAACGCCCTCGGGAATTCGAATCGCCAGCGATTGCTCCGGAATCTGGTAGCCCAGGATCCCGGTGGTTTTCACTCCATCGACGATGGAAACGGGGCCCGAAATCTCGACCAGTTCCGAGACTTGGGCGCGCACTTCATCCCTGAAAGCCTCGGGAAACGTCTCCGGAAGATAGACGGCCACGTCCTCGCACAGCGGGAGGAGCGCGTGGAGCCCGCCCGTGTGGTCCCCGTGGAAGTGGGAGAGCACGATCACGTCGATCTCTCTGGGGTCCACGCCCGCTTGTTCCATATTGTCCAGGAGAAGACGTCCGTCGCCGCCGGTATCAAAAAGGATGGTCTTTTCCAGCCCCCGGATGAGGCAGGCGTACCCCCAGGACGTTCGATAGCCTTCCGTATGGGGAACGTTGTCGAACAGAATCGTGAACGTGGGATTCACTGCCGAGACCTCTTGACAAACAACAGGCGGCACCCAGCTGGAACACCCGCTGACCATGAAACTTGCAGTAACAAGACAACGTAAGACAATTCTATTCATCCGACCACTCCGTGGGCGGGGCTGTAGCGAGAGATCGGGGGACTCGATGTCTACTTAGTCTTCAGCTGAAACACGGTCTGGGTTTGGGAAACGGTCTTGCGTCGTCCGCTCCCATGTCGAGTTCGTCTCGAAGGAGGCCTAGAGCCTTGGCCAACCGGGGAACCCAGAAACGCTTTCTCGAACCTTGCGTAGAGCTGCTCCGCACGGACGGCGAGGGGCTCATCAATGCGGCCCTCTGCGTACCGGACGTACTCTTCGCTCGTTTCATAGCCCACGAATGACCTTCCCAACGATCGCGCGACTTTCAATGTCTGCCCAGATCCGGCAAAAGGATCAAGAACCACATTTCCCGGATAGCTATAAACCTGAATCAGACGATACGGGATCTCTTCGGGGAACGGACACGGATGATCGAGGTGCCCCGGCGGGACCGGGGCAATATGCCAAACGTTGTTCGCTACCTCTTTTGTGAAGACCTCATCCACATCGACCCGAGCGTCCTCTTTCTCTTTCGAGGAGCGTCCCACATACATCGGCGGTCCGGGTCTTCTGAAGACAAGAACGTACTCTGTCATAATGTTGGGATAGTAGTAGCCCGGGTACGGCTTCTGGATGAAGACCCCGGCTCTCTTCACTCCACCGGTGCATTTGTGCCAGACAATATCCTGGTGGAATTCCCAGCCGGAGTGCGTCAATCGACTGACATAATCCATGGGAACAGGGAACTGACGCCCATTCATGAGAACCGTCCCGATAGCTATGGCGCAGAAACCACCTGGGACGGTCTTCGACAACAGTCCACAGAAGATTCTCTCAATCCAGTCCAGGTACTCATCGTAGCCTTCGTACCCTTCTGAATATTTTCGAGTACGGTAGTCGGCCTGGTTTCCCTCCCTCGAATGGACATCGTAGTCAATGGCGTTCCAGTATGGGGGCGACGTGACCGTGAGTGCGACAGATGAATCGTCGAGTGCACTCAGGTTCTCACACGAGGCGTGGTGGATCACATCGAGTTCCATCGGCTTCCTTGTTCCCCGGATTCTTGAGCCGCAATGGTGCCGCATTGTATGCACTAAGAGAGAATACCACGAATCACAAGAATCCGCAAGTATCGTCCCCTTTCGACATGCCCACCATCCGTGATCGAAGCACCACAACTGCCCGTAATGATGCGCGTTAGAAGCGTGTGCTGGACGTGCAACGACCTCTTCTTTGCTCTACGTCGGCGGGGAAAGGAGACGGAACTCCTTCCTCATGAGAATCTCGCGAGCGACGGCCTCGCTTGCCACCTTCGTGTTATACCGGCGTTGCGACTTGGTTGGGATGTCGAGATGTATCAGGCAATCCGGATGCGATTCGAGAAACGCATTCAAGGCTCGCCGCTTGAGAAGTAGCGCGTCGGAAACCCGCGTGGTGGCCTTCTTAAGAACCTCTGGATCTGCATACGCGACGCCTTTTCCGGCAAGAACGAATACTGTGGGTTCAGACCATCTTACCTTCTTGGCCTCGCCCAGTACATTCACCAAGCGAATGTTGTCGGGCTTCCCCGTGAATGAACACTTGACCGAGAACCCCGCCTTTCCATCTATGAAGAGATCGATACGATCATGCTCCATGCCCGCATTCGTTGCATGGATGCCGCAGGCTCTCAGAGCCGCCTCAAGAATGTGTTCGCTGGCTCCCCCGACAATGAACCTATTCTCGTGGATCGAGGTGTTGTACTCCGACAGCAAGAGGAAAAATCCTCGCTCAATCTCCTTCCGAAGGTCTGCCCTTCCATCGCAGCACTTCTTGAACTTTCGAAACACCCGTCTCTGTGCGGAAAACATCATCCCCTCCCCTCCCGCGCCCCTCCCCTCGCTCGCACAACGCAGGATTGCCGTCTGTTCTTATTCCCACATCGCCGCGTCGAACATCGGATCCCACGGCGGGAGCAGAACGGGCTTCGTCTTCAGCAGATCGATGACCTTCTTCGGCACATATGCCTTGTGCACCACGGCGCCGTACACGTAGTCGTCGAACCAGCGATCGGACAGCATCCACATTCCCTCGTCCCCGTAGTCGGTTCCCCAGCTGTTCTCCACCAACCACTTGACGGGCCTGTCGCCGTCCATGTCGACGCCCATGAGGACCATGGCGTGTGAGGGCACGCCGTCCCGGCTGAGGATCCGTTCCTCCTTGGTCATCGAGAAATCCACCCCGTAGACGGCGTCATACCGGTAGACACCCGAAGCCATCATTCCGATTCCTTTGTCCCGGTGGTGCTCCTTGCCGACGTCGCATCCGAACCACACCGGCTCTCCGTCGAGGACCGATTTGAGCGTGTAGGCCTTGAGATCGTCCGCCGAAACGTTTGCCACCGCCATGTTCGGCCTGTCCCACATGCCCCGGTCGAACTGGATCTCATACATCCGGCCGTACGGCTGCGTTGGATGATTCAAGAAATAGACGTATTCATCGAGATCGCTTCCGACGACTTCCTCGTAGAACTTTTTCGGCGTGTAGCGTTTCGGTTCGCTGACGTTGCCGTCCTTGTCCTCGTAACGCCAAACGAATTCGCTGGGCGGGTCGCCGAGAGAAACGGCCAGGACGCGATAGACGTCTTCCAACATTTGCATTTTTCGCGCCCGGAGATCCTTGAGGTTCTTGCCCCGCTCGTGCATCTCGCGAAGTTCGATGGCGTCCTTTCTCAGCTTCCGAGAGAGGAGCCCGCTCCAGACCCTCGATTCCTTGCTCTGTTCGTTCTCGGGCATGACGGCGCTGGGAACGACGCCGTACTTCTTCACGAGCTCCACGAACCCGTTCCACTGGCCGCCGTCCGGCAGCGGATGCCGCCAAAGCCAGTCGATTTCGCGATCTTCGAGGTCCCGGTCTCTGCGCTCGATCATCGCCTCGAGGAACAGATTTGCTTTTTCGAGCTTGTCCCAGAAGAAGAGATAGTTCTGGGAGAATTCGAACCCGCCGAGGTTGTATTTCTCGATCACCTTCGGGCGAAGCACGTTGAAACCGGCGTACATCCAGCAGCGGCCCGTGCTGTTCTGGTCGGTAATGCCTTCGCTCTCGATCTTGTTGGAGAAGAACATGTCGGAAACCTTCATCGTTTCCTGGTCGAGGGCCACCTCGCGAAGTTTGTTGTTGGCCACGGCGTTCATGATGGCGCGGGTTTCGGGATCGATCGCAAACGACGACCGCAGGGCTTTCGCCTGAGACGTCGAGATGGCGCCTTTCGAATCCCCCTGGGCAAGAAGTGCGGCCGGGGCGAGTGCGATGAGCAGAACAACCGTAAGGACCACGGCAAACCGAGACATGCGAAACCTCCTCCAGGTGGGGATACGGGAGACATCACAGAAGACCAAGGATCATACCACGATCGGGGGAGACCGTCAATGTGAAGAGAAAACCTTGAGAGTAGCAAGTAGGAAATAGGGTTTGGATCTGTGCAAATCTGTGGAATCTGTGGTTGTGGGTTTCAGGACATCGCGCCCTCGCCTTGTCACCCTGTCGGCCTGTCGCCCGGTTTCCCCAATGTCTTCTCGCGGGAGTACCGGTCAAACAGCTGACCCCAGAGAGTATGTTTGCGCCAGTGCTTGTACTTCCGGCTGTCTCGAAGAGGCCACTGGATATAATCGTGGTTGAATTCGGAGACGAAGATGGGAATCTTCACCAGCCACGTCCGGAAGATGAGATTCTGGAGCGCCTTGGTCGGACCATACCACGACAGCCAGCCCAGGAAGCGGTGGAAGTTGTAGCCCACCTGGAAACCCCAGCTCTCGCCGCCGACGTCATCTCCGACCATCTCGATATCCCGCGGGTCCCCGACGCCCAGTCCTCTCTCGTGGGCGAGACGGATGTACCCGATGGAGAGCGGATCCATGCCCATCATCTTGGCGGCGACGGCGTCGATGGCCACCTGGTCGGCGGAGGCAAGGATCACGTTCTTGATTTGCGGGTCCATGGTCCGGGGGCCGGGGCCGTTGCCAGCCGTGGTCCCGTCCATCACGGCGAAGATTCCGGGATGGATCTCCTTCTGAATCGAGAGCAGGTCCACCAGCGTCTCGTGGATCCACGAGTGGGTGTAGTGCCGGCGGTTGCAGAGAAGACCGCCGAAGGCGTTTTTCATCGCACCGGTGGTGGTCGTGTAGATGTGGCATTTGACCGTCGGCAGGTGAACGATGTTCTTGCCTATGAAGTAGTCGGGGATGCGGATCCCGTCCTCGTAGATGTGCTTGAGCGCCAACATCTCGGCCTTCGGCTCGAAATCGACCCAGGTCATGTCTTGAGGCCGAAAGTTGTAGAGCACCGGAACGCCGTAGGCTTTGAAAATGGGAACGTAGAGGTTGAGGTCCTCCCCCTTGAAGGTGTTGATGACGACCGTCTTGTTCTGGACGCACACAAGGTCATCGAACCCGCTCGCCCGAAGGGCCCGAACGGTACCCTCCAGCTGCCAGGGTGTGGTGTTCGCGCCGGGGGCGGGGTAGTGCCACGAGATGTTGTCCTTGAGAATCGTGGTGGCATCCGGTTTGAGCGCTTCCCTCGCGCCCGCCAGCTCGAGCAGGCGCGTGTAGTCCTCGAGAACCGTCTCGGGCCGGGTGAAGAGTACGGCGACTTTGGACGCAGCAGACATGGTGGGCGAAATCCTCCATTCGGGTTTCTCAATGGATCGGCGCGAATACGTAGAACCTACACACGGAGAGTATCACAGGTTCCGCGCGACTGCAAACGGCCAGAAGCGTATCCCGCCGACCCCACTTCCCGATTTCCTATTTCCGATTCACGATTTCCGATTTCCGCCCGATACCGGCGATGCGATGCGCAACCGGCGAAAGACAGCGAATGGGAAATAGCAAATCGGAAATAGCGAATAGGGATCGGAGAAGAGCTTTGGAGACCCCCAGTGACATGTGTCGAGTGACGAAATAACGACGAAATCGGGTTTCCCAAGAACGCCGGCGGGGCATTGCACCGCCGGCGTTGGGATTCCGAATCTGTTTGAATCTGTGCAATCTGTGGCTGGGGTGTTGGGGTTGTCGCGCGCTCGCGCCCTCCCGCTCTGGCAAGGCCCCTATTCCACCACGACGGCCGTACCATACACCACGATTTCCGCCGCGTGCTGCATCACCTCGGAAGTCCCGAAGCGAACGGCCACAACCGCGTTGGCGCCCAGCTCCTCGGCCTCCTTGACCATCCGCCCGACGGACTGTTCCCGGGCCTCGGCCAGCAGCTTCGTGTACTCTTGCACTTCACCGCCGATCACGGTCTTGAAGGCCGCGGCCAGATCTCTCCCGATGTGCCGCACCCGGACCGTGTTGCCCCGAACAAGCCCAACCGTCTTGACAATCTTGTGGCCCGGGATTTCGTCGCAGGTCACGACAATCATCTCTTGACCTCCCGATATGGATCTACCTTGTATGTCGAGATTCGTTCCCGAATTACGGAGACAAAGAGCGTAACGCCTCCCACGACAAGGGCGCCGACTCCGAGTTTGATCCAGAGGCTCACGGTCGGATCGACGAAGAAGCCGGCACACAGCTGGCAGACGGCGAAGATTCCCAGAACGATGGCGCCGATGGAGAGGAAAATCCATGCGACCCCGCGTTCGACTCGATTGTAGATGCAGGTCCAGTGCCGATCCCAGACCTCATCCGACGGCTTGATGAGCTTCATGCCTCTCGAGACCTCCTTGAGCGTTTCGAGTTTCTCAAGTTCTTCCCGGCATGCCTCGCACGTCTCCAGGTGGGCGGTGAACTCCAGCCGCTCGGTCTCGCCGAGTTCGCCGTCGAGGTATGCCATCAGCTGTTCCCTGTAGTCCTCGCAACTCATGCTGTTCCCGCCTTCTTCACAGACGGCCGTTCAGTTTCACTTTGAGCGCCTGCCGGGCGTAGTAGAGCCTCGACATCACGGTCCCTACGGGGCAGTCCAGAATGCCGGCGATATCCTTGTACGAACGATCCTGAAAGTCCTTCAGAACGATGATTTCCCTGTGTTCCTCGGACAACTCGGAGAGAGCCAGCCAGACGGCCTCCTGGAGTTCCTTGCGCTCGACCGCAGCCGACGGGGATTCTCCGCCGCCGGCCCGGAAATCTCCGACGGCCTCCCAGGGCACCATCTGCCACGTCTTTCTCCTTCTCAGAGCATTGAGACACAGGTTTCGAAGAATCCGGAAGAACCAGGGCTCGAAGGCGGCTCCCGGCTCGAAGCGCTTGAGCGCGCGATAGGCCCTGACGAACGCTTCCTGCGTAAGATCGAGCGCTTCATCCGGGGATCCCACCAGCCCAAGCGCAAAGCCGTGAGCCTGGTCTCTGTAGCGCCTGAACAACGGCTCAAAGGCCCCGCGGTCTCCCCGCTGACAGCGGGCTATGAGCTCCTGATCCGTCAACTCCATCGGCCCTCCGTGTTGCTTCTATTCTACACGCGAACCCGCCCGCTATTCAACGGCCGGATGCGGGATGGGCTCCCGTTACCCCGGACCCGCCGGAAGCGCAATGCTCTGTCCAATAAAACATTATGGCGCCCAAAAGAATTCTTGTTAGATTCACGCTTTTGACCGGAGATAGAGGTAGGGGACTCTCCCGGGGCCATTCAGCAGATTCGGGACCCCGAGCGCTCCCGGAAACCCGCACTGCGACTCTCACGCCCGGCAGTCATTCGGTCCCGATCGCCGGGAGCCTCGCAGCCGGCTTGCAGAGTTCCCGCACGGACTCCATGGCAGGTCCGCTCTCTCTCGGAAAGAGGGGCCCTGCAAACCCCGAGGAGGGGAACCCGATGAACCAGAGACGAGGATGGAACTTCGGTACCGCCGGGATAATTGCCCTGGCGACGATCTTCTTCTGTTCAACTGCGGAATCCGCCACGCTGAAACTCTGGTGGGATGATTTCGAAGACGGCGACACCCGGAGCTGGACTCTCGATGAGAATGTGGCGTCCATCCAGGTGGACGACACGACGGCGAACTCGGGGGACTACTCCCTCGGGGTCACGGGGGCTTCCGTCCAAGGCGAGTACGCGCGCGCGTGGTCTCGCACCGTTCCGATCGATTTCAACCACGACTACACCGCCCAGGTCGCCTTCCGGTGGTCCGACTTCCACTGGGATCGTTTCTTCGTATTCGGCCACGTCCGGTTGCTCCTGGATCAGACCTGGCTTCCCATCCTCTACGACCCGGTCGGGGACAACTCCTTCGAGGGTAACCCGCTTTCCTCCGACCCCGTCTCATCCTGCCTTCCGGCCGAAGCCTGGGCATGGATCACCGTCCACTGCCGGCCCTCCGTCCGCAAGTACTGGGTGTTCGTCAACGGGACGCTCATCGGGACGGTGGACTACCAGGCGGGTCTGCAGCCGACCTCCCAGTTTTTCTTCGAGGACAACGGGTCCCAGGACAACTACCTCGACGCGTGGTACGACGATTTCTCGATCTGGGGCATGCAGAACCCGGACCTGGCAGACTTCATCAAACCCGGACTGGTGACGGATCCCGAGAACGATGCCGGGGTGTGGGCGCACCCGCCCGCCGTTCCCTTCCACGGGCAATATACCTACGCCAACCCGAACCACCCGTTGAACGAGCCCTGCAGCCCGCCGCGGCCGAACGGGCGATGCATGGTGGCCTGTCTCGATATGGTCTTTGACCGCCACGGGGACAATCTTCCTCCGGCCAACGTCATGCCCAACCCACAGGAGGAGATCGCGGCCGTCGCCAACACCAACGATCGCGTGAACTGCCCCAACGGAACCTGGCTTGGGACCACACTCAGCGATCTCCGCCGGGCGGGACATTTTTCCGGCGCGACGACGGCGGTGACGAACACGCGCAATCCGTGTTCACCTCCAGATACGCTCTGCCCGGGCCAACCGGGAGCCGCGGGATATACGTGGCGCGATCTGGGATACTCCGTCGTGGACAGTGTCTGGACGGACCTTGCGCCCGGGGACACGGTCGAGCCGGGCATCTACCCGAGAACCCTGGAGACCCTTCTCGCATCCGGATACCCAATCATTGCGCTCATCAATCCTCCCGAAGACTACTGTGATTCCCTCTACGACGACGGCTCCGAGGGCTTCATGGATCCTGAGAACTGCCCTCCGGAAAACACCGTGATCGGCCATGCCGTCCTGCTCATGGGATACGACAACCTCGGCGGGCAGGGCGGCAACACGATTCTCCCGCCGACGCCGGCGTTTCTGGTCCATGACCCAGGCAGCGCGCGCTCCCAGTGGATTCCGCAGTCCTATTTCTGGGACCGGGTCTGGACGAGCAAGCGGTTCGTGTTCGCCGCGCCGTGGGAAGTGATGTTCCTCTGGCCGCAAACCATCGGGCACCTGTGCAAGTTCGACGGGACGCTTCTCGTCACCTACCCGGGTCCTGAGCCTCTCGACGGCCTGTACCCGGTGGCGAATGCAACCGGAAAGTTGACGAAGCTCATGTGCCTTGGGCGTCAGGGCGGGGAGGCGCTCTCACACAACCTTGCCAACATCTCGGCGACGGGCGATTGGGATTTCTCGACCTGGAGGCTCACGGGCCCGGCGCTCGGGGGACTTGTCGCCAACCCGGTCGTCGACTACACGGCCCGGGGAACGCTCTCACCCGCCGTCTCCTCCACGTCCACCGCGAGCTACGCGGATCAGATCGGTGGGGCGGGGACCGACACCCGACTCTTGGTCGGCATGTGCTTCGACATCATCGATCCCGGGCACTTCGGGTGGCCGTACGGCGGGAACTGGTGGGGGGACGGCGCGGGGGAGTCCGGCGTTCGCCTGCACAGCTTGGGCGGATCCGTCGATGAGATTTCCGTGGCGGTCGCCAACTTCGGACAGGACCCTGTCCCTGCGGGGACTCTCTGCCGGATCTACTACGGCGATCCGACCTGTTCGGAGCGCGCGCCCGGCGATCTTCTCGCAGGAGAGATCCCGGTTCCGACGCTGGCGCCCGGAGACACGCTGACGATCGGGCCGCTTCTCTCAACGCCTCCACCGGCCAACGGATTCGGCGAGCCCCGTTTCTCGATCTGGAGCGAGATGGACTGTCCGGGCGATCCGCCCGAGAGCGACTGGCCCCAGGGGGAGAACAACTACGCCGCCCTGGCCGCTTTCGATTTCGAGACCGAGCCGGAGTCCCCCGTCTCGATGCACTTCTGGATGGAGAACCCGGAACCGACGGCAATGGAAATCCTCCTTCGTACCGAGAAGGAGGAGAGCGCTTCCGGATGGACCGTCGGGATCGATCAGCCGGTAGGTGTTCCGATTCTCCTCGGACCCGGCGAGGCGAGGGCGGTGGAGATCACCGTAACGCCCACGGCCGACGACAGCCTGGGCCGGGTGCATGTCGAGAGCGATCTCTACGTACCCGGGGGCGAGTTCGTTCGGACGACGGGCGGGATCTCGCTTACGGTCCACGTATCGCTCCTGGCCGCGGTCGAGAATCGGGACGTAGCCGCTCGGCCCGCATTCACGCTTCTCCAGAACGCGCCCAATCCCTTCAACCCGGCGACCGACATTCGGTACTCGATTCCACGAGAGGGCTCCGTCGGCCTTCGGGTCTACGACGTCGGCGGGCGCCTCGTTCGGACACTGGTGGACGAGCACCGACCCGCCGGCTGGAACCGCGCGACATGGGAAGGCACCGACAACAACGGCCACCCCGTCGCAAGCGGGGTGTATTTCTACCGGCTCACCCTGGACGGGCGCTCGGCAGAGACGCGGAAGATGGTGCTGCTGAAGTGAGAGTTCTTAGTTCTGAGTGCTGGGTTCTGAGTGCGGGCGTTGGGCGGTAACGGGCCGGCCGGTGCCGGCCCGAGATCGTTGAGAGTCGATAGTCGATAGTGGAGCTTGGACAAGAACATCGGAAGGAACCACAAACCTCCACCACAGAGAACACCCCGGTCCTCTTCGGAGTCTCAGGCACAAGCCCGAGACTCCGCTTCATCCCCATCTGCGTAATCTGCGTAATCTGCGGACGGCTTCTCGGTTCTCGAATCTGTGTAATCTGTGGCTAAGGCATTTGACGTTTCGCCACGAGCTCTGCCAGGTGGATGACGCGGGCGTCCGACCCTGCGCGCGCCAGCGCGTCCGTGAGCTGAATCATGCAGGCAGGACACGAGGTCACCACCAGATTCGCGCCGGTTTGGTCGATCATCTCGGCCTTGCGAGCGCCGATCTTCTGCGCCACGTCGTAGTGGGAGAGCGAGAACAGCCCTCCCCCGCCGCAGCACCGGTCCGGCTCGGACATCTCCACCAACTCGACGCCCGGGAGAGATCGGATCAACCGCCGGGGCTCATCCGTGATCCCCTGCCCGCGGTTCAGGTGACACGGGTCATGATAAGTGACTCGGACAGTATTCTCAGGCCCGTCCGACTCGTCCGAGCCTTCGGACGGGTCCGACGAGTCCAACGGGTCCGAGTTCTCGAACCGCTCCGACAGAAGCTCCGCGAAATCGTACACCGGTGTGTTTGGGAAGTACGCGCCGTCCTCCAGAACCTCCTCCATCTCCTTCTTGAGCGCCAGGCCGCACGAGGCACAGCCGGTCACGATCGCATCGACCTTGTGCTTCCCGAAGGCGGCCCGGTTCTTCTTCATCTGGTCCCGTGCATTCCCGAAATCCCCCGCGTTCAGCATCGGGACGCCGCAGCATTCCTGCTCCCCGGGAATCACGATCTCGACGCCCGCGTTACGGAGAATGCGGACAACCGATTCCCCGATCTCCGGGTACACCCAGTTGGTCGCGCAGCCGAGGAAAAGCCCCACACGCATGTCCGGTTTCTTATCGGGGACGATGATTTCGGGCGTTCGAGACAGGAACGACTCGGGCTCAAACAGGGGAATTCGCCGGTCGGGATCAACGCCGGCCAGTGGAAAGCGCGATACTCCGCCTCCCTTTTCGTCCCGTTTGAAGAGGAGCGGCTGGAGTTGAGAGGCCGTTTGAACGAACCGGGCAAAGACGCGGCCCCGCGTCCACACCTGATCGATGAAGGCCCGTTTCAAGAAGGGGTTCTTCCCGCTCTCGTGGAGGTAATTCCGGGCCGCAAGGACGATCTCGTCGGCGCGTACCTCGGCGGGGCAGTTTTCCACACAGGTCTTGCAGTTGAGGCAGAGGGTCATTCGCCTCGAGAGGGTCCGGGAGACGCCGAGTTCCCCGTCCAGGGCCGCTCCGGCGAGTACGATCTTCCCGCGCGCGACTTCGGCCTCGGCCAGGCTCTCGGCGAACACCGGGCAGACCGAGCGGCACTTCCCGCAACGGGAACACCGGCGGATTTCCTCCTCAACCTTCTCTAGGCTCTTGCTCTTGCTTCCCATCTTTCTATGACGCTCTTTTCATCGATCGACTCTCTACTTTCGACCATAGACTATCTGTCGCTGATCTACTCTCAACTATCTACTTTCAACTCTCTGCACTTGTGGATTCATGATTCCCTTGGGATCGAAGGCTTCCTTCACACGTCTTGCCAGATCCGGGCTCTCGCTTGAGATGTTCCTCCTGGCGAAGGACGTACCTCCCAGACCCATACCCCGTTCGGGTCCGAACCGCCCCCCGAGGGAATGAAGTTCCCACGCGATCTTGCCCAGCGTTCTCTCGATGCGGTCTATCTCTTGCTCGTCTCCCATGTCCGCCGAAATCGCCGGATGGATGCGTCCCTCGCCCACATGGCCAAAAACGGCCATGGAGACACCCTCGATCTCCACCAGGGCCATCAACGCTCCGACGAGGTCCGCCACGCCCGATCGGGGAACCCGCACCTCCTCCAGCACGGTTGCGGGCTTCATCTTCGAAAGCACCGGGTACGCCGACCGGCGGGCTTTCCAGAGCACATCGGCCGCGCGCGGCGTCTCCGCTTTTCTCATGTCCACGGCGCCGCACGCGCGACACACCTTCGCCGCTTCAACCGCCCGGGTCCCGGCCGAAGCCGCGGTCCCGTCCGTTTCCATCAGGAGAACGGCTCCGGCGTCGTTCGGGAAGGGACTCCGGCCCTGTGCCGCCAGAGCGCGAAGCGTGGTTCGATCCATGAGTTCGAGGACCGAGACGCCGATTCCCTTTTCGAGGATGTTGAAGGATGCTTCGGCCGCGTCCCGCGCGCGGTTGAACACGGCCACCGTGGTCGCTCTGGCTTCGGGGAGCGGCAGAAGCTTCAGGTAGATCTCGACACACACCCCGAGCGTCCCCCGCGAGCCGGTGAACAGACGCGCCAGGTCGTAGCCCGTGACACACTTGAGCGTCGTCGCTCCGGTCCGGAGGATCTCGCCCGACGGGAGCGCGATTTTCATCCCCATCACGTAGTTCCGCGTGCCTCCATACTTGAGCGCCCTCAGTCCGCTGGTGGACTCCCCAATCGTCCCTCCCAGGGTCGCCGCCCGATCGACCGCCGCATCCGGCGGATAGAAGAGCCCCCGCTCCTCCACGGCCCGATGGAGATCGTCCAGCTTCACACCCGGCTCGACCACGGCGATCAGGTCATCCGAGGAAATGGACAGAATCCGGTTCATCCGGGCCGTGGAGAGGACCACCTGACCCTCGCGAGCGGTCGATCCACCGGACGGCCCTGTTCCCGAGCCTCGAGGCACAACCGGCACGCCTTCCTTCGAGGCCAGCTGCAGCACCTCTGCCGTCTGCCTCTCGTTCTCCGGCTCAACGACGACGTCGACCTCCGCCGCCCGATCCGCCCGCGCCAGCAGATCCTCCGTTCCGTCTAGAACGTGATCGCCACCGACGATGTCTGTCAGCCTCGATATCAGCTCCGGACTCAGCATGCCTGTTCCCTCTGGAGAATTCGATCCATCGATCCTACATGATACGACCCTACCGGCCACTTGAACAAGGCAAAAGCCAGACGGCTTTCACCACACAAGGGTACGGAGCACACAGAGGGCCCTTCGGGCGCCCGCTGGGCGCAAGACGGCCGTCCCAAATCAGCAGCCATCGGGCCGGATGCGGTGAAGGTTCGCCGGATCGAAGGCCGCAGCGTGGGGTCTTCCAACGTCGCGAGCCGTCACCTTCCTCGACAACCCTCATCCCCCATTCACGCGGTGGCCGAGAGACGCCGAACCTTTGCCGCAGCGCAAGGCCCATACTGCAGAGAGTCGAAAGTCGAGAGTTGAAAGTCGGAAACCCAGCCATCGCGCCGGATGCGGTGAAGGTTCGCCGGATCGAAGGCCGCAGCGTGGGAACTTCCAACGTCGCGAGCCGTCACCTTCCTCGACAACCCTCATCCCCCATTCACGCGGTGGCCGAGAGACGCCGAACCTTTGCCGCAGCGCAAGGCCCGTTCCCAACTGAAAGTAAACGGGCGGCCCGCTGGGCCGCCCGCCTTTCCATCACGTTCTTTTCCGAGAACCATTTACGATTATCGCTTTGCGATTTACGGCCTTATTCTTCCACCGCTTCTTCCTCTTCGGCCTGTTTCTTCTTCCGGCCGCGCTTCTTGCCTTCCTCCGGCTTCGGCGCCTTTTTCACCTTGCGTTCCACCAGCTCGAGAATCGACATCGGTGCGTTGTCGCCCTTCCTCGGGCCTACCTTCAACACCCGGGAATACCCTCCCTGGCGATTCTCGTACCGTGGGGCAACCTCGTCGAACAGCTTCTTGACGGCCCGTTTGTCGTGCACCGTCTTAGCCGCGACTCGCCGCGCATGGAGATCCCCGCGCTTGCCCAGCGTGATCAGCCGGTCGATCAACCGCCGGCCTTCCTTCGCCTTGGCGTCGGTCGTCGTGATCCGTTCCTCCATGATCAACGACGTCATCATGTTCCCGAACATCGCCTTCCGGTGGCTTGCCGTCCGGCTCAGTTTGCGTCCGTCTTTGCCGTGCTTCATTGTGCTATCCTTCGATCTCGGCTACCGCTTCTTCCTGCTCCTCCCCGGCGTCCTCCGGACTCGCCGTTCCTTCCGGGAAGTACTTCGAGATGTCCATCCCGAACTGCAGGCCCATGTTCCCCAGAATGTCGGATATTTCCTTGAGGGACTTCCGGCCGAAGTTCCGGTACTTCAGCATCTCCGGCTCGGTCTTCTGGACCAGCTGACCGATGGTCCGGATGCTGGCCGCCGTCAGGCAATTGGAAGACCTCACGGAGAGCTCCAGTTCGTCCACGCTTCTGGAGAGCAGATCCCGAATCCTCTCGACTTCCTCATCCACTTCTTCTTCGTGTTCTTCCTCGGGCTCTTCTTCGAACTGAATGAAGAACGCCAGATGATCCTTCAGAATCCGGGCCGCCATCGACATCGCATCTTGAGGCGAAAGGGATCCGTCCGTCCAGATCTCCAGATCCAGCTTGTCGTAGTCGGTCCGCTGGCCGACCCGCGTATCGCCGACCGTGTAATTCACGTGCCTCACGGGAGTGAAAATCGAATCCACCGGAATCACGCCGATCGGTCGCTCCACCTGCTGCTGTTGTTCGGCGGGAACGTATCCCCGCCCGCAGCCGATCTCCACTTCCATTTTCAGCTGGCCGCCCTTGCCCAGCGTTGCGATGTGAAGATCCGGGTTCAGGATCTCGACGTCCGCGTCCCCCTCAAAATCCGCCGCCGTCACGTTCTTGGCCCCTTTGATTTCCATCCGGATCGTGCGGGAGTGGTCGGCGTGGAGCTTCATTCGCATTTGCTTCAGGTTCAGAATGATCTCGCTCACGTCCTCGAGCACGGCGGAAGAGTCGGTTCCCTTCTCCTTCGCTTCTCCCGAGCCCTTGATCGTCGTGAACTCGTGCAGCGCACCGTCGAAACGAACAGCCGTCACTGCAGCGCCCTGGAGCGAGGACAAGAGAACCCGGCGAAGGGCGTTCCCGAGGGTGGCGCCGAACCCCCTCTCCAACGGCTCCGCTGTAAACTTCCCGTAGGTCGCTGTGAGGGTTTCCTCATTCACCTCGACCTTCTTCGGCATAGTCAGAGCTTTCCACTTCATGGGCAGGCTACTCCCTTCGTGACGGGCCGGGCCATCTTTCCTCGAGCCGATGCGCCCAATGTCCGGAATCCGATTCCCCGGCCGACCACAGGAATAGTAAAACTTTCCCCCTACTTGGAGTACAACTCGACGATCGCCTGTTCGTCAACGGGAACCGTAACGGTATCCCGACTCGGCAGTTCCCTCACCACCCCACGCACGTCCCTCGCCTGAAGATCGAGCCACGGAACCGCCTCTCGCTGTTTCTGTTTCTCAAGAGAGTACTTCACGAGTTCCATGCCCCGGCTCTTCTCCTTGACCTCGATCACGTCCCCCATTGCGACGGAAAACGACGCGATGTTAACCGGACGCCCGTTGACAAGAATGTGCCGATGATTGACCAGCTGCCGAGCCGAAGCTCTCGAGGGAGCGAACCCGAGGCGATATACCACGTTGTCCAATCTCCGCTCCAGCAGCTGGAGCAGGTTCTCTCCCGTCACGCCCTTCTGCCTGGCGGCCTTCTTGTAGTAGTTCCGGAACTGGCGCTCAAAGACACCGTACATCCGCCGGACCTTCTGTTTCTCTCTGAGCTGCAGCCCGTACTCGGACACTTTCCGCCTCATCCGGGCTCCATGCTGGCCGGGCGCGCTCTGCTTCCGGCCCTCCATCGGACACCGGGTGCTGAAGCAGCGATCACCCTTGAGAAAGAGCTTCGTCCCCTCCCGCCGACAGAGCTTGCACTTGCCTCCCGTTTCACGTGCCATTCAATAAACCCTCCGACATCCCGGCTTCCCGCCGAGACTCAACCTACACGCGCCGGCGCTTCGGCGGCCGACACCCGTTGTGAGGAATGGGCGTGACGTCTCGAATCGCGGAAACATCCAGGCCCGCCGCCTGAAGGGAGCGGATCGCCGCTTCACGACCCGATCCGGGGCCGCGGACCCGCACCTCCACCTTCTTCATCCCCAGCGACAATGCTTCCTTCGCCGACTGTTCGGCCGCAAGCTGCGCAGCGAACGGCGTGCTCTTCCTCGATCCCTTGAATCCGACCTTCCCGGCGCTGGCCCAGGAAACGACGTTGCCCTTCGTGTCCGTAATGGTCACGATCGTGTTGTTGAAGGTCGACTGGATGTGAGCAACCCCGTTCGCCTCGACTCGCTTGTCCTTCTTCCGGCCGCGCCTCGCCTTCTTCTCAGCAGCCAATGAAACCTCCAGATACGGGTTTGAGACCCACCCGGGCCTCCGCGTTCAGCGGCGGCGAGCCGCTAGCGCTTCCTCCGAACCGCCCCCGAACCCTTCTTCGGGCCCTTCCGGGTGCGGGCGTTGGTGTGCGTTCTTTGACCTCTGGCCGGCAGCCCGCGCCGGTGCCGGAACCCCCGGTAGCAGCCGATATCCATCAAGCGCTTGATGTTCCCGCTGACCTCGCTGCGCAGGCTTCCCTCCACCTTGAACTCGGACTCGATCACGCCACGGAGCTTGATCGTGTCCTCCTCGGTAAGGGCCTTGGATTTCATCGACCCGTCGATTCCCGTCTTCTCCAGGATCTTCCGCGCCGAGCTGTGGCCGATTCCGTGAATGTAGGTCAACGCGATATCGACCCGCTTCTCCGCGGGAAGATCAACTCCAGCGATTCTCGCCACGTGCCAAGCCTCCCGGTAGAACCGGCGCCCCGGGCGTCCGTTCTACCTTTGTCTCTGCTTATGCCTCGGGTTGGTGCAGATCACCCTCACAACGCCTTTCCTCTTGATGATCTTGCACCGCTCACAGATCTTCTTGACCGACGTTCGCACTTTCATATCCACCACTTCCGTTCCGCGTCTCCGGACCCCGCAACGACGCTACTTGTAACGGTAGACGATTCGGCCGCGGCTCAAATCGTACGGAGACAGTTCGACCGTCACCTTGTCGCCGGGCAGGATCTTGATGAAATTCATCCGCATCTTGCCCGAGATGTGCGCCAGGATCAGATGACCGTTCTCCAGCTCCACCCGAAAGCTGGCGTTGGGCAGCGGCTCGACCACCGTACCTTCTACCTGTATGCCTTCTTCCTTTGCCACAGAGATCGTCCTACCTCTTGGGTCGTTTTCCCCTTTGCCGGGGAGTGCCCGTAAGGATCTCCGCCCCGTCGTCCCCGATCACTACCGTGTGCTCGAAGTGCGCCGAGAGAGATCCGTCCTTTGTGACCACCGTCCAGTTGTCGTCGAGCGTAACCACATCCGGCCCGCCCGCGTTGACCATGGGTTCGATCGCCAGGGTCATTCCTTTCTTGAGCCTTACGCCGCGCCCCGGAGGGCCGAAATTCGGGACCTGGGGCTCCTCGTGCATGTTCCGGCCGATCCCGTGGCCCACCAGCGACCGAACCACCGAGTAGCCGCCCGCCTTCACCGTCACTTCGACGGCGTGGGAGATATCGGACAACCGGTTTCCCGACCGCGCTTCCCCGATGCCCCTGCCGAGCGCCTTCTCTGTCACCTCAAGCAGGTGCCTGGCGTCGGCCGAGATTTCTCCGACGGGAAACGTCCGGGCGCCATCCGAGTAGTAGGCGTCCTTGAGGACCCCCACGTCGATACCCAAGATGTCTCCCTCAACCAGGACCCGGCCGCCGGGGATTCCGTGAACGACCTCGTGGTTCACGGAAGCGCAGATGCTTCCAGGGAAACCCTGGTACCCCCGAAACGCCGCCACCGCGCCTTGCTCTCGAATGTACTCGTCGATCCTCCGTTCCAGTTCCCCCGTGGTCACGCCCGGGACGATGAAAGGTTCGATCATCCCCAACGCCCCGCCGAGGATTCTCCCGGCGTCCCGCATGAGCGCGATTTCGTCTTCCGTCTTCACGCTCCGTGCCGTTCGTGAACTCACTCCCACTCCCCAGAGCGAAGCCGGTCAAGAAGGCCGGGAGTCCCATCCCCCCACAATCTCCCCGTAGATCCGCTCAACGTCGCGATCCCCGTTCACCGCCCGAAGCAGACCCCGCTCGGCGTAGTACGCCTTGAGCGGCTCCGTTTCCCTGTGATAGACCTCCAGGCGCCGGCCGACCGTCTCCGGACCATCGTCCTCCCGTCGACTCAGGCGGCCGCCGCAGCGATCGCAGACCCCCGGTTGCTTCGGGGGGCGCGTATCCAAGTTGAAGAGCTCCCCGCAGTCCTCACACGTCCGGCGCTTTCCCAACCGGTTGACGATCGCCTCGTCCGGAACCTCGATACTGAGAACTTCGTCCAGCGCCAGGCCCATTTCGCCAAGAAGGCGATCCAGGCCCTCCGCCTGGGTGATGGTCCTCGGGAATCCATCCAGGATGAATCCCCCGCCGTACTCCAAGGATCCGAGGACCTCCCGAATCAGGTCGAGCATCACCTCGTCCGGGAGGAGCCGCCCGGTGTCCATGTACCGCCGGGCCGTTTGGCCCAACTCCGTTTCCTTCTCAACGGCCGAGCGAAGGATGTCGCCGGTCGACAGTTGCCGGACCCCCCATTGCTTCTCGATGAGTTTGGCCTGCGTCCCTTTTCCCGCACCCGGCGCCCCCAGCAGGACCAGTCGCATCCTTGTTCGCTCCCTCTATCGTCTACCCCTCAACTTTGAGCCCTTCATGAAACCGTCGTAATGCCGCATCAACAGGTGTGACTCAATCTGCTGCAGCGTATCCAGCGCCACCCCCACAATGATCAAGAGCCCCGTCCCACCGAAGTAGAAGGGCGCCTTGAAATGCTGGATCAAGAAGGACGGCAGGATGGCGATCAACGCCAGGAACACCGCTCCGGGCAAGGTAATCCGGGTGAGGATTCGGTCGATATACTCCGCCGTTTTCTGTCCCGGCCGGATCCCGGGCACGAACCCACCGTATTTCTTCATGTTGTCAGCCAGATCGACCGGGTTGAAGATGATCGCCGTATAGAAGTATGTAAAGAAAACGATGACGAGGCCATAAACCACGTTGTATACGATGGAGCTCGGCGAGAACATCTCATTCAGCCGCTGTGCCAGATCACTTCCCCGGAAGAACGTGGCGATCGTTCCCGGGAACATGATCACCGACTGGGCGAAGATGATGGGAATCACGCCCGCCGTGTTCACTCGGAGCGGGATGTGCGTGCTTTGACCGCCGTAGACCTTCCGTCCAATGATCCGCTTAGCATACTGGACCGGAATTCGCCGCTGTCCCTGGGTGATCGCAATCACCGCCGCGGTCACCAACAGCATGATCACGACCAGCATTCCCGCCTGCGCGTAGCCGAGAGCTCCGGTCTGGAGCGCCCGAATGCTCTGAAGCAGATCGTTGGGGTTTCGGGCTACGATTCCGATGAAAATGATGAGCGAGATTCCGTTTCCGATCCCGCGCTCGGAAATTCGCTCTCCCAGCCACATCACGAAAATGGTCCCCGAGGTCAGAGTCAACACCGTCAGTAGCCGGAAAGCCAGACCCGGGCTCGGGACCACGGCCACGCCCCCGCCCATGTTGAAATTCTCGAGGAAAATGCTGATCCCGTACGCCTGGACCACGGAGAGAAATACCGTCCCGTAGCGAGTATACTGGGTGATCTTCTTACGTCCCTCTTCTCCCTCCTTCTGCAGCTTCTCGAAGTAGGGAATGACGGCCGTCAGCAGCTGGAGAATGATCGACGCGCTGATATACGGCATGATGCCAAGAGCGAACACGGACGCCTTCGCGAACGCCCCCCCGACGAACATGTCGTACAATCCCAGCAGCGTTCCCCGGGCCTGGGCAAAGGCCTGCGCCAGGGCATGTCCGTCCACGCCCGGCGTAGGAACGTGTCCTCCCACTCGGTAGATGATCAGCATCAACAGGGTGAAGAGAACCTTGCGCCTCAACTCGGGAATCTTAAAGATGCTCTGTAGACTCTGTATCATTGTCCTTCCTACAGGCTGTGGTCGAAGTTACCGGGCTACCGCGCCGCTCCGTGAGCCGCTCCGTGAGCCGCTCTCTCGCTCGTTCCCTGAATCAATTCCAGCTTTCCGCCCGCCGCCTCGATCTTGTCGCGGGCCTTCCTGCTGGCGGCGTGGACCAGGATTTCCAGAGGCCGGGAGATGTCCCCTCCGGCCAAGACCTTGATCGGTCCCTTGGAAAGCTTCACCAGACCTGCGCTCTCCAGCACCCCGGGGTCGATCTTCTGATCGCCCGGGAACCGTTCGAGATCCTTCAGGTTCAGCACCTGGAACTTGGTGGTGAACCGATTGTGGAATCCCCGCTTCGGCAGCCTCCGCTGAAGCGGCATCTGTCCACCTTCAGACCAGCGGTGGACCTTGGCCCTTTGCTTCTGGCCTTTGTGGCCCCGGCAACTGGTCTTCCCATGTCCTGAACCCGGACCTCGTCCGACTCGCTTGCGCTTCTTGAAAGCGCTGTCCGTCCGTTGAATATCGCTGAGTCTCACGAGTCCTCCTTCTCCAATTCCTCGATCTCGACAAGATGGCGAACACTGTCGACCATCCCTCGGATCTGGGGGCTATCTCTGTGTTCAACTGACTCGTGGAGACGGTGGATCCCCAAGGCACGAATCGTTCGTTTCTGTCGTTCCTGCCGGCGGATCGCGCTCCTCTTTTGTGTGATTCTCAGATAGCGCGCCATCTCACGATTCCTTTCCGGCCGTGTCCTCAATCCCCAACACTTCCCGCACGCTCATTCCACGAATCTGGGCAACGTCGGCCGCGCGTTTAAGGCGGGAAATCCCGTTCATGGTTGCTTTCACGACATTGTGCGGATTGTTGGTTCCCAGGCACTTGGTCAGCACGTCTCTCACGCCCGCAGCTTCCATCACCGCGCGCACGGCTCCGCCGGCGATGATCCCGGTTCCGGGGGATGCGGGTCTCAAGACCACCCGACCCGAGCCCGACCGGCCGAGAATCTCGTGCGGGATCGTGCCGCCAAGAAGGGGAACGTTGATGAAACTCTTCTTCGCGGCTTCGGTCCCTTTGCGAATCGCCTCGGCGACCTCGCGGGCTTTGCCCAGACCTACACCGACACGCCCGTTGCCGTCTCCGACCGCAACCAGCGCGTTGAAGCTGAATCGACGCCCTCCCTTAACCACCTTCGCCACCCGGTTGATATGGATGACCTTCTCGATAAACTCCGACTTGCTCGCCGTAGATTCTCTCCTACGCAAAGTGCCTCCCGTCAGAAAACGAGGCCGCCCTCTCTGCAGGCCTCTGCAAGAGCCTTCACCCGGCCGTGGTAGAGATAGGAACCCCGATCAAAACACACCTGGGTCACGCCCTTCTCCATAGCTCGCTTCGCAAGCAGAAGCCCCACGGCTTTTGGGATCCCGTACGTCTCGCCGCCGCCCGATGGACCGTCCGAAGAGCCGCCCGCCGGATTCTCGCGAATCTCCTTCACCAGACTGGAAGCGGAGACAAGCGTCCGTCCCTGCGTGTCGTCGATGATTTGCGCGTAGATGTTCTTGCCGCTCCGGAATACGGAAAGCCGGGGGCGCTCAGACGTCCCGTGGACCTTCTTGCGCACTCTCCGCTTTCTGCGAAGCCGATTCCGCATCTTGCTCGGGTAGTTTTTCAACATCGTCACTCAGTCCTTCTTGATGATCCGGCTCCGGACTCTCCGCTACGCCGCTCCGGCCTTGCCGGCTTTCCGCCGCACCTGCTCCCCTGCGTAGCGAATCCCCTTACCGCCATACGGCTCGGGCGGCTTGAACCTGCGGATGTCCGCCGCCACCTGACCGACGGCCTGCTTGTCGATTCCCGACACGACGATCTTGGTACGGTCCGGTGTCTCCACCTTGATCCCTTTGGGGACGGGATAATGGATGATGTGGGATTTTCGAACGTCCAGGGTCAACGTGCTCCCCTTCATCTCGGCCCGGTACCCCACGCCGTGAACCTCCAGCTGTTTCACGAACCCGCGGGAGACCCCCTCCACCATGCCCGCCAGGAGGCCTCGGCTCAATCCGTGAAATGCCCGATCCGTTCTCGACTCCCCTCGACGTACGACATTGATCTGATCGCCTTCGACGGAAATCGATACCCGCCGGTCGAACTCTCGGCGGAGCGACCCCTTTTCCCCCGAGACCTCAACCGCGTTCCCGTTGATCTGAACCTTGACCCCTTTGGGAATCGGGATCGGCTGCTTCCCGACTCTCGACATCGCTCGCCTCGCTTGCCCTTGTGCCGCCCTCTTTACTCAGGCCGGCATCTCTCGGACCGTGATGTGAAACGTCTCATGTGCCGGATCGTGGACGGATGTTTCCGCCCGCTACCAGATGTAGCAGATCACTTCCCCTCCCACGCCCAGCTTCCTCGATTCCTTATCCGTGAGGACTCCCTTCGGCGTCGAGAGGATCGCCGTACCCAGTCCTCCCATCACCCGGGGGATTTCCTCCTTGTTCACATACACACGCCTGCCCGGTTTGGACACACGCTTCAGGCCGCCGATCGCGCTTTCCTCCTTCACCGTGTACTTGAGCGAGATACGGATCGTGCCCTGGCTCGTTTCTTCAAGAACCTGAACCTGGTTGATGTATCTCTCTCTGAGAAGTAACTCCGCGATGGCTTTCTTCAAGTTCGACGCCGGGACATCGACCTTCTTCCTCTTGGCCTGCGTAGCATTCCGAATACGCGTCAACATGTCCGCGACCGGATCCGTCATCGTCATCTTCTGGTTCTCCCGCCTAGCCTCAGCTCTTCATGCGCCGGAGGTCCACCCGGTGAATCTCCATAGGAGAGGAGATCTACCAGCTCGCCTTTCTCACGCCGGGAATCTGCCCATCGAGGGCCAACTCCCGGAAACAGATTCGGCAGATACCGAAGTCACGCATGTAGGCCCTGGGACGCCCGCACCGGTGACAGCGGTTGTACCGCCGCACCTTGAATTTGGGCTGCCCCTTGGCCTTTTCAATAAGTGCCTTCTTGGCCACGCCTTCCCCCTCTGGAAAATCCTCTGCGGCTCTACGGTCTCCGGAAGGGCATGCCCATCGCCTGGAGTAGAGCCATCGCTTCCTCGTCGGTCTTTGCTGTGGTTACGATGGTCACATTCATTCCCCGGATCTTCTCGACCTTGTCGATATCGATCTCGGGAAAGACAATCTGTTCGCGAATTCCCAGGGTGTAGTTTCCCCGCCCGTCGAAGGATTTCGGCGGAACGCCGCGGAAATCCCGAATCCTCGGAATCGCCGCATTCACAAGACGGTCATAGAACTCGTACATCCGTCTCCGCCTCAGCGTCACGCAGCACCCGACGACCATTCCTTCTCGGATCTTGAAAGATGCCACCGACTTCTTCGCTCGCCGGACCGCCGCCTTCTGGCCCGTAATCGTGGCAAGATCCTGTTCCGCGGATTCCTGCAACTTGGCGTTCTGGAGCGCGTCTCCCGTGCCCATGTTGACGATGATTTTCTCGAGCCGGGGAACCTCGAACTTGTTCTTATAGCCGAACTGCTTGACCAGCTCCGGCGCCACTTCCCGGTCGTACGCTTCTTCCATCCTTACGCTCATCTCTCGCCTGCCTTCGATTCGATAAGCCGGGGAGTTCCCCGCCGGCCGTGAATCGGTTTACTTCGTCCCGACCGCCTCACCACACGTTGCACATGCCCGTACCCGCTTCCCGTCGGCGAGCTTCAGTTTCCGCACCCGCACACCCTTCCCGCAGCGCTGGCACATCGGGAGAACATTGGAAATGTGAACCGGGAGCTCCTTCTCCTGGATGCCCCCCTGGGGATTCTGCTGGGATCCTTTGCTGTGTTTCTTCGCGAAGTTGACCCCCTCAACGAGAACCCGCTTCTTATTCGGAAATACCGCGAGGACCCGCCCGGTCTTTCCTCGATCATCACCCGAAACCACGATCACCGTATCACCCTTGACTACATGCATTGCCCGTTTCCTCGCATTCGCACGGGGTCCCTTCACCCGGGCTCCTAGATCACTTCAGGCGCCAGAGACACGATCTTCATGAACCCCTTCTCGCGCAGCTCTCGAGCCACCGGACCAAAAATGCGGGTTCCCCTCGGCTCCTTCTGTTCTGTGATGAGCACCGCCGCGTTTTGGTCGAATCGGATATAAGAACCGTCCCGCCGCCGGATTTCCTTCTTGGTTCTCACGACGACCGCATTCGCCACTTCACCCTTCTTGACGATGCCGCCGGGGATGCAATCCGTGATCGATACTTTGATGATATCCCCGACCCGGGCGTAGCGTCGGCCGCTCCCGCCGAAGACATGGAAACACTTCCCCCGGCGCGCGCCGGTGTTGTCCGCAATCGTCAGTTTCGTTTCCGGTCTAATCATCGTCGACCCCAGCCTCTTCCAGTTCTTCCTTGGAAACATCCGTGGTTCTCTTGACGACCTCGAGCACGCGCCAGCGCTTGTCCTTGCTGATCGGACGAGTCTCGATCACCCGTACCTGATCACCGGCCTTGCACTCGTTGTTCTCGTCGTGAGCCTTGAACCGCACGCTACGTTTGATCGTTTTTCTGTACACGGGATGCGAGAACCGGCGCTCGACTTTGACGACAATTGTTTTGTCCATCTTGTCGCTGACGACTTCCCCCATCCGCGTCTTCTTGTGACCCGCCATGCTCGACTCCACTCACGCCCCGGGGATTTGTCCCTAGGACTTCTTCTCGGCCTCGGCCTCTCCCAGTGTCCGGATCTTCAGCTCGCTCTCCCGGAGAATGGTTCGAATCCGCGCGATCTCCCGCCTCACCAGACGGATCCTCAGCGGGTTCTCGGGATTCTGTGTCGAGAGCCGAAACTCCAGGTTGAACCTCTCTTCCTCCAGGTCCCGGAGCATCTGTTCCAGCTCGGGCACAGACATCTCTCTCATCTTCTCAGGTTTCATCTTTATGCACCCACGTTTTCGCGCACCACGAATCGCGTCTTGATTGGAAGCTTGGCTGCGCTGAGTTGCAGTGCCCTCTTGCTGACGTCCAGCGGAACTCCCCCGATCTCAAAGAGGATACGACCGGGCTTGACGACCGCCACCCAGTACTCGGGCGTTCCCTTTCCCTTCCCCATGCGGGTTTCGGCCGGTTTCAGCGTGATCGGCTTGTCGGGGAACACTCGCACCCACATCTTCCCGCCGCGGCGAACATGGCGCGTGGCCGCAACTCGTGCGGCCTCGATCTGCCGGGCCGTTATCCACGCAGGCTCCAGCGCCTGCAGTCCGACTTCTCCAAAGGCCAGCTCGCTGCCCCGTGTGGCGTTTCCCCTTCGTCGGCCGCGGTGTTGCTTCCGGTACTTAACCCTCTTGGGCATCAACATGGTGCTCTACCCCATCCCTCTCTCAGATTGTTCCTTGGGAATCCACGGCTTCTCAAACACTTCTCCGTGGTATACCCACACTTTGACTCCGACGCATCCGAAAGTGGTGTGGGCCGTATGCCGGGCGAATTCAACATGAGCCCTGAGCGTGTGCAGAGGCACCCGCCCCTCCCGGTACTGCTCACTCCGGCCCATTTCCGCTCCACCCAGACGTCCACCGCACTGGATACGAATCCCGAGCGCGCCCATTCGCATGGCGGAGACAACCGCCTTCCTCATCGCCCTGCGAAACGCGATCCGCTGCTCCAGCTGCTGGCCGACATGCTCGGCGATGAGCTGCGCGTCGATCTCGGGCTTCCGCACCTCCTGAATATTGATATAGATCTCCTTGTGCGTGAGGTGCTGGAGCTCATCGCGAAGTTGATCCACTTCCGCCCCTTTGCGACCGATCACCATTCCGGGGCGAGCCGTGTGAATGGTAACCGTCACCTTATTCGGCGCTCGCTCGATCACGACCTTGGAAACCCCCGCGCGCGTGAGCCGTCCCTTGATGTACTTCCGAATGAAGAGATCTTCCTTCAGGAAGTTGGCGTACTCTCGCCCCGCGAACCACCGGGAATCCCACGTCCTGACGATTCCAAGTCTCAGACCGATCGGGTTGGTCTTCTGACCCACACGTACCTCCTTCGGCGCATCCATAGCGCCATCCTGCTTCACGCCCGGAGGGCGTCCTGCTTACGAAGTCCCCACAACAATCGTGATGTGGCTCGTTCGATGGCGGATTCTCGAGGCCCGCCCCATGGCCCGGGGCCGGAACCTCTTCAGCATCGGTCCCTCGTCAACGGTTGCCCGCACGATCGACAGATTGTCGACATCCAGATCTTCGGCCTCTTCGCGGTTCAGCGCATTGGCCACCGCGGAGCGAAGCGTCTTTTCAACCAGCCGGCTGGCCCTTCGAGGCGTGGCTTTCAGAATCGCGTACGCTTCGTTCACGTCTCTCCCGCGGACAAGGTCGACGACCTGACGCGTCTTGCGCGGTGAAATCCGCACGTATCTGGCCTTTGCTATTGCTTCCATTTCCGCTCTCGGCCTTTCTCCACCCTGTTGGTTTCCCTAAGGCGGGCCCACCGGCCAGGACTCCCATCCGGAAGTCCGGCTCACCGCGAACCGCCGACCCTCAAACGAGCGGGCTATCCGCCCGGCTTGAGCGCACCCGCTCTTCCGGCGGACCGCGCCTGCTTGGCGCCCTTCCCGCCGTGTCCCCTGAACATGCGCGTTGGCGAGAACTCGCCCAACTTGTGTCCGACCATATTCTCCGAGATGTAAACCGGCACGAACTTGTTCCCGTTGTGGATGGCCAGCGTGTGCCCCACGAACTCGGGAGAAATGGTGGACCTACGAGCCCACGTCCGGATCACTCGCTTCTCGCCCGTACGGTTCATATGGACGATTCGCTTCAAGAGTTTCTGGTCGATGTATGGGCCCTTTTTCAACGATCGGGACAAACCGACACCTCCGAGCTACCGACCTAACGCCGCGACTTCCGGCGTTTCACGATGTACTGATCAGATGGTTTCTTCCTGCGCGTTTTCAAACCCTTGGTTTTCTTCCCCCAGGGCGTAACCGGATGACGCCCGCCCGAGGTTCGTCCCTCCCCGCCGCCCATCGGATGGTCAACCGGATTCATAGCGACGCCCCGCACATTGGGACGTCGACCGAGCCAGCGGCTCCGCCCCGCCTTGCCCAGGGAGATGTTTTCATGATCGACGTTCCCCACCTGCCCGATGGTGGCCCGGCATTCGACGGGAACGATCCGCACTTCTCCCGACGGCAATCGCAGATACGCGTATTTCCCTTCCCGCGCCGTGAGCTGCACGTAGGCCCCCGCCGCGCGCGCCATCTGTGCTCCCTTGCCCGGAACCAGCTCTACGGCATGAACGAAGGTCCCCAGCGGGATTCGGGACAACGGCAGACAGTTCCCGCCCTTGATTTCCGCTTCCGATCCCGACATGATCCGCTCGCCCACGACGATCCCCGCCGGCGCCAGGATGTACCGCTTCTCCCCGTCGACGTAGTGAAGAAGCGCCAGGTGGGCGGACCGGTTTGGATCGTATTCGATCGCAGCCACCTTGGCCGGAATGCCATCCTTGTTTCGCTTGAAATCCACTATCCGAATGTGACGCTTGTGCCCGCCGCCGCGCTGCCAAATCGTGATCCGACCTTGGTTGTTCCGCCCCCCCGACCGCTTCTTCGGCCTGAGAAGGGATTTCTCCGGCTTTCGCCGCGTGATCTCCTCAAACGTGGAGCGGCTCGTATGTCGTGCCGTCGGCGTTGTGGGTCTGAGTTTCCTGATGCCCATTGTAACTCCTCACACCGGGGCCGCCTCGTGGGGGCGAAACCCGCAGTCTCCGCCCGGTCCGCAGCGCCGGGCCCTAGACCTCTTCGAAGATCTCAATCCTGTCGCCGGCCCGAAGCTTCACCGTGGCCCGCTTCCACATCGGTCGCCTTCCCAGATGGACGCCCAGCCGAACGCGCTTACCTGGAAACAAAGCCGTCCACACGCGCTCGACCTGAACTCCGAAGATTTCTTCCACGGCGTTCTTGATTTCCAGCTTGTTGGCGTTCCGGTCGACGACGAAGCTGTACTTGTTGTCCGCCGTCTTCTGTCTCGCTCCCTTCTCGGTCAGGAGCGGCTTCTGAATAATGGACCTCGCGCTCTTCATCCCCCCAGCACCTCCCCCAGGACGTCCACGGCGGCCCGATCCATGATCAAAACCTCACAATCCAGAATCTCGTAGGGGGTCAACCCGCGCGCCGCCCGAACCTGCACGCCCGGTAGATTGTTGGCGGCCCGCCAGAGTAATTCATTGTACGCCGGGGTCACCAGCAGACACTTCTTGGGCCAGACGTCAAGGTTCTTCAGGACTTCCACGACGCGTTTGGTCTTGGGCTCCGGTAGGGAAAACCCGTCCACGACCATGAGCTCGCCGTCTCGAGCTTTACCGCTCAAGGCCGACCGCACGGCCAGGCGTTTCTTCTTCTTCGGAAGCACCGCCGTATAGCTCTTGGGCTTCGGCCCGAAGATGACCCCGCCCCCGACCCAGATGGGAGAGGATGCGGTCCCCGCCCTGGCCCGTCCCGTGCCCTTCTGCCGCCACGGCTTCGCCCCGCTCTTCTTGACCTCGCCCCGGCTGAGCGAGGAGGCCGACCCCTGGCGCTGGTTGGCCAGATAGGCCCTCACCGAATCCCAGAGCACATCATGGTTCGGCTCGATACCGAACACAGCCTCCGGAAGATCCACCGACCCGGTGACCTCACCTGATACGGAATAGACGCTCGCCACGATTCCTGTTCTCCTTGCCGATGACTACTTCGCCGCGGGTTCCGCTGCCGGCTCCACTGCCGGCTTCGCCGATTCCCGGAGCTTCTCGATATAGACGTACCCTCTCCGAACACCCGGGACGGCACCGCGAACGAGCAGGAGGTTTCTCTCGGCGTCGACTTCGACAACCTCCAGATTCTTGACCGTAACCCGTTTTCCGCCCATCCGGCCCGCCATCTTCATTCCCTTGGGTGTTCGGGCCGGAGTCGCGCACATTCCCACGGCGCCCGGGGATCGACTCCCCTTCGCTCCATGCGAATCCCCGAATCCGCTGAATCCCCACCGGCGGACGCCACCGGCGAATCCCTTGCCCTTGCTCACGCCGGTGACCTTCACCTTTTCACCGGCGGCGAAGAGGTCCGCTGTAAGGTCCTGCTTGACCCCGTACGCGCTCGAATCCGACACCCGGAACTCCCTCAGCCGCCGTTTCTGAGGAACGCCCGCACGATCGAACTGGCCTTTGATGGGCATCGACTTGGGCCGCTTCTTGGTCCAATCGTCGAATCCCAGCTGGATCGCCGAATATCCGTGTTTCTCCGGTGTCCGAACATCCACCACCGTGCACGGTCCCGCCTCGATTACAGTCACAGGAATGACGCGGCCCTTGTCCGTGAACACCTGCGTCATCCCGAGCTTCTTGCCAATCAGTCCGATCATACCCGCACTCTCACTTGAACGTGATGCCATCCCGAATAGGCTCTAGACCCGGATCTCGATATCCACGCCCGCCGGAAGATCCAGCTTCATCAGCGCGTCGACGGTTTGCGGCGTCGACTCCAGGATATCGATGAGTCGCTTGTGAGTCCGAACCTCGAACTGCTCCCTGGATTTCTTGTCCACATGCGGGGATCTCAGCACCGTGTACACCCGCCGAGACGTGGGAAGCGGCACCGGGCCGCTCACCGTCGCCCCCGTTCTCTTGGCCGTCCGGACGATCTCGCCCGCCGATTGATCCAGCATGGCGTAGTCGTAGGCCTTTAACCTGATTCGGATTTTCTGACCAGGCACCGCCTGACCTCCTTCTCTAACTCCGGTCTATTCCCGCCGCTTCCGGAACGATGTCCGGACGACCCTGTCGCGGCTTCCCCCCTTGCCTGATTCCTTTTGATGGTGGGTTTATTCGATCACTTCGGAGATGACCCCGGCGCCCACGGTCCGGCCTCCCTCGCGAATCGCAAACCGCAACTCCTTCTCCATCGCAATCGGCGTG
>Ga0180431_10001096_pt1 | contig 37927 bp, 43 predicted proteins | sample SS_ome_11_FD_132459 | JGI IMG/M metagenome (GOLD analysis project Ga0180431, IMG submission 132459) | Hypersaline lake sediment archaeal communities from the Salton Sea, California, USA - SS_1_MS_1 metaG | ecosystem: Environmental > Aquatic > Non-marine Saline and Alkaline > Hypersaline >... | reverse complement strand
GGGGTTGTTGGTCTGGTCGAACGAGGTCGTTATGCCGCCAGCAGCAGCGACCCTACCGTAGCTTTCGAAGTCCTCGGCTTCCGTGTACCCCGGCTCCCTCATGTGGCAGTGGGTGTTTATCAGGCCCGGGACGATGATGTTTTCCCTGGGTACCACTATGTGCTCCTTCCCCTCTATCGGCACTCCGTTGCTTATGGTGTCTATCACCCCGTCCCTTATGCCTATCCTGATGTATCCCCAGTCTGTCAGCGCGTCAACCGCGTGCCCCTCTATCACCATGTCGTAGACCATACCGTCTCCTGCAGTGGTTGAAAATTGAAAGAAAGAAATAAATTGGGATCACTCTTTGGGGGGAGACCTGGCTCCGAAGTCCGCCTGCTGCTGTATGAAACCCAGCAGCTGCTCGTCCGATATCTCGCCTTCCCTGTGGTAGTGCGCAATCATCGGCCTGGCCTCGAGGATAGCGTTGAGGGGCATTCCGTTCTCTTCCAGCCTCTGCCTTGCGGTCTTGTCAGTGCCAAGCACCATCTCCTGCCTGTCCAGCTGGATGAAGACGCCTGCGCACGTCAGGTTGTCCCTGTAGCCCGTAAGGGTCTCCCATCCGGTTATCTTGGTGCCCCCGTCTGTAGTGACGTCGTCCACCAGGGCCACATGGTCCCCTTCCTGCAGCGGCCCTGCGATTGGGGGACTGGGCTCGTTCTCTGGCCTTATAACCAGGACCCTGTCGCCTCCCCTCAAGTCGCCGACAAGGTACCTCTCCTTCGGGTCTCCCTTCCCCTTGGGCACAGGCCTGTTGTAGCCCCACCTCAGGTTGGTGCCTGTCGCGTCGTAGAGCTCCTTCACCATCAGCGCAGCCGGCACTATGCCGCCGTGGGCAGCCGCGAACACGAAAGTGGCGTCTGTTTCCCTAAGCCTCTCGGAGAATATGGTTGAGAAATCCCTGGCCCCGTCGCCTGTATACTCGAAGTCAGGCACGACTATCTCGCCTATCACCTCTATGCCGACCTCGCCAAGCCTCTCCAGGGCCTCGTCCGGGGTCACGGCAGTGTCCAGCACATCATAGCAGAACCTGACGCTTCCGTTGCCCTTTGCGTGCTCGTCAGCCGTTATGCCGACTAGGGCTATGCCCTTTGTGGCCGGCCCGTGCAGGATGTCTATCCTCGTTCCCTCCTTGATTGCATTGCCTATCTGGTATGCATGTGCCCTTCCCACAGCCAGTAGGCCCTGGCCGTCGGAGTAGCCGTTGCCGGCGTTCCAGAAGTACGTCGAGTCCCTTCCGGACTTCAGGGTGAAGCTTCCGAACCTCAGGGCACCCTTCTGCAAACCAGAATCAGCGAACTCTATCTGGTGTTGTTCCATGTACAAGGACTTCACAAAATTCATTAAATCGGTATGTGGTGATAAGCCCTCACACATTATTACGGTTGTTTCGAGACAATAAATCAGTTCTTCTCTGCCACGTCCCAGAGGAGGTTGAAGAACTCCCTGAATCCGTTGCAGACGTTGTTGTTCTTCATCAGTATGCCCATCGGCTTGTGCTCTGACCAGACGAGAAGCCCGACCTTGTTTCCGTATATGTTGATGGTGACAGGCGACTCGTACGCTCTCGGGAGGTACCTCACCTCTGTGAAGGGCTTTCTGGAAAGCTCCTTCCCCCGCTCCACATCAGACCTGTTGAATATCATCTTCAGGGGAACCTTGGCCTTGCCCCTCCTGGTGTGGTAGTGCCTGATGACAGGCACAAGCTTCTTGGGGACGAACGCCCCCAGGACCAGGTTCTCCTTTCCCGTGCCTATCACGTCGTTGAGTATGGTGACTATGCCTTCCTTGCCCCAGAATATGCTCACGTCCTCCTTCTCCCTGGTGTCGTGCATCTTCTCCATGTTGGGCAGCAGCTTCCTGAGCTGCTTCTCCTGCTCGTCCAGCATGAAACGCTTCGATGTCAGCAGGTCCAGCAGCCTGGTGGGGCTGGCAGCCTGGAAGTGCTTGGAGCCCCTCTTTGTGACATGGCCCACGAGCCCCCTCTTCATGAGCCTCTCCAGGGCATCATACACGTTCCTCCTGTGCACGCCCGACTCCTCCGTTATCCTGCCCACAGGCGCTGAGCCCAGCTGGAGCAGCGTCACGTACACCTTTGCCTCATTGCTCGCCAGCCCTATGCCCTTCAAAGCTTCGACAGCCATAGGACTAACTTGAAAGAAAACAATAAAAGAAGAAAGGGGATACAATCCCCTTTGAGTGTGTGGCTTATGCGACCCAAGGCAGCTTGCCGGCTTCTTCAAGGGCAGAGTTTATCTTCGCGTTCATATCGTCGACCTCTGCCGCGGCTGCGTGGTGGAAGTCTGTGGGCTTGAACCTGCCCTTCCACTTCTCTTCCTTGTATGCGAAGTTCACCTGCCTGGAGGAGTTCACGAGTATGCCTCCCGGGTTCACACTGGGGTCTCCCGCAAACAACGGTATGTCCTCAGCTGTTCCGCCCTGTTTGCCGTAACCTGGTATCAGGAAGATTGTGTAGGGCATGAGAGCCCTCAATATCTGCCCTTCCTTTGGCCAGGTCGCGCCAACAACTGCGCCGACTGATGACCAGCCAGATTCGCCCCTGGATTCCTCTCCCCACTTGTCAGTGAGCAGAGCCATCCTCACATAGTTGGGTGCCACTGCCACATCAGGATGCGCGTCAATGAACTGCCTTCCGAATGTGTCCTCTTCGAACAGTATCTCCTTGCCGTCTTTGCCAACCTTCTTCACGTCGCCCTTCCTTGCGAACACTGGTGAGCACTCGTAAAGCGATGCAAGTCCAGCCTTCTCCAGCCTTTCGGCAATCAGGTCACGTTCTGTGTCACGGAGTATGCTGAGTTCGTCCTGAAAGTCTCCTGCAGACGGATTGGATGTCCTGGCCAGCAGGAATATGCCCTTGCCTGTCTCGGAGTCTGCGTATACAAGGAATGGCTTCACACCGTCGAATCCCAGGTAAGAGTTCACGGTCATGACGTCTATGCAGTCGTGTCCAAGGTGGAACGCAGCGTATGCCTCTGCTGTGGTGAAGATGTCGTTCCTCTTGGCGTCCTCGTCCACCAGGAAGCCGTTCGCCTTCGCATGGTTGCATACAGTGAAGAATGCCTGGTCACCCTCGCCGTTCTGGCCGAACTCGTAGAACGCCCTCTGCGGCTTCACCACAGGAGCCTTCCCGGCATTGGCCTCTATTATTAGGGTGTTGAAGTCGATGTAGGCGTCTCTCCTGGCTTCAGGGTGCACATCAGCATCTGTCTTCCATTTTCCGTAGCACCTTGCGGCCCTCCTCTTTATGTGGTCAGGGATCTGCTCCCATCTCGGGTCAAGTCCGATGCAGACATAGCTCTGGGTTTCGTTGCAAGCCTGTGTCAACCTGTCTCCAAATAAAACCATTGAATTCCCTCCTCTATTTAACTATAATATAATGGGCGCGAAATTTCTTAAGGGAATTGTTATAAGGAATCTTTTAGAGAGATATTACAGTGTAATACCGCTATGCTGTGAACGTCTGAAAGGTTGTCAAAAGCCGCAAAGCGAGCTTCTATTCGAAGTCAAAGATATTATATTGAAAACAAGAAGCGGATACTCGAGAGACAAAATAGGTACCGTAAAAAACCGGAAGTTCATGCCCATGAAAGAAAGCACAAGCAAAAATATTATCTTGAAAGGAGGGAACATATACTTTCCATGTGCAAATCCTATAGAGAGGAGAACAAGGAGAAAATCAGGGAGAGACAGAGGACTTACTATTTAAGAAACAGAAATAAGATACTTAAAAGGCAGAACCAATATAATAAGATACCAGAAGTAAAACAAAGAGCAAGAATCAAAAGACGAGAGAGATATAACAGAAACCGAGGTGATGCGCGTGCCCTGCGGCCGCAAGCGGAAGGCTAAGAAAATTAAGAAGCATAAACTCAAAAAACGAAGGAAGAAGATGAGGCACAGGACCAAGAAGTAGGTTTCTTATGGCATCAGACACCAACGCCAGCAGGATGACAATGGGGCTGCACACGATAGTGGCCATAGTGATAGGATACTTCAGCCCGATGATGGCTGCCATGTACGGCACAAACTGGATAGCCGTCCTTGTGGGGCTGGTGGTCCTGGTGGCAGTCGGCTTCCTGAGCGAGAAGCTCGTAACCAAGAAGGGCATGAAATTCTGGGCCGCCAACGGCATATTCGTATACCTGCTCATCTGGCTGGTGAGCTGGACATACTTTATCAATCTGGTTTAACTATATAGTAATATGAAGTTCCTCCTGGACACGAACTTCCTGATGGCGATAGGCCAGTTCAAGATAGACATATTCTACGAGCTGACCATCTTCGGCAGGCCCGAGTTCTTCACCATAGACCTGGTGATAGGCGAGCTGCACAAGCTCTCCCTGGGGGGAGGCAAGGACAGCAAGGCCGCCACCCTAGCCCTGGACATAATAGGCAGGGAGAACATAGAGGTGCTCAAGACAGGCGGGAAGGACGCTGACACAGAGATAGAGAGGGTGGCCGCGGAAGGCGGCTACACTGTCTGCACGACCGACAAGGAGCTCACAAAGAGGCTGAAGGGGGAAGAGGTCCTGGTCATAGGCATAAGGCAGAAGAAGAAGCTGGCTGTGGTCTAACCGTAAAGCTTGCATCCTATCAATATCACTATGAACTCAGCCAAGGCAAGCCCGTTCATGACCAGTATGGGGACGTTCATTATCTCTATTCCGTAGAGCACCCAGACTATGGAACCGACAGTCAGAATCAGGTAAGTCGTTACAGAGATATCCTTTGCGCTTTTCCTCTTGAATATCTTGTGTATCTGAGGCAGATTGGCGAAACCGTTGATTACCCCGAAAACAGTTGCAAGCAGTGCCAGGAAGCTCATACTATTAATTGGTGCCCCGTCCCTAAAACCTTTTATATTTGCCCCATCTATTAACATTATGGCACTTGAGATGTATGTGCTTGCGGTGAGCATAATCGCGCTGCTGTTCGGGGGGGTGCTGGCCCTTAACATCAGGAAGAAAGATAGGGGCACCGACAAGATGAAGGAGATGTCAGACCTCATCTACAAGGGCGCCCTGAGCTACCTGAACAAGCAGTACAGGCTCCTTGTCATATTCATAATAATAGTGGCCGCGGTCCTGTTCTTCCTGCTCAACTGGCAGACAGCCGCAGCATTCGTCTTCGGAGGCATACTCTCTGCCCTGGCCGGCAACATAGGCATGAGGGTGGCCACAGGCTCCAACGCCAGGACAGCCCATGCATGCAAGAAGGGAATAGGAGACGGCCTCTGGGTGGCATTCTCCTCCGGCGCAGTGATGGGCATGACAGTGGTCGGCTTGGGGCTTCTGGGCGTCTCGATTGCATTCATGGTTTTCGGCGACCCGACCATACTCTTCGGCTTCGGCTTCGGTGCCTCCTCGATTGCCCTGTTCGCCAGGGTGGGAGGCGGCATATACACGAAGGCGGCTGACGTGGGCGCCGACCTTGTGGGAAAGGTCGAGGCAGGCATACCTGAAGACGATCCCAGGAACCCCGGTGTGATAGCAGACAACGTCGGCGACAACGTCGGCGATGTCGCAGGCATGGGGGCCGACCTCTTCGAGTCTTACGTTGATTCTATAATAGCCACAATGGCCCTGGGCCTGGTGGCCTTCGCTGCCCTGGGCGTGAGCCAGATGATGGCCATGATGTTCCCCATGATAATAGCCGCAGTGGGCCTGGTGGCCTCCATAATCGGCGCCATCTTCGTCAAGGTGGCCGGAGGCAGCAACCCGGCAGGGGCCATGAACAAGGGGATATACGTGGCTGCGATACTGATGGCCATATTCTCATACTTCGCAGTCGAATGGTTCCTGGGAGTTGCCAACATAACGGTCTTCTGGGCAGTGCTCAGCGGCATGGTGGCAGGCCTGCTGATAGGCAAGGTAACGGAATACTACACCAGCGCCGAGAGCAAGCCCACCAGGTCCATAGCAGAGTCCAGCAAGACGGGCTCCGCCACCAACATAATAACCGGCCTGGCAGTCGGTATGGAGTCCACACTGGTGCCCATTCTGGCCGTCTGCGCGGCCATACTGGTGTCATACTACTTCGCCGGCCTCTACGGCATAGCCATAGCAGCGGTGGGCATGCTCGGGACCCTCGGCATAACCCTAGCCTCGGACACCTACGGCCCCGTGGCCGACAATGCTGCGGGCATAGCAGAGATGGCGAAGATGGGAGGCGATATCAGGAAGCGCGCCGAATCCCTGGACGCCGTCGGCAACACGACTGCAGCCATAGGGAAGGGCTTCGCGATAGGCTCTGCTGGCCTGACAGCCCTCGCCCTGTTCGTGACATACGCCCAGACAGTGGGCCTGACAACCATCAGCGTGACCAACCCGTACGTGATAGCGGGAATATTCATAGGAGGCCTCCTGCCTTTCCTATTCTCGGCGTTCACCATGAGGTCTGTGGGCAAGACAGCCTACAAGATGGTGACAGAGATCAGGAGGCAGTTCAAGGAGATACCGGGCATCATGAAGGGCAAGGGCAAGCCCGACTACGCCAAGTGCATAGAGATAAGCACGTCCGCGGCCCTGAAGGAGATGATACTGCCCGGCGTGGTGGCGATACTCACCCCGGTCGTGGTCGGCCTGGTCCTGGGGGCAGAGGCCCTCGGCGGCCTGCTTGCGGGCTCGGTCGTGACAGGCTTCCTGCTGGCCCTGATGATGGCCAACACAGGCGGCGCCTGGGACAACGCCAAGAAGTACATAGAGGAAGGCAACCTGGGAGGGAAGGGCTCAGACTCGCACAAGGCAGCCGTGGTGGGCGACACCGTGGGCGACCCCTTCAAGGACACCTCAGGCCCGTCCCTGAACATCCTGATAAAACTGGTCTCTATAATAGCGCTGATTTTCGCCATGATAATGTTCGTGTGAGCGCCAAACAGCCTATTTTAACAGGGGCGCCATAATATTACATATGGCCAATTTCGATTCTGCCAGGCTCAAGCACACGTCAAAGGCAGAGGAGCTGAAGGGCATGCTGGGTTTCTACGGCTACTCGACAGAGGCAGACGCGGCCAGGACGGACGAGAAGCTGAGGGGGCTGCTCTCAGGCAGGCTGAGCGAAAGCAAGCAGTCCCTGTTCGACATCATACAGTTCGTGTACCAGATACAGGAGGACAAGTCGTTCGACAGGATATTCGAGCCCATGAAGAACGAGATAGACCTCCTGGGAGACGAGGTGAAGGTCAGCCACATAGAATGGAAGGACCTGCCCGAGAGGTTCTGGGAGCTCGTGATTGCCCATGACCTCACCATGGCTGAAGGCTCCACCAACCTCTCAGAGGTGGCAGAGGAGCTGAAGGGGATAGTGTCAGGCTACAAGGAGGAAGGCGGCGACAAGGTGTTCGACGAGAAGAGGATATCCTCAGGCATGAAAAACATTGAGAGCCTCCTTGACGGCATCAGGCGGGCCTTCAAGGAGCGTGAAGCCATATTCAATCTTAGCGAGATAGACCTTGCGAGGGACTTCGACGAGGTCAGGAAGAAGATAGAGGAGAGCATCTGATGGACGACAGGACATTCTCTAAGCTGAAGGAGCTCTGCAGGCCCCTGAAGGACCATGAGCCTTACGTGATGGCGGTCTGGCTGTTCGGCTCCTCGGTCAAGAAGGCCAAGGCCAATGACATAGACATAATGGTCCTGGTCGACGACACAGGGGGACTAACCAAGGACAAGGCCCTGGGGATAGAGTCTACCATGGCCAGGATAAAGGCCGCCTCCAAGGAGAAGAAGATGAACCTGCATTTCCAGCCCCCTCAGATGCTGACGAAATGGTGGGGCCTGATGCAGAAGGGGGAACCCTGGGTCATAACTTCCTTCAAGCAATACAGGGTCATATTCGACGAGACCGGATACGTCAAGCTCATAAGCAGGCTGCTGGAGAAGGGCTACATACACAACAAGGACGAGAGGGCAGAGCGGCTGATGGAGAGGACGGACAGGTACATGATGGACAACAGGGAGAACCTGCTGGCGACAGTGGACGAGCTCTACCTTGCGGCCACAGAGGCCGCCCAGGTATTCCTCATGTTCAAGAACAAGGTGGCATTCAGGCCAGAGAAGATAGCGAAGGAGCTGGCAGAAGGGGGGATAAACCCTTCGGCCTACATAGAGATATCGGACCTGGCCATGAAGGTCAGGAAGGGCACGCTGTCAGAGTTCACGGGCAAGAACCTGGACTACTATGCCATGAAGGTGGGCGGCTTCATAAACAGGCTTGAAGAGCTGCTGCTCAAGAAGGAGGGGAAGAAATAACATGGCGACCGCAACAAAGTACAGGAAAGGTGGCACCAAAACCTACAGGAGGGAGGGGACACAGTACAGGAAAGGTGACACCAAGACTTACAGGCGGGAAAGCATCTTTGATAAGGCATACAGGAAGGGCCAGGAGCTCTTCAGGCAGGCCGAAACCGAAAACGATGTTGACAGGAAGCTTGAGCTGTTCAATTCAGCGGCCAAAGAGTTCTGGAAGGCCAAGCGTTACATGAAAAGCCCGGAGTCCAAGACGACCAGGAACGCCAGGCTAAGGCTAGCCGAGACCTACAGAAGGATAGCCGTGTTCACTATGGCGCACAAGAGGGGCACAGGCGAGGGCGAGGCCGAGGCATCCAAGGCCCTTAGGCTGGCGGGCAGGGAATACCGGAAGATGAACATGGATGATGATGCTTCTTATTGTTTCGATAACGCAAGAAACCTGGAAGAGAGGGCAAAGAGACTTGGAAAGAAGCTTGAAGAGGGAGGCCCTGCCTCCCCACAAAAAAGGAGGAACAAGAAATGAGCTACGAGAAGCTGCTGGAGAAGATAGCCAGGAAGGAGAGGAGCATAGGCCTGACAGGGGCAGAGCAGGCAGCCCTTTCGGAAAGGATGCTGGAGGAGCGTGAGGACGCCCCCAGCAGGCCCGAAGAGGAGCCCGAGGAGCTGGTGGACAAGGCAGAGGAGTCCGAGAAGAAGGGCGAGTTCAAGGAGGCATTCAACGATTACGACGCGGCCAAGAAGGCCGGCGCAAGGATAGACCTGATAGAGCAGAAGATGGCCAGGCTGGCCGAGGCCATAATGAAGGCCGAGAGGATGGACCCGGAGCTCCTGGAGATTGCCAGGGCAGCCGCTGAATACGCCAAGCAGCTGGCTGAGGAGCATTCGAAGGGCTAATAAGCTTAACTGACAAATCATAATCATGGCAAGGACCCGCTACAGGAAGACAACGGAAAGGAAGGAAGGGTACAAGAGGGCTGACGAGATTCTTGAGGAGACCCCCACAGCCAAGCTGTCAGCCCTCGGCGAGAGGAACGAGGAGCTAGAGTCCGAATACGAGAGCGGCTTCCATGTCGACCCCAGGAAGCTGATAGAGCTGGGCGACGAGTACATGAAATGGTTCAGGAAGAGGCCGGAAGGCTCCGTGAACCAAGCCTTCCGCCTCTACAGGCACGCTGCCGAGGAGGCGACGAGGTCAGGTGATGTCGAGGCCCTCAACGCAGTGAGGGACAGGTGCTCGGCCATAGCCGAGGAAATCCCCAAACTCGATGAATATAACACCGAATTCGGCAGGAGCCTGATGTCGGGCACAGTCAGGAAGTCCAGGGAGTACGCCAAGTCGATAGGGAGCATAATCTCAGAAAACAGGGAAATGAGGGCCCGGGTGGAAGGCGGCCCGGTCGAGTTCAGGAGGGGGGCCGTTCCTGAGGGGCTCTCCGGGGCCAGGAGCAGGCTGAAGAAAAAGGAAAGGGAGCAGGCTGCTGCGTACGCGAGGAAGAAGAGGAAGCCCAAGGGGATAGCAGGCGGGGTGAAGGAGGAGATAAAGGAAGCCGCCGCCAAGGGCAGGAGATACGGGGGCGGAACCGAGCCCGAGGAATCCGCAGCAAGGTACATGGTAGAGACCGCAAGGGTGATGAGGGAAAAGAAGACCAAAACGAGCGAGCTGGACGAGAAGCTGGAAAGCACATCATCGCTCGGGACCATAGACGACGTCATAGGGCTGGCTGACGAGTACCTGAAATGGTCCGGGAAGAAGCCCACCCAGTCCGTTTCCAAGGCAGTCGAGCTCTACAAGAGGGCAATGGAACTTGCGGGCCATGACCAGAAGCTCCTCAGCAGGATAAAGGCCAGGTACACGGTCCTGATAAGGAATGCGTCCCACACCAAGGACTTCAGCGATGAGTTCTTCGGGGCAGAGGTGAGGGAAGCGGTGGATGACGCCAGGAAGTACTCCAAGGATATAGACAGCGTCATCCGGTACAGGAGGTCCGAGAAGCCGCAGATGAGGGCCTGGAAGGCCAGGTTTGCCGCGGAGCAGAGTGCGGCAGAGAAGCCCGAGCCACCCATGCCTCCGGGAGAGGCCGCCGAGAGGAGGAAGGAGAGGTACGAGAAGGCCAGGACCGAGGAAAAGGAGAAGCTCAGAAAGAGGAAGAGGGCAGGCCGGGCAATGGAAGAGAGAAGGATGTACGGCAAGGAACTCTCCCCTGAGGAAAGGAAGCCAAAGAAAGGCGCCAAAAAGAAGTGATTTTATACCTCCCGATACAATAATTAAGCAATGAAAGACAACCAGCTGAATGAGTTCTGCACTGGCCTCTTGGGAAAGTACAGGAAGTACGTTAAGGGCATCTGGTTCTCCGGCAACAGGATAAGCGTACTCCTTCTTGACGTCAGCAAGTCAAAGAGGGAGGACATAGAGAAGTTCAGCATGACCCTCCTGAAGGGCTTCAAAACCAAGGAGGGCCCTTCCTTGGGGCTGGAGACAGCCGAGCTGAGCGACTACTTCAGGAACGTGATGGAGGGCGACATAGGCACCTACAAAATGCTGAGGGACGCCAGCCTGCTGTACGACCCGACCCATTTCGTCCATCCCATAAAGAAGATGGTGAGGACAGGGATGATACACGGCACGAAGGAGGCCCTGATGAGGAAGTTCCATTCCATCAACCAGCACTTCAGGGAGATAAGCAGGGAGAAGCTCAGGGTGCTGGACAACACCTACATGTCGGTGATAGAGGCCTCCCAGGCAGCCATCCTGGCCTCTGGCCAGCCCATACCGGTTCCCAAGCAGGTTCCGGCTTCCATCAAGCGGCATTTCGTGGACAAGGGTCACCTGGAGAAGAAATACCTCAGGCAGTGCGAGGAGATAGTGAAGGCCTTCAAGTCAGTCGAGCACAGGGAGAAGCCCGTGCCTTCTGGCGCAGAACTGGACAAGCTGCAGTCAATAGCTACGGACTACAGGGAAAGGTTGAAAGAACTGGTTCTGAAGATGTGATTCAGAGGACCCTGAACCTTCTTATCCTGAAGTAATAGTATGCCCCGCCTATTATCACGAAGGCGCCTGCCCCGACTGCCAGCAGGTTGGCTCCCTGGCCCACAAAGAAGCCTGTCAGCCCTGTCTCCCCTCCCGAGGGGCTGACCGCCATCTCGTCCTTGCACACGGCGTCCTCGCACCCGTGCTCGCATGCCATTACAAGCCTCCAGGCGCTCCCGTCATCATCGCATTCCACTATGTTGCTGCCGGAGCACTTCATCTCCCCTGGCGTGCATATGGCCCCCCTTTCGGCAGGCTCCGTATCCTCGGCGGCAAGCGTGCAGGCTATCTCCTCAGCTGGCTTGTAGTTCTCCGTCCCGCAACTGTTCAGGTCCGTGCACGTCCTGGTGTACTCGAAGTTCACGCATTCAGTGGTCCATTCAGTGCATTCCCAGTTCTCCTTGCACACTGGAGGGGAATAGCCACCTGACCTGGACGGCACGTAGCTTCCGGGAGAAGGCGGGGCCGGGGGAGGCGGCACGTAGAAGGTCACGTTCCTCATCTCCGTGGAGTTCACGTTCCCTGCCGAGTCGTTCACATAGACCGTGTAGTTGTATGCGCCAGCCCCCCATGACCTGGTGATGGCAGTGAAGTTCTCCGTCATGTAGCTCAGCGTCTCGTTCGCCCCGTTGACTTCCAGGATGACCGAGTCCGGGTTGAGCTCCGTGTGGGAGACGTTAATGCTCATGCTGCCCGTCGTGGATACCCTGGCATCATTCGCCGGGGTGTCCGCTATGAAAGACACGAGGGGGATGGCGGTGTCTATGGTTATGGTTCTCGTCCCTGTCTGCGCAGAGTTGCCTGCGGTGTCGTTCAGCCAGACATAATACGCATGCGTCCCGTCGGGCATGCTGGTTATCGTGCCGTTCGTGTACGGGTCGGAATAGCCCGTAGAGGGCCCCGGCTGCACGCCGTTCATGAAGAGGGCTATGCTGTCAGGGTGAAGCTCAGTGTGGCTCACGTTGACGTCGAAATAGTCGACAGGCAGGTACGTCAGGTTGTCCGGGGTGGGTGATATGAAGCCTATAACCGGGTCGGTCGTGTCCACCGTCACTGTCCTGGTTCCGGTCTGGTTGGAATTGCCCACTGTGTCGTTCACCCAGATGTAATATGTGTACATGCCTTCCGGAAGGACAACAGGGGATATGACAGTCGTGAAGGAGCCCGAATAAGCCTGGGAATGAACCATGGTGCCGTTCAAGTATGCGGCAAGCGTATCAGGGTGTGCCTCAGTGTGGCTCACGTTCATTGTCAGGTTGACGTTGGTCATGCTGTTATCCTGCAGGGTTGACAGTATGAATTCTATCTGGGGAGGCGTGGTGTCCACGGAAAAGCTGACATATGCCGAGTTCTGGTTGGTCGCGCTGTCGTTCGCCCATACGACCAGCGCATGCTGGCCATCCGGCACGGAATTGAGCGTCCAGTTCTGGCAGGGAGCAGAAACGGGGGTCGAGTTAGCCCCGTCAAGCTCGTACCAGCATGAGTCCAGGTTGGTGTCGCTAGCTGAGTAGTTTATCTCCACGGTGCTCGTCGCGTATGCCTGGCTGAGCGGGCTGTGGAGCGTGACAGACGGGGGATGGGTGTCTATGGTTATGGTCCTGTTGGCCGCAGAGAACGCGCAGTTATTGGCGGTGTCGCATGCCCTGCAGCCCCAGACATAGTTCCCGTCATTCAGGCCGCTCTGGACGAACTGGGTCTCGATGAAGGCCGGACACCCGGAACCTGCCAGGGGCTTCGTCCCGTTCTCCGCCCAGCTTCCTGAATGGTTCCAGTAGAACTCCACCTTCTTCAGCGCCCCATTGTCGCTCGCATTGCAGGTGAAGGTCACCCCGTTCGTGTTGGATATGCTGTCAGGAGGTGAGACCAGTTCCGCGGTTGGAGGTGTCGTGTCGTCGTTGGTCGTGATTATGTTTGTGGTTGAGTTCACGAGATTGTCTGTGGAATTATAGACATTGACTATTACTGTGCTGTTGGCGTCGCTTCCTATTCCCAGGGGGGCCGTGGCATAGAATTGGAATATCTGTGATCCACCTGCGCTAAGGTCGCCTGACCATACGATCCAGTCGCTCCCGTTTACATGAGTCCATCCTGACATCGGGTCAAGCACGTTTGTCATGATGTAATTGGGGAATGTTATGTTCACCTTCTTGATAGACTCGGTGCTCGACAGGTCATTGGTTATCGTAAGTCTGAACAGCTTGTTTGCACCTTCATTAACTGATGTTGGCGTGAGCGTCGCACTGAAGTACACCGCAGCTCCGGCTACACCGGCAAAAACCAGCAAGCATACAGCCGTCAAGGCTATTATCCTCCCCCTCATAACCAAAGCAAAATCTCCGTATGAATATTAGATATTAGATATATATTGTTTAGCTAATAGAGGGCTCAGATTTCATAACCTGGGTGCCCCATCTGCCTTCTAAGGGGCTCAAGCTCTCTGTCAACCTTTTCTATGCTATTGTACAGGGCATCCAGCCAAATCCTTGCGCTTTCCTGGGTCATTTGCCCAGGCACTCTGCTCACAAAGCCTGGAAGAGCCTCAAATTCAGCCACATAATCTCGGACATGTTGATTAATTGGTTCCGGGGAATAAATTAGATTATCTCGCCCCAGCCCACGAGCCTCCACCTGCCGCCCAGCTGCCTGGATATGGCGACCCTTTCCCCCTTGTCAGCGCATATGGGCATCTTGAGCTGGACAGCCATCTTGGAGGGCGAGGGGGCAGTCACCGCCCCCACGGTCCTGACAACCCCTATCGTAAGCATCAGGGGCTCCCCGTTCCTGATGGCCTCCATCCTGAGCTCGTCCTTTGAGCCCACCACCCTGTCCATTATCTCTGTCTTGAGCGTTATGTCGGGCATCACCGGGGGTGTCTTCCCTGGAAGGCCCATTATGTTGCCGCCCAGCCTGTCAGACTTGGCTATGGCAGGGTCCAGCTCGGTGGAAACCCCCAGCAGTCCTCCGGGACCGACCTTCTCCAGGTCGTTCATGGACTTCTGCAGCCCTGTTATCCTGGTCCTCACAGGCTCGTATCCTGACTTCATCCTTATGCCGGGCTTTATCTCCACCTCGTCGCCGACCTTAAGCTCCCCCTGCAGGAGCGTGCCGCCTATCACCCCGCCCCTGAGCTTTGGTATGGAAGTCCCGGGCTTGTTGACATCGAATGACCTGGCAACCACCAGCTTGGGGGGCTTTGCCGGGTCCCTCTTCGGGGTCCTTATGTGCTCCTCCATAGTCTCTATGAGCGCGTCTATGTTTATGTTCTTCTGGGCAGATATGGGGACTATGGGGGCGTTCTCTGCCACGGTCCCCTTCAGGAACTCCTTTATCTGCTTATGGCTCTTCCTGGCCCCCTCCTCGTCCACGAGGTCTATCTTGTTCTGGACTATCACTATGTTCTTTATGCCCGTTATGTTCAGGGCAAGCAGGTGCTCCTTGGTCTGCGGCTGGGGGCAGTCCTCGTTGGCCGATATCACCAGTATCGCCCCGTCCATCAGGGCAGCGCCGGACAGCACGGTTGACATGAGGGTCTCGTGCCCCGGGGCGTCCACGAAGGAAACGGTCCTGACGGGCTTCGTTTCAGAGAAGCACTTTATGCACTTGTCAGTCGTGCCGTATGCGTCTGTCCCCCTGCACTTGGGGCACTTGTAGAACGTGACGTCAGCATAGCCCAGCCTTATGGTTATGCCCCTCTTTATCTCTTCCGAATGGGTGTCTGTCCACCTTCCTGTGAGCGCCTGGGTCAGGGTGGTCTTCCCGTGGTCCACATGACCGACCAGCCCTATGTTCACCTCTGGGAGGGGCTTCTCCTTCTTCTTTTCTGCTGGCTTCTTTTTCGCAGGCATAAGCTTAATTGAAAATCCTAATTTAAATAACCTTTCATGTAATAATATTATTCCAGTGGGCCCGTAGCTCAGTCTGGTTAGAGCACGAGGCTCTTAGCAAGGGCAATGCTTTGAGAGAAACCTCGGTGTCGTGGGTTCAAACACGCTGCTGAAGCAGGCGCTTTCAGCTGCGCTGAAAATCCCTCCGGGCCCATTCCGTTTTTTTAGTTTTTATTGACCTGAAACCAATCTTTAAACAATGAACGAGAATTACAGGAGGATACTCTGGTACGTATTCGCCACCACAAGGGGAGGGCCCACAAGAATCAGGATAGTCAACCTGATAATGAAGAGGCCCTACAACATGAACCAGATAAGCAAGAAGCTGAAGATGGACTACAAGACCGTCCAGCATCACATCAAGATCCTTGAAGAGAACAGGATAATAGTCGCCGAGGAGAAGAAGTATGGAAGCATCTTCTTCCCTTCACAGTTATTCGAATCCGAGAAGAAGACATTCGAGGATATCAAGAAAAGGATGGGTGAATGAAATGGTAATGGAAGATATGATAGTGCTGGGCATAACGGGCATAAACGTCATACTTACAGCTGTCCTCCTTGTGCTCTTCACCAAGAGCTACAAGACTGTCAAATCCCAGCTCACGCTTGGACTGGTCTTCTTTGCGGCAGCGTTCCTGCTGGAGAACCTGATGAACCTGTATTTCTACAACGCGATTCTCTTAGTGGGCGTATTGGGCACGACGACATACCACCTTATGGTGGCCGTGATAGAGATGCTCGCACTGATAGCCATTCTCTATGTCAACTGGAAGTGAGCCCTGCATTCGTTTTCTGCAGGGCCTCCAGGACTTTTTCTGAACCCTTAAAATCGGCACCAATAGCCCCAATTTGGGTATAGCCTGGGCATCACTTTGGGGCAACTTCGGGGGAAGTTCGGGAAACTGCTTTATAAGGGCAAAACAAACCTTGTATCATGAGTTGCATAGTATGCGGATGCGAATCTGACGTTCAATATCATGCTAACAAAAAAGGACTGACTGTCTGTTTCTGTGCTAGGCATCTCCAAAATACCGGGTCTCTTGACTCGGTGACAGCCATGTTCAGAGGGCTGCTCGACAGGGTCCCCTCCCCCTTGAGCACAACCCTCTGACGGGGGGTGTTTCACCCCCTCTTCTATTTCTCGAAACCTTTAGCTGGCGCTATAAAGGCTCCACACAAACAATTGCGCCTGCGGCCCTGCATGGCAACCGACCCTATCCTGATTTAAAGCTTTCCGTGAACTGTCAACATGGAAACAGAAACATGCGGATGCGGGCTGAGGGCCAACAAGGTCTTCCTGGACAATGGCGGGCAGGTATACTCGTGCACATGCTGCATGAGGGCGATATATGATTCCCTGTCTGACGGCGGGAAGAAACCTGTGTTCATGGACGACCTGCTCGAACCGAAGGGCTTCAGGGAAGTGAAGCCGATAGCCGACCCCAATTGGAAGGGTATCCCGAAGGCCAAGAGATACGGCGACGCAGTCTAAGCTTTATAAACCCCGTGCGCAATTATAACATGGGCGGCCAAAGCGGCCAGGTTCACCCGTTCCCATTTCGAACACGGAAGTTAAACTGGCCCACGGTCTGGGGTGTAGTGGCTTCGGTCGCAAAACCCAGTTCGCTGCCCATTTTGTTTTATCCGTCCAGCTTAGGCTATGCCGAAGACCAGCATCAGATTTTACCGGCCTCTTTCTCCCTGACGTAGAACATGAGCGCGGCCAGGTCGAACGTGAAGAACTGGTCTGGGTCATTATCGAGCATCTTCTTGAGGTTGCCTACGGACACCCACCTGGGGTCCCTGGCGTCCTCCACACCCTTCTGTATGAACTTCCCCTCTGCCCTGCAGATGAACGTTATGCCCATCCTCTTGCCCTCCTGGTAGTTGTTGACGCAGAATGGGGTGTAGACCTTTCCGTGGTGAAGGAACTTCCCGGTGACGGTCTCATTGACCGACTTCACCTCTGTCACGTCCAGCCCGCACTCCTCTTTCACTTCCCTTTTCAGGGCCTCCAGCAGGTCCTCACCCTCCTCTATGTGGCCTGCGGGTATCTCGAAGGTGCCGTTGTACCTCTTCTTGTGATCCTGGCAGTCCCTTTTCTCCCTTATCTGCAGCACTACCTCTGTTTTGCCTTCCTCATTGACACGCTCTATTATCGCGCCGACTGTCGCAAAAACCCGGGTGCCCCTCTGGTCATCAGGGGTGTCCATATTGAATACCTGAAATGTTTATATTTAAAGCCGATTATAACATTACATTATATCGCGCCCGGATGGTGTAGAGAAGCCCTTTAAAGAAATGGTTTCACACAATGGTTTAGCATAAAGCCCTGTCACGGCTTTGACCCGGGTTCAAAGGAGCGAGACATTGACCAGTGTTGCGTTACTGAAAATCCCGGTCCGGGCGCCTTTCCTTTTTATTCTTTCTAGCCGATGACGGCCACGCATTCATTGTTGATGCAGCTGCAGGAGCCCTGGCCGCAGTCCATCGTCCCCGGCACGCATTCCTGTGTGCACATGGCATCAGAGCAGTCCGGGGCGTTCGCCCTGTCCGTGCATCCGGTCGGGTGGCAGCACTGGGCAGGGACGCAGTCCGATGCCGCCACGCAGTATCCCGGGGAACCGGTCCTGTAATGGGGCTCGTAATACCCCGTCGCGAGCACGGAGGCCGCTATTATGGCGGCGATTATGATGACGAAATGCAGCTTGCCCGCATCCTCGTTGACTGCCAGCTTCTTCTTGCTCAGCTTCTTGTGCCCCTTCTTCATGCTATTTATAATAGTAAGGACACTATTAAATCAGTGGGCCCGTAGCTCAGTCTGGTTAGAGCACCCGAAGAACCCAGGCTTTGCTTGGGTACTCTGGTGAAGCTTTTAGCTGGATAAAAGCGTGCTTACGACCCTCAGGAAGGGTTTTCCGTCGATGCTTTTGGCGGACGCGGAAGCTCCTGTAAAAGGGTCGGATGACAGGAAGATACCGGGGTGTCGTGGGTTCAAACACGCTGCTGGAACAGGCGCTTTCAGCTGCGCTGAAAATCCCTCCGGGCCCACTCATTCCTTCTTTTCCGGTGCCAGGAGGGCAGGCGTACTTAAAAATGCGCCCTATCGGCAAACGACGTGAAAAAATAAAGTTTATAAAGATGTTGTATAACTATATAGAATAGTTTCGTGTATTGGAGGGTTTCCGCGTACTTTTCGCAAAGGAGCTGGTGCATCCGCTAAGAAAAGTGCATTCGGATACGTTAGGGGTATCTGGTGCTTTTTCTGTGGGTGTTTTTGTTCCTTTTGGGGTACGAAAACGCCTTTAAATACGGTACGAAGCTAAATATTAAGATTGGCTGTAGGGTCGTATGGGCGTCGATATACTAAAGCACCAGCTTGTTCCGAAACACGAGATACTGTCAGCTAGCGAGAAGAAGAAGGTTCTTGAGGAACTGGGCGCAACCCCAAAGGGCCTGCCCAGGATAAAGGCTGATGACCCCGTAGCCAAGGCGATAGAAGCCAAGGCGGGGGACGTCCTGAGGATATCCAGGAACTCCCCGACCGCAGGCAAGACGGTCTATTACAGGATTGTGGTCTGATGGCAAACCTGATAAACAACTTCGAGTCTGAAAGAGGATGGGTGAACTTCCAGATAGAGTCTTTCAACAGGTTCGTGCAGTACGGCATACAGGACATAATAAACGAGGTGGGGGTCATAAACCTCACCCCGGAGACGGGCGAGCTCAAGCTCCATTTCGGGAAGGTGACAGTGGGCAAGCCCATAGTGAAGGAGGCTGACGGCTCCACCAGGCAGATATATCCGAACGAGGCAAGGATAAGGAACCTCACGTATTCCGCCCCAGTCTGGATAACGATAACCCCCATCTTCAAGGATGTCAGGGAAAAGCCCGAGAGGGTCCACGTGGCAGACTTCCCCATAATGGTGAAATCAGGCCTCTGCTCCACCAGCGGCCTGTCATCCGGCGACCTGACCAAGAGGGGGGAGGACCCCAAGGACCCCGGAGGATATTTCATAATAAACGGCACCGAGAGGGTGGTGGTCCTGATAGAGGAGATAGCCTCGAACACCCCCATATACGAGAAGGAGGAAGGGACAGTTTCGGTAAGGATAAACTCCGAGAAGTCAGGCTTCAAGCAGAGGCACCTCATAGAGATGAAGCCCGACGGGGAGATAACGATATCCTTCGCCAACATAAGGAAGCTCCCGCTTGTCACCCTCCTAAAGGCCCTCGGGGTGGAGACGGACAAGGAGATATGCGACATGATATCCCAGGACCCCAAGATACTCAATGAGTTCTACATAAACCTCTACGAGGAGGAGGTCACGACGAAGGAAGAGGCCATAGACGCCATAGGCAAGAAGCTGAAGGTGGCCGAGGACTACAGGAAGGAGAGGGTGGCCCAGATACTCGACAGGTACCTGCTCCCTCACATAGGCCAGGACGAGAAGTACAGGATGAAGAAGGCAAAGGTCCTGTCCAGGATAATCAGGAAGTGCGTGGCACTCCTGCTGGACATGATGCCCCAGGACGACATAGACCATTATGCGAACAAGAGGCTGCTGATGTCCGGCGAGCTGCTCGGCCAGCTGTTCCGCTCCATACTTCTGGGGCGCTGGGGGCTGCTCGCCAAGATGTCATACAACTACCAAAAGCTTGTCAAGCGTGGCAAGACTCCTTCTATCCAAGGCATAATCGAGGCCGATGCGGCCACCAAGCAGATACTCTCTTCTCTCGCGACCGGGAACTGGATCGGCGGCAGGACCGGTGTCAGCCAGAGGCTCGACAGGTCTTCATACATCAAGACAGTATCACATCTCAGGAGCATAATCTCACCCCTCACCTCGACACAGGAGCATTTCAGGGCAAGGCAGATACACCCCACCGAATGGGGAAGGCTCTGCCCTGCAGAGACCCCGGAAGGGTCATCCATAGGCCTGAGGAAGCACCTGGCCCTGCTGACAGAGATAACGCCGGGCCTGAGCGGTGAAGAGAATGAGAGGATAGTCAAGGCGATAAAATGAAGAAGACAGACAGCGCGGACATATACTTCAACGGAAGGTTCGTTAAGGAGACCAAGAAGCCTGCGGACTTCGTCAAGATGGTCAGGCATAGGAGGAGGAGCGGCCTGCTCCCGGAGCAGCTGAACGTAGCCTGGTTCCCGGAGTTCGGGGAGATAAGGATACATACCGACCACGGAAGGGCCAGGAGGCCCCTGGTCATAGTGGAGAACGGGAAGCCCAAGCTGACCAAGGCCCACATCAAGGACATGGAAGCGGGAAAGATAGGTCCTGAATACCTCATCAAGCACGGCATAATAGAGTACCTCGACTCGAACGAGGAGGAGAACACGTTCATTGCCCTGAACGAGGGCAGTGTCACGAAGGACCACACCCACATGGAGCTGGATCCGATAGTGATGATGGGAATATCCGCAGTGCTTATCCCCTACCCGGAGTACAACAGGGGTGACAGGGTGAACTACGGGGCAAAGATGGCGGGCCAGGCCATAGGGCTGTTCTCGACCAACTTCCCCGTGAGGGCAGACACCAAGTTCAACATATTCTCATACCCCCAGGCGCCTATAGTGGACACCAAGATAAGCAGGGCAGTGACGGAATACCCTGAGGGCCAGAACATAGTGGTCGCAGTCATGTGCCATGACGGCTACAACATGAACGATGCCATAGTCATGAACAAGTCCTCCATCCAGAGGGGGCTGTTCAGGTCCTTCTACTTCAGGACATACGAGACACTCAAGAAGAGGTACTGGGGAGGGCAGGAGGACGACATAAAGATACCCGAGCCCGGCATAAAGGGCCACAGGGGAGAGGAGGCCTATGCGGACATATCCGAGGACGGCATAATCAGCCCCGAAACTCCGGTGCAATCGGACTCCGTCCTGATAGGGAAGGTCTCCCCGCTCAGGTTCCTTTTCTCCGAGGAGTTCGCTGCAGGCATAGAGAACCTCCGTGAGGCCTCCATCTGCGTGAGGCACGGGGAGAAGGGCATAGCAGACGACGTGCTCGTGACTGAAACGCCTGACGGGAACCAGCTCATAAAGGTAAGGGTCAGGGACGAGAGGATACCGGAACTCGGTGACAAGTTCGCGTCCAGGCACGGCCAGAAGGGGGTAGTGAGCCTTCTCGTGCCGCAGGAGGACATGCCCTTCACTTCAGAGGGCGTGATACCCGACATAATATTCAACCCGCACGCCATACCCTCCAGGATGACGATAGGCATGCTGCTGGAGATGATAGCCGGCAAGGCCGGCGCGGTCTCCGGGCAGAGGGTCGACGGAAGCGCTTTCGAGCACATGACAGAGGACGAGATAAGGAAGACCATGTTCAAGATGGGCTACAGGGAAGACGGCAAGCAGGCCCTCTATGACGGGAAGACAGGCAAGAAGTACGACGTGCTGGTATTCACAGGCATATCATTCTACATGAAGCTCGACCACATGGTGTCTGACAAGATGCATGCCAGGTCCAGGGGCCCGGTCACCCTCCTGACCAAGCAGCCGACAGAGGGAAGGGCCAAGAGGGGAGGCCTGAGGCTGGGTGAGATGGAGCAGCAGTGCCTGGTGGGGCACGGGGCGGTCCTAACCCTGAAGGAGAGGTTCGACTCCGACAAGACCAGCATACCCATATGCAACAACTGCGGACTGATAGCCATATTCGACACCACCAAGAACAGGACATACTGCCCGATATGCAAGGACAGCGAGATAATCTGGGTGGACACTTCATACGCGTTCAAGCTCACGCTTGACGAGTTCAAGAGCATGGGGATATACCCGAAGCTCAAGGCGGAGGAGATATGATACCTTCAAGGATAAGCGAACTGGGATTCAGCATACTGTCGCCCGAGCTGATAAAGCAGCTGGCCAGGGTGAGGGTTGTCAACTCTGACCTCTACGACGCTGACGGATACCCTGTGGAGGGGGGCGTGATGGACCCCAGGCTCGGCGTCATAGACCCGGGATTGCACTGCAGGACATGCGGGGGCTCGATAGGGGAGTGCCCGGGCCATTTCGGCTACCTGGAACTGGCCAAGCCGATAATACACGTCCTTTACACGAAGGTGATATACCAGCTCCTGAAGTTCACCTGCAGGAAGTGCAACAGGATAATGATAAAGGAAGGCAAGAAGATGAAGGAAAAGGCGGTGGCGCCTGCCAAGTGCCCCCACTGCAAGGCCAAGCAGAAGAAGATAAGCCTGGTCAAGCCCTACACCTTCTATGAGGACAAGACGGAGCTCACGCCCGTCGACATAAGGGACAGGTTCGAGAAGATACCCAAGAAGGACCTGGGAACGATAGGCTTCAGGGGAGGCAGGCCGGAATGGCTGGTGCTCACCCTGCTTCCCATACCGCCCGTTACCATGAGGCCTTCCATCACCCTGGAAACGGGGGAGAGGTCAGAGGACGACCTGACCCATAAGATGGTGGACATAGTCAGGATAAACCAGAGCCTGAAGGAGAACATGGACATAGGCGCCCCGGAGTTCATACTCAGCGACCTGTGGGAGCTGATACAGTACCATACTGCCACATACTTCGACAACGAGCTGACAGGAGCCCCGCTTGCCAGGCACAGGAGCGGAAGGCCCCTGAAGGGCCTGGTCCAGAGGCTGAAGGCAAAGGAAGGCAGGATAAGGGGCAACCTCCTGGGCAAGAGGGTCAACTTCTCGGCAAGGACAGTCATCATACCAGACCCCAAGATATCCATCAACGAGGTGGGGGTGCCAGAGGTGATAGCGAATGAGCTCACCATACCGGTGCAGGTGACCGAGCTGAACATCAAGGCGGTAAAGGACATGATAAAGATGGACAGGATAAACTACGTCACCAGGCCCGACGGGAGGAGGATAAAGGTAACGGACGAGAACAAGAAGGATCTGCTGGAGAACATAACTGCGGGCTGGTTCGTCGACAGGCAGCTGGAAAACGGGGACATAGCCCTGTTCAACAGGCAGCCTTCCCTTCACAGGGTCTCCATGATGGCCCACAGGGTTAGGGTGATGCCCGACCAGTCCTTCAGGCTGAACCCCAGCGTCTGCTTCCCCTACAACGCCGACTTCGACGGCGACGAGATGAACCTGCACATACCCCAGACGGAGGAGGCAAGGGCGGAGGCCAGCTTCCTGATGGAGGTCCAGAACAACCTTATATCCCCCAGGTTCGGGGGACCGCTCGTCGGGTGCGACCTTGAGCAGATATCCGGCATATTCATGCTTACCGACAAGAACGTCAAGCTGAGCAGGCAGGACGCCGCCCAGCTACTGGCGACAGCCAACATAGACATTGAACTGCCTGACAAGGAGGCATTCACAGGAAAGGAGATATTCAGCATGCTGCTCCCAGGGTCCCTGACCATGGAATTCGGCTCCAAGTCCGGCAAGGGCATGTCGATGGAGGAAAAAAAGAAGAACGATGCCTGGGTCGTCATAAGGAAAGGCAGGCTGGCAGAGGGCAGGGTCGACAAGGCCGGGGTCGGCACAGAGGACGGCAAGATAATAGGCAAGCTCTGCAGCATACTAAAGCCGGAGGAAGTCAGGGAATTCATAGACAACTGCGGAAGGCTGGGCTCGGCCTACCTGGTATACAGGGGCTTCTCGCTCGGGATATCGGACCTGGACCTCCCGGCAAAGTCCATGAAGGGCGTCAGGAAGGAGCTTGATGACGCCCAGAACGAGGCCAACAACCTGGTGAAGAGCTACAGGGACGGCAAGATAAAGGTCCTGCCCGGGATGACCCCGAAGGAATCCCTGGAGGCCCAGGTGCTCAACTGCCTGGCATCAGGCATCAGCAGGATAGCCGACATAGTGGGCAAAAGCATACCCAAGACAAGCGACATGATAAGCATGGCAAGCGCCGGGGCAAAGGGCTCCATGATAAACATAACGCAGATGGCTGCAGGCGTGGGCCAGGAGACTATACTGGGCCAGAGGATAGAGAGGGGATACCTCAAGAGGACCCTTCCCCACATGAGAAGGAACGACCTTTCGCCGTCTGCGAGGGGGTTCGTCGCAAGGGGCTTCAAGCAGGGCCTGACGCCATTCGAGCTATTCTGGAACATAATGAACGGAAGGGAAGGGCTGATGGACAAGTCGCTCAGGACGAGGAAGTCCGGCTACATGCAGAGGAGGCTGGTGAACGCCCTGCAGGACCTAAGGGTGATGGAGGACGGCTCTGTCAGGAACGCCACAGGGGAGATAGTCCAGTTCAAGGCAGGCGAGGACGGGATAGACCCGTCCAAGTCGGACTTCGGCAACCTTGCCTGGAAAGAGGCGATAGGCGCGCATGAGGCGCCAAAGGAGAAGCCCAACCTTTATACAGGGAGGACTAAAGGAGCATGAAGAGACTGCCGCAGAGGATAGAGGAAAGCCTTGTAGAATATTTCGACAAGCATAAGATTCCGCCCGAGAAGCAGAAGAAGATGACAGAAGAGGTCAAGAAGGCATACGAAAGGATAACATATGACCCCCAGGAGGCAATCGGGGTGGTTTCGGCCCAGTCCCTCTCAGAGCCCGCGACGCAGATGACGATGAGGACATACCACTTCGCGGGCACTGCAGGCATACAGGTGACCCTGGGCCTTCCCAGGATGCTGGAGATATTCGACGCCAGGAAGGAGCCCAGAACGCCCACCATGACAGTCCGCATACTGCCTGAGTTCATGACAATAGACAAGGTGAGGAAGATAGCCGAGAACATAAAGGAGGTCGTGGCAAAGGACGTCATACTGCACACCACCCTGGACCTGACTGAGATGCAGATAAAGGCCAGGATGAACCTGCAGAAGATAGAGGCCATGGAACTGGACCCCGAGAGGATGCCCAAGATACTCAAGCTCAGGAACGCTGATGTGGAGGTGAAGGGCGACGTGATGACCGTGACGTCCAAGAAGAAGGACATGAAGGCCCTCCACAAGCTGAAATACACACTCCTAGACACCCACATAAAGGGGATAAAGGGGGTGTCGCAGGTAGTGGTCACGAAGGAGGAGGGCGAATGGGTGATAAACACCCTCGGCTCCAACCTGAAGAAGACCTTCGCCATACCTGGTGTGGACTCTGCCAGGACCACGAGCAACAACGTATTCGAGATATATGACCTGCTGGGCGTGGAAGCCGCAAGGAACGCTATAGTGCAGCAGGCCCTGTTCACGATGGAGGAGCAGGGCCTGAACGTCGACGTCAGGTACATAATGCTGCTTGCCGACCTGATGACCGCCAAGGGGGACATCAGGGCCATAGGAAGGTACGGAATCAGCGGGAAGAAGGCCTCGGTCCTGGTAAGGGCATCATTCGAGGAAACCAAGAAGCACCTGATAGCCGCCGCGATAAAGGGCGAGAGCGACCAGCTCCACGGGACGATAGAGAACATAATGATGAACCAGGTGGCGCCCATAGGCACAGGGGCGTTCGAGCTGATGGGCTCCATACCCAAAGGCCTGGCCAAGAAGAAGCCCTCGAAAGCGAAAAAGGCCAAGTAGCTGCTTTTAAATATTCGGTGTTAATTGATGTTATGGAAAAGGAAGTGACCGTCCCGGAAGGAATAGAGGCCAAGCTGGAAAACGGCACCCTGACAGTGAAAGGACAGAAGGGCGAGCTCAGCCGCAGGTTTTCACACCCCAAGGCCAGGATGGAGCTGAAGGGCGGAAAGATAGCCATAAAATCCACGGAGGACAGGCGGAGGGCCAACGCTGTCACCGGCACCTGGGCAGCCCATGCCAGGAACATGATGAAGGGCGTCGCCACGGGCTGGGAGGCCAGGATGAAGGCCGTGCATTCGCATTTCCCCATAAAGGTGAACGTGGAGGACAACAAGGTCGTCATACAGAACTTCCTGGGAGGCAGGAAGCCCAAGGTGGCCAGGCTGCCTGCGGGCGTCAAGGCCGAGGTCAAGAAGGACGAGATAATACTTACAGGAACTGATAAGGAGAAGCTGGGCCAGGCATGCGGCAACATAGAGAACGTCACGAGGGTCTCAGGGCGGGACAAGAGGGTGTTCCAGGACGGCATATACCTGACCGGCAAGCCGAAGCCTGCGGAGGAGAAGAAATGAGCGAGCTGAAAAAGGAACGTAAGAGGGCAATGAAGAAGAAGCCCGAATTCAAGAGGCACGAGACCTGCAAGCGCGCCAAGCTGAGCGACTCCTGGAGGAAGCCCAGGGGCAAGCACTCCAAGGTGAGGCAGAAGCACAGGGGAAAGAGGCTCATGCCCTCCATAGGCTACAGGATACCCGCCAAGCTCAGGGGCATCAACAGGGCAGGCTACAGGGAAGTCCGGGTCTCTGCCCCGTCCGACATAGGCAGGCTGGACCCGAAGAAGGAGATGGCTGTCATAGCTTCCTCTGTGGGAAGGAAGAAGCGGCTTGAGATAATGAAGGCTGCGGAGGATGCCGGTGTAGGCATCACCAACACCAGGAAGGCGTGACTTCCGGAAAGCTTATTAAACAGACGGACCATATAAAGAATATGTTCAAGGACAAGTGCCCCCTTTGCGGGACTTCCGGGAAGGCCTGGAAGAAGGACCCTGAAGTTTTCTCATGCCCCAATTGCAGCTCTTTGTTCAGCAGGTTCGGCCTTGTCATAGACCCCAGGCAGGACGATTCCAACCCTGACGTCTGGAACTGAAACCTTGCCATCTCCGCCCTGCTCCGATTCTAGAACCTGTGTAGAAAGCGCTCCAGGTCGACCCTTCCGTTCTTCACCTCGACTCCATCGGCCCTGAGCATTCTTATCTTCTCCTGCACCCCTCCCGGGCCGGAATACTCTCCCACATGCCCGGTGGAGCTTATGACCTTGTAGCAGGGGTAGAATCCAGGCTGCCTGTTGGAGCGCATTATGGCCCCGACTGCCCTCGGGCCTGTACGGGCGGCTTTGGCCAGCTCCCGGTATGTCGTGACTCTCCCCTTCGGTATCTGCAGAAGCAGTTCCAGGACCTTCTGCCTCATAATCTGGTGGTCACTATCGGCTTGTCCTGGACTATGATGGTGTCCTCTGACTGGGCTATGTTCCCTTCAGTGACGTTCCTGAGTACAGGGTATGTCTCTATCGCCCCCACTGACTCGAGCTGCCTGAGAGCAAGCGCCACCTTTATGGGCGATATGTGGCTGAAAAGCCACCTCTTGGCAAAGGGAAGCGCCTTCCAGTCGTCCCTGGCGAGCTTCAGGATGGCCCTGGCCTCGTTAAGCCTAACAGGCCTGTCCATCGCGTACTTGTATATCTCCGTAGTCCCTGAATCCTTCACCTGTGTCCTGCTCTCAGCAACGAAAGGCTCTATGGCTATGACAGAATCCTCATGGAACTTGTAGTTGGAATCGTTACTGACATTGGGTATATTGGGGCTCCCGTGGAACACGAACCTGCTGAGGGTATGCCCAGTCAGGTTGGTCACGAGGCCCAGTCCCAACGACTCCACGGTCTCCTGCACCACTGTGCCTATCTCGCCCACTGTGACACCGGGCCTGATTATCTTGATGGCGGCGTCCAGCGCCTTCTGGGACGCCTCTATAAGGGGGCTCTTCTCCGAGCAGTAAGTGAAGGCCAGGTCGCCTATGTAGCCGTCCACATGTACGCCTATGTCCACCTTGATCATGTCCCCTTCCTCGACCACCCTTGGGTCGTTGTGCGCAGGGGTGTAGTGGGCAGCCGCCTCATTGAACGATATGTTCACGGGGAATGCGGGCTCTGCGCCCCTCTTCCTTATTGTGCCCTCAACGAAATCGGCAATCTCCATTATGGGAAGGCCGGGCTTCATCATCTTCCTGACTGCCTCCCTTATCTCTCCGCCTATCTTCCCCGCCTTCCTGTACTTCTCCAGTACTTCAGGTTCCATATCTATAGAAAGAAGCCATGCTTTAAAAGTCACTTCTTCCTGGGGAGCTTCTGGTACTCAAAATAAGAGTAAACCACAGGGCATACAGCAGCGACTACTATGGCAGCCATCATTATCCAGAATGCGTTCTCCCCTGCCGGAAGGCCCAGCATGGAAACCACTGCCGCGGCCTTGAACAGCTTTCCACCGAGCCTGTGGGTCCTGTCCCAGACCCTGTCGCTGCTCAGGGTCCAGGGGGTCTTTATCCCGACGAACCAGTTCCGCTTGGTCTTCTCCATCATGATTCCAGCAAAGAATATCAGCAGGGACACTGCCGGCACCATGGCGACCGTCATGTTGAAAGAGCTGCCCAGCGCAGCTGCGGTTATAAGAAGCTGCATGTAGAGGAAGAAGAGGATTATGACTATTATGAACCCCTCGAAGTAGCCCCTGAATTTCATGTAGTTCTTCTTCAGGGGGTCTATCCTGGGTATCGCCACTAAAAGCGCAAGTATGGGTATCATCACCAGAGGCATCAGGAAAAGCCCCCAGAAGCTGTCCATGCGGCCGTCCACTTCCCCTGCGGCGTTCCAGTGCGAAGGCACGTAATCGCCTGCGATCTGGTATGCGTATGCCCCAACAAAGAACGCGGCCATGATGAGCAGCAAAGCGGCCAGGTAGGCTATCCTCATGGTTAATTATTGCCCCCGGGGCTTATAATCCACCGAATGCCCCCATCACCCAGGACGCCCCGCAGAAGCCGCCGAAGGCCAGGGCCAGGCTCATTATCAGCTTCCCTATGAAGCTGGCGAGAAGGAACTTTCTGACGTCGTACTCGAACACCCCTGCCAGTATACCGACAACGTCATCCGGAAGGGGGGTGGCCGCGAACGCCACAAGCACCGCGAAGAAGCCGTACCTGTCAGTCCACTTCTCTGCCTTCTCCAGCCACTTCCCGTGCCTGCTTTCTATCACCTCCCTTCCTCCCCTGCCTATCACGTATCCTGTCAGCTCCCCTATGGCAGAGCCCGCCCCCGCGGCCAGCCCGACCAGCCAGGGGTTCAGTATCGCGCCGAAGGCGAAGGTGACAGCGAACGCAGGCACAGGGAATATGATGGAGGCATTCCCTATAAGGCTGACTATGAATATCCCGAGGTATCCCCATGCCGAGACGGTGGACTGGGCCCAGGACGAGAACTGGACTGCGATCTCTGCAAGCGCCATAATTCTTTTTAGTCCCCGCTCCTAATAAGACTCATGGCAATCCTCACCAGGGAGATATCGGTAAGCACCAAGGCCGACCTGGACATCGTCGACATAACAGGGAAGGTGGCCGAAGCGGTCGCATCCTCGGGGATGAAGGACGGAATGGTCAACGTCTTCGTGCCGGGCTCGACGGCCAGCGTCAGCACCATAGAGTTCGAGCCCAACCTGTTGGAGGACATGAAGGAGGCCATGGAAAGGCTGGCCCCCTCTGGTAAGGAATACCATCACCACAAGACATGGGGCGACCATAACGGCAAGTCGCATGTGCGCGCCACCCTGATGGGCCCGGGGACGACCGTGCCTTTCAGGGACGGGAAGCTGCTCCTGGGACAGTGGCAGCAGATAGTGCTGCTTGATTTCGACGTCCCTGCCAGGAAGAGGGATATCATACTCCAGGTCATTGGAGAGTGAAGTAGATCCTTCTGTTGTTCTTGCCCTTGTTCACCAGGTCCACTATCCTTATGCGGCCTATCTCCTTCGTGTTGGCCAGGTGGGTGCCTCCGCATGCGTTGATGTCGAAGTCCCTTATCTCCACTATCCTGAGCACCTTGACCGCAGGGGGGAGCCCCTTGGCAAGCTTCGTTATCCTGGGGTTCTCCTCCGCCTCCTCCCTCGGCATGAAAGAGAACTTCACCGGCAGGCCCCTGTCGACTATCTCATTCACCTTGGACTCCATGGCCATCATCTTCTCCCTGTCCATCTCCTCAAGGGAGAAGTCTATCCTGGTCTTGTCCTCACCTATCTGGTTGCCTGTTATCAGGGCGCCTGTCTCATGCTCTATGGCCGCAGCCAGCACATGGCTCGCTGTATGGTACCTCATGAAGAGGTACCTCCTGTCCCAGTCTATGCTGCATTTCACCTTGTCCCCTTCCTGAAGGCCTTCCTGGTCGACCTCATGCGATATCTCGCCCGAGAACTTGCCGCAGAACACTACCTTGAACTCCTTGCTGTCGGACTCCCTGACCATCTTCCCCGTGTCATGGGGCTGGCCGCCTGACTTGGGGTAGAAGGCGGTCTTGTCCAGAACCACGAATTTGCCGTCCTTAACGCTGGACACGGTCGCCTCGAATTCTTTCAGGTAGCAGTCTTTCAAGTAGAGAGCCTCTGCCATCTTCATCCTTCCCCTTGTTCTTTAAATAAAGCCTGTACATCCTCTCCACTGTCCTCCTGTTGACGTATGGCCTGTGGTGCCTGAACCCGCCGCCGAAGCTCTTGGGTATGTGCATGAGCTCGTGTATGAGGGTCCTGTCCTGCTCCTCCCTTGGGAGCCTGTCGAACTTCTCTGACACGACCTCTATCATGTAGTGCGGCTTCACCTTGAAGGCCGTCTGCACTATCCTGGGAAGCGTATGGCACCTTGCCAGCACGTACCTGCTCTTGGAGCCCCTGCTCCTTATGCATATCACCCTGCTCATGTCCACATGTCCCATCCCCAGGGTGTCCGCTATCTCCGTTATGCGCGCATCAAGCTCCTCGTCCTTCTCGTAGCTGATCATGCTTATTATTACGCACGCAGGCTTTAACTGCGATTCGGCTGCCCTGGCGTTCTGCACACTGGCGTCAGGGCGGGAGAGAAAATGAAACTGATATTAAATAAAAACTAAAAAAGAAAAAAAAAGAGAAGAAGCCAATTTACTTCTTCTTCTTTTTCTTGGCTTTCTTCTTTGTGGTCTTCTTCTTCTTGGTTGTCTTCTTCTTGGTTGTCTTCTTCTTCGCCTTCTTCTTCTTTGCTGCCATAATAACCTCCACCTTAAATATTTTTTAACATGCGACGCGGTTTCTATTTTATAGTTGTCGGGAACCCCTAATAAAAGTTTCGCTTATCTGAAAGGAATCACGTTCATTACCGAACTTTTTTTCAGAACAGCCAGGTCATCATGATTACTATCATGTATACGAAGATCCCTGACATGAAGAAGATGGGGTTGCCTTCCCTCTCTTTCGGGATTGCGTCCATCATTATGACATACATCAGGGTCCCTATCATGAAGCCGAAGATGGAATTGAAGATCGTGTCAGGTATGGTGAAGATGAAGGCGAAGACAGTTCCGACGAAAGTGGAAACGGAAAGCAGGGTCTTGGCCTGCAGGTCCTTGTGGGCGTAGAGGTACTTCATGCTAATGCTGCTGACCCCTGTTATCAGGAGTATGGGCACGAAAAATAGCATGGTTTCCGTCAGCCCCCTGCTCATCAGCCTCACCAGTATCATTCCTATGACAAGATGGTATATGAAGAATGATATCGAATGGACCTCCTTCATCTCCCTCTTTAGGACCACCGGTCTGCTCTCGTGCTTGTAGATGTACTTCTCTATGACATGGAAGAGGGTGAACCCTATGAGCACCGACATCATGGATATCTCTATCCTGGTCGTCTCGTAAAGGAGCGGGAACAGGTGAAGGAAAAGGTAGGTCACGAATACCCCTGACGAGAAGGATATTATCTTCATCCTGTGGCTCTCGTACGCTATGTGCAGACTGTCGCTGAAGAAATTCACTATAGTCAGTATCGCACCCAGCAAAAGCGCCAGCATGGTTTATTCTTTATTGCCCTTACTTAAAAAATCAGATATCTTACTTGGCCCGCGCCTTCCCAGGACATCCTCTTCCTTCACGCCGAGAACGGACAGTATCCTCATCGCAGGGGGCAGCACCTGGTGGTTCACGTAATATTCCGGGTCGTAATCCTTGGCGTCCTCCGCGGGCTCTGCCCTGTCAGAGATGGTTCCCCTGCCCTTTGTTATTATGTATGATATCGTGCTCCCTTCCCCGACTGGCCTCCCCCTTTCCATGGATTTCTTGGCCGCCTTCACGTGCGGGCCCATCTGCACGTAGCTTGATATGGGCCTCTTCAGCTGGGTGTATATGACGAGCTTCTCCATGCCGACCCTGCCCTCCAGCACATCCTTCACGGTACGGGACAATGTTTCCACGGCCTTCCTGGCCGACCTGTCCCTGAGTATCGCCATCAGCACCCTTTCCTGCGTCTCCTTGGCTATCCCTGCCCAGTCCCTCCTCCTTGTTTCCAGGCCCCTCATGATGAGCCTGCCCTTCCCGTCCAGCAGGGCATATTTCTTCTTGGCTGCGGCCCCGGTCTTGGCCCCCATGAATATCCCCCTCTTGAACATCCCCTTGAATTCGAGCTCCATTATGCCGGGAAGCTTCCTGTTGATTTCCTCCATGAAGGCCTTTGCCCGGGCCTCCTCCTTGAGCTTCAGGAAGAGAGAGTCGGTGTCCCCATACAGCACTTCCATCCCGGCACCCTCTGCCATAGATATGACCTTCTTTATGTAATCCCTTCCCCAGGCGGAAGTGGAGCGTGCGCACACCCTGCTGTACCACCTGGAGCCTGCGTATCCGTAATAACCGTAGAATGCATTGGCAAGTATCTTCAGGGCGAACTGCCTGTTGTGCATGTCCTTGTACTCCTCTGTCTTCGTCATCCTGGACATCCTCCTCTTTATCTCCGCCCTCTTCCCCACAATCTCCCTGAGAACTGACGGCACGAACCCCGTCCTGGACATGCAGAAGCTGTGCCCGACCCCGGGGGGCACGTTGTCCCTGCACTTCCGGTGGCCGCAGTCAAGCACCTCAGGGGATATGTTGTGGGAGACGATGATGGACGGATACAGTGACCTGAAATCGAATATAGCTATGCCGTCATGTATCCCCTCCTTGGGTGAATGCACGTAGCCTCCCTCGTAAGACTTTATCTTCCTTCTCCTCTCTATCTCCCCGTGCCTGGGCCTGTTGGGAAACACCCTCCCGGATTCTGACGACTTCCTTACCAGCAGCCACTCCACCAGCTGTGAATATGTCATCCTGGAAGTGTCGAAAGGGAACTGGCCGACCGTCCTGGACATGGCGAATATCTGGGGGACAAGATGGTAAGCCAGCTTCAGGGCGAGTTCGGAGTCCCACATGCAGCACTCTGCCACCCGTTCCAGGCCCTTCCCGCTCCTCCAGGCATCCCCTATCTCCTTCCATTCCATCTTCTCCCTTCCTATGCCCAGTATCTCCCTTGACACCATGTCCAGGGTAAGGGCCTCTGACGTGAGGTTCTGGGCAAGCACATTCTCCACGAAATTGTACAGGTCTATGTGCACCCTTCCCCTCACCACCGCGGCCCTGGCCTTGCCCCTGACCTTGAACGTGAGCTGGCTGCCGTCCCTTCCCATGATAAGGGGCACCTTATGGAAGCCTGCCCTCTCCTCGAGCTTGACGAAATCGAACCTGTCGGTGTTGTAGCCGCATATTATGTCAGGGTTCCTCTCCCTGACTATCTCCGAGAAGCGCTCTATGAGCTCCTTCTCGCCTTTCACCACCTCTGCTCCCTTCACGGCCTTCCAGGTGATGACCTTGCTGAAGTCCCTGGAGTCCTTGAATGACGCCATTATCACCCTCTCCTCCCCGTCTTCCTCCGAGACCTCTATGCCGAAGGCCAGGACGTCCAGCTTAGGCGGCCCGCTGTCCAGGGGCTCTGCAGAGTCCAGGTTCAGGACGATGTCAGATTCCAGACCGCTGTCCGTGTCGATTGTGCCCCTGACCCGCATCCATTCCACCGGGACCATCCCCTTCTCTATCGCGTATCTCCTGTAGAAAGGGACTGAATGCTCGTAGGTGCCCCTGACCCCGCTCCAGCCCTTTATCAGTTCCCTGAACCTGGCCGGGTCAGTGGTCCTGGTGACTGTCACCTTCAGCAGGGCCGACTGCTTCCCCATGACCTTCCTGCTGACAGCCCTGACAGACTCCGGATTCTTCCCTTCAACGGAGAGGCCGGATATCCTGTCCTTCAGCCCTTCAGCCTCCCCCCTGGGAAGCACGTAGAAGAATGGCCTGAAGCCCCTGTCGAGCAGCGTGACTGACCTGCCTTTCCTGTCAATCCCCCACAGCCTGACGACGGGCCTGTCATATGAATCCAGAAAATGATCGGCGTCAAGCAAACAGAACTCGACTTCCATATAAAAGGGTTGCTTCTTGGGAATAAAAGCTTATAACTCTATGCTGGAATTATAAAACATGTGCGGCGAGCTTTACCAGAAAGCAAAGGGCCTGTCCATAATATTCTTCCTGATATTCCTTACAGCGGTCATGAAAACCATGAACTTCCAGTCCAGCCCTGTCACGGGCGCGATAACATACGACACCCAGCTTAGCCTGATGGGACTGCTACTGGTGCTGACCCTATTGGCCGGCATGATGGCCGCCTTCTTCAGGAGGAAGCTGGGCTTCGTCTGAAAAGGCACCCGGACCAGCTAAGGCTTCATCCATTCTATCTCGTAATAGTCGTACTTGGAGCCTGCAAGCTCGACCCTCTTCAGTATGTAGTATGTTATGCCCGTTTCCCTGTCGCTTATGGAAAGTATGAGCTCCAGCCCCATCTTCTCGGCCTTATGCAGCATGGAGGCGAGCTCGACCCCGCCTATGTGCTCGTCCTCGGACACCGCTGACAGCAGGTACCTGGGCCCGTCCTCGGGGGTTTCCCTCACCCAGCCTTCTGCCTGCTTCTTCCTCCTGTAGGCCATGAAGTCTGCCGGGCATTTCACGTAATCCTTCTTCTTCAGCTTCGGGATGGCAAGCAGGAACGTCTTCTTCACCCCGTGGGCCACCCTGACTGCCCTGGCCCATTCCGATATCAGCATCTTCTGCTCCTTCGGGAACACATGGAGGACATGCCTGGAGTGCTTGTACTCTCCCACAGGGGAGGCCCCGGGGAAGTATATCCTGAAATGCGCCCCGAACTTGAATCCAGTCTTGACGATGAACCCGCTGTTCCTCCATTCCTCGTAAACCTCATACAGCTGCCTTGTCCATTCCCTCCTCCTGGTGACCTGGTCCAGTATCTTCTTGTGCGTCATCTTCTTCCCGCTGCTGTCCACCACTTCCAGGCCGAAGAACTTGGAGAGGTAAACCGTTTCCAGGAAGTTGAGCTTAAGCAGGTTGCCCCTTGTCTGCTTGTAGACCCCGAACTGGCCCATCCACTGTCGCTCGAAGAGTCCCTTCCCCTCCTCGTCATGGGAAACCGAGAACATGGAATCCGGGTACCACATGGCCTTTACCTTCAGCTTGCATGACTTGACCGGCCTGACAGGGTATTTCTTGGCGCTCTTCCTGGCCTTGCCCCTGGCCTTCTCCACATTCCTTATGACGAGGCCCCTGTCCCTCCAGTCCCTGTATGCATTGTACCTTATGAATAGCCTGGGCACTCCCTTCATGAAATGTTTCGCCAGCCCGTTGAAGCCGATGTCCTTCCCTCCTTCCAGGCAGCTGGCATTGTGCAGGTTTATGGCATAGAGTGCCTCTTCAGGCTCCAGTAGTATGATGCCCCCCTTTACCTTCTTCCCGAACCAGTTCCTACGCAGCTTCTCGAAGGACTCCGGCTCGTCCGCCCAGATGCCCTTCTTGGGGTCGAACTTGATTTCCATGGTTAATTATTGAAAGAATCCGTTAAAAGCTGACAAAACGGTTAACCAAAGCCTTAAAAAGGTGGCCTACAACTGTATAGATTGGTGATTATATGGCAAGGATAGCTGTAATAGAGAAAGAAGAAGGCGTAAGGGGCTTCATCGCAAATTACCTCGGCAGCCAGGGCCATGAAGTCTACACCCCGGCCACCCCACAGGCGTTCGAGCATGCGATGGGGCTGGGCTTCGACCCCCAGATAGTCGTAATGGGCAACAGGTTCGGGAATGCCCCGACCGACGAAGAGAGCGGTTTCAGGTACCTGATGGGCGTGCTTGGCGACAGGGAAGAGGCAGCCAGGGCGAAATACGTGCTGATGAGCGGAGACCTGCACATCGAAAGCCCGGAATCAGTTAAGGAGCTTCTGGATGCAGGCGGCCATTATGTCGAGAAGCCCCTGCACCTGGAAGACTTCAGGCGCCTGATTAAAGAGCTGTCAGAAGAAGCTACAGGCTCTGAATAGCTTCCTTCACCTTCTGGCAGGACTGTTCGAACTGTTCCCTCTCCGTATCTGTAAGTTCCACTTCCTGCACCCTGGCGAAACCATCCTTTCCCAATACTACAGGCACGCCTATGCACAGGCCTTCCTGTCCATACTCCCCGTCAAGGGGAACTGAGCATGGTATGACTGCCTTCTCGTCCTTAAGGACGGCCCTGACCATCCTGCATATGGCCGTTGCGGGCGCCCAGGCAGTCCCGCCCTTCAGCTTGATGACCTCTGCGCCTGCCCCCTTCGTCCTCTCCAGGGCCTGCTTTAACTGCTCCCCTGAAAGCTTCTCCGTGACAGGCACCCCGTCCAGGGACGACTGGGACGGCACTGGCACCATGGCCTCCCCGTGCTGGCCCATGACCACAGCCTTCACGTCCTTTGCCGCCACCCTGAGCCCCTTTGACAGGAAATAGGCGAACCTCTGGGAGTCCAGGGCTCCTCCCATCCCCATCACCCTTCCCTTAGGGAAGCCGAGCTCCTTATGGGCGACCCAGGTCATCATGTCCATGGGGTTGGTGACCACTATTACAACAGCCTCAGGGGCGTGCTCCTTCACGTTCCTGCAGACCGACCTGACTATGTCCGCGTTCTTGTGCATGAGGTCCTCCCTGGTCATGCCGGGCTTCCTGGGCAGGCCAGCTATTATGACCACTATCCTGGACCCTTTTATGTCAGCGAAATCGTTGGAACCCGTGACCTCCACGTCCAGGTCAGAGCACTCCATCATGTCAAGGGCCTCGCCCTGCGGCAGGCCTTCCACTATGTCGACCAGCCTGACGTCATCCAGCCCTTCCCTGGACAGCTGGAAGGCAGTGCTGGCTCCCAGCCTGCCCGCCCCTATGACTGAAATCATATTGAGAATGCTCCAGGAGGAATTATAAAGCTTTCCCCAAGTATGCCCACATGCATGCCTTTATATACTTGCTTCCCCTTCTTCAACTATAGGAGGAAATGCGACAACTATGGGAAATTTCGACAGGGGCCCTAGAAGGGACGGCGGCCGAAGAGACGGCGGACACAGAGGCGGCGGCAGGAACTTCGACAGGGGACCCAAAGAGATGCATAAAGCAGTCTGTTCCGAGTGTGGAAAGGAATGTGAAGTTCCTTTCAAGCCTTCAGGCGACAGGCCGGTCTACTGCAGGGACTGCTTCATGAAGAAAAGGAAGTTCTGATTCTTAGCAGGAAGCAGAAGTTTGTTTCAGGTTTTTATCGTTTCATCCGCTTAGATGCGGGTATCCCGAAGGCCATGCTCCTGTTCAGGCGGGCCTCTTGCCCAGGTCCTGGCCGAACCTTAACAAATAGCCGTCAGGATCCATCACAAGGAACTCCCTGCTGCCCACCATCACGTCCCCGTTCCTGTACCAGCTGTCCTTGGGGCCCATCTTTATGGGATGGCCTGCCTTCTCCAGCGCCTCGATTATGGGCGTGACATCATCAGCCTCAATCTGCAGGTTCATGCCCCTTCCGAAGGGCTTCTCCAGCTTCCCTGTGTTCCACTCAGAGCCTTCCCTGAACTGCTCTATCATTATCTGGGACCCTTGGAATGACAGGAACGCGAACCTGTCCTCGTCCCTTTTGTATTCCACCCTGAACCCGAGCACCTTAGTATAGAATTCCAGGCTTTCGCCAAAATCAGAAACAGTCAATTCAGGTATGAGCCT
>Ga0180431_10001095_pt1 | contig 37955 bp, 29 predicted proteins | sample SS_ome_11_FD_132459 | JGI IMG/M metagenome (GOLD analysis project Ga0180431, IMG submission 132459) | Hypersaline lake sediment archaeal communities from the Salton Sea, California, USA - SS_1_MS_1 metaG | ecosystem: Environmental > Aquatic > Non-marine Saline and Alkaline > Hypersaline >... | reverse complement strand
GGGCACCAGTACTTGACAACTGAAGGCGTGGACGACGCGCTTGTTGAGGTTTGTTTCCTGGAGCGCCCGGAATCATTCACAGCGCCTCCTGCTTCAGGGCAGTAGGCAAGTCAAGCCAACGGCTGCTATTGTATGCCACGACCGCGGCATGGTGCAGTATCCGGGTATCCCTCAAGACCCGAATTCGGGGGATACCATACGTAGTTCGGCCTGAGTCGGCGCCGACAGGAACCAACCCAGACACGCGCAACAATAGGGATGCCGCCTCTGAGCTAAAGGAAATAGGCATGGTGTTCCCGACTAGGCCACCTATTCCTCAGATGTGTCAGGAGCGCGTTGAGGCAATCGAAGCTGCGGGCGGGCGGCTGATTGATGCGTTTACGGCAGTGTGGCCTTAATGAGGATGAGATGTCGCTATTCACCTTTGATGAGCAACTTCTCGTGACACAGCTCGGCGAATTGTCATGGGACTTGAGGTTGTTGTTCGCCGTGTCGTGCGCCGAACGCCTGTTCCCGGCATATATCCGCTATCAACAAGTAGCCAAGCGGGGAGACGCGGGTACGCTGAGGACGATTCTGGATGGGCTGTGGGACGATCTTCTCCGTGGGGACTTCTCTCGCAGCGTTGCTCAGGACCTAGACAAATGCATGGCACTTATCCCACAGGAGGAGAGCAGGGCGTGGTGTACGGAAGAACCCTGGGCTGAAGATGCAGCAGCGTGCATCGCATACAGCCTGAGAGCACGACAGACTGGTGACCCGCAGGAAGTGGCGTGGGCTGCAAGGCGTGTGTACGAAGCCGTGGATGATTATGTGCTGAATGCTACGGGCCAAGAATTCCAGCTGCCCGCTGAGGAGAAAAGGGTCCTGGCGCATCCAGTGATACAGAAGGAACTGGAGAGGCAACGGCGCGATCTGGACGAGCTCCTCACGTGTAACCACACCTCTCGCGGTTTGGATGTTACCAGATACCGAAGGCGCGCAGTGGAAGAACGCTGCATCCCCCTGCCTTGACCATGGCTGGCGACGAGATTGAGCCGATCAAGACAGCCCCTGCGGTTTCGTTAGCAGCGACAGCATGAGTTCGGGGCACACCGTACGTAGTTCGACCTGACTCGGCGTAGACGGCAACCTAATGCGGGCGTGCGGGAGAATGAGGTATGGTGTCGCCTGAGTTCGGCGGTTTCATCTTTTCGCGTGTTTGTTCGAGGAGCCGCTTGGCGTCGGCGTTTTCGGGATCGATGGCGAGCACCTTCTCGTAGTACTCGATGGCTTTGTCGAGCCGCCACGTTATGTTGTAGCAGCCGGCGATGTTGAGCAGCGTGATCGTGTCGTTCGGCTCCATCCGCTCCGCTTTCAGGAGGTACTCGAGCGCTTCCTCGTAAAGCAGGCTGCCGACGTATGCCATGCCGACGTCGTAGAGCTGACGGGCGGTGGGGTTGCCGCCGGCCTGCTCGAGGGCCTTTCGCGCCGTGAGGAGCCGGCGCGCCTTGATGGCGTCGCCCCATCCTTTGCCGGCCCCTGGAGCTGCCGTTTCCAGCGCTGCCAGCGCGTCGAGACCCGCATCGTACGTATCTGCAGCGATCGCAAGTTGCGCGAGGGCGATGTAGCGGGGTATGAATGTGCCTTCCAAGCGGATTGACAGTTCGAACTCCCTCCTGGCGCCGGCGAAGTTGAGCTGCTCCCAGAAGGCGAAGCCGCGGGCGTAATGGTACGCCGCCTTCTCGAGGCGGCCCCGCGGCCGGGGCGGCTCGGGCTTCAGCATCGAGAGAACCCTTATTGCTCTCGAGCGGCCCTCTGCGTCGCCGACCAGATCCAGGGCCATCTCGCGGACGGGGAACTCGCGCCACATCGGCAGTTCATCAAGCATCAGCCGTGCGTGGGAGTACTGCGGGTCTGCCTCGAGCAGGTGCCGGACATGTTCAGCCGCCGCCATGAAGTTGCCGCGCGTGATCTCAATCTCGGCGAGCAGTGCGTGTGCCTTGGCCGGTGCTGTTTCCACGGCGGCCTCGGCCGCTTCGGCGGCAGCGTCGTCCTCCTGAACGAACAGGGCGGAGTCGGCGAGTGTGAGCCACGCCAGCGAGTCGTTCTGGAGGGTCTGCGCGCGCCAGTGCGCGTAGACGAGTTCGCGTATGAGATACACGTACTCAAAGGTCGACGGCGTGGGCCTGTGTCGGCGCATGTGGACGGTGACGGCGAGGGCGTCGTCGAGGCGGTCCTGTTTGAAGCGGGTGCGGGCGAGGAAGTCGTGGGCGGCGGTGTAGGTGGGGTCGTGTTCGAGGGCGGTTTCGAAGGCGGCGGCGGCTAGGTCGTACTCGTCGCGGCCGAGGTGGTAGAGGCCGATCTCGACGTATGAGGTAGCGGGCGGCGTGAGGCCCTTTGCGTCCTCGAGCGCGCGCTCGGTGATGCCGAGGAGGTCGCGGGCCACCTCGTCGGCCGGGTCGTCGCGCAACGCGCGGCGCCACTCGGCGCGGGCGCGGTGGACCTGGCCGGCGAGCTCGTAGAGGCGGCCCCTGAGGATCCGGTTGGAGCTCCACCACCGCCGGCCGAGATGCTGGACGACCTCGCCGCCGCGCTCGTCGCCGAGGTCGCGCAGGTCGAGGAAGACGGCGCCGGCGGGGCGCAGGCTGAGGAGCTTCGGGAACGCCTGGGCGAAGAGGCGCTCACGGGAGGTGTTGTTGGCGGCGCGCGCGGCGACGAACTCGATGTACAGGTTGTCGTCGGTGTTGAACTGGTGCCAGACTCTTCGAGAGGCGCGAGGCCAAGAGGCGGTCACGTATGGGCCCCGGGTTTCCCTCATCACTTGGCGCATCCTGGTGGCGAGCCCGTTGACTTCGTGCGGTCCGAGGAGGTAGAGGCCCATGAGGTCCACGGGGCTGGTGAAATAGATCTGCGCGAGATCGGTGGCGAGCTTCGGCTCGGCCATGCGCTCCTCGAGCGAGCTGTACGGCGCGTGCAGCGGCCGGGTGAAGGCGTTGACGATGGTCCACTGGTTGCGCCCGACGGAGGTGTGCCAGACGTAGATGTAGGGGAAGGCCGCGCGCAGGCTGCGGAGGATGGTGACGTAGTCGTCGAAGCGAAGGTCGTGTACGGGTAGCCACGTCGAGAACACGCCGCCCGGCTTGAGGCGGCGGGCGCAATCCTGGAAGTACTCGACGGTGTAGAGCGCGCCGTTGCCGGCGAAGACCGGGTGCGTCGAGTCCGAGAGGATCACGTCGTAGGTGCGCCGCGTGTGGCGCACGTACGCGCGGGCGTCCTCGATATAGACGTGCACGCGGGGGTCGGCGAGGACGCCGTGGTTGGTCTCATCGAACTCGGGCGCGGCGTCAATGATGGCGGGGACGAGCTCGACGCAGTCGAGGCGCTCGAGCGGGTGGAGACTCGCGGAGTAGGCAGTGCCGCCCGAGCCGAAGCCGATCTGGAGGACGCTCTTCGGGTCGGGATGGAGCAGCAGGGCCAGGTGCGCCTGCAGCTTCTGGGTGGTCTCGAACGCGAGGTTGGTGCCGGCGACGTTGACGCCGTCAATCGAGATCGTCCTGTAGGTGGGATACTTCTCGATGGTGACGGTGCCGCCGACGCCCTCGTCGAGGTAGGCGAGCTCGGCGGCGGGGTCGGCGAGGAAGATGGTGCGAAATCGCTCCTCAGGGCCGTGCAGGGCGATGGCCAAGGTAAAGGCCAGCGCCACGAGAATCGCGATGGCCACGCGGGGCGCACGCCGGGCACTCTGCGGCAGCATGTGTGGGGCCGTGACGCACATGACGAAGGCGGCGAGCGCGATGGCGCCGTTCGTCGCGGCCAACGCGAGCGCCGAGCCGCGAAGGCCGAGGAGCGGCACAAGGACAAAGGCGGCAAGCACTGCGCCGAGAAGCGCGCCGATGGTGTTGGCGAAGTAGGCGCGGCCGACGCCGCTGCCCGTCTTGCCCGGCCGGTTGGCGACGAGGGTGGTGGCGACGGGGAAGATCATCCCGAGGAGCAGCGTCGGCAGGAGCATGAGCGCGGCGGCGCGCAGGAAGGCCTCGACGGCGCCGTTGACGAACGGACCGGTGCTGAAACGGACGACGATGCCGCGCATGACGGGGAGCACGATGAGGCCCAGCGCCACCGCGATGCCGAGAAGGGCTTCGAGCCAGATGAACCACGTGACGCCGTGACGCGTGCCGCGGATGAACACGTTGTGGAGCGCACTGCCGAGGGCGATGCCGAGCAGATACACGGTGAGCATCATGGCGAAGGCATACACCGAGTTCGGGATGAAGAACACGAGCAGCCGGGTCCAGACGACCTCGTAGGCGAGCGCAGCGAGACCCGAGATCGCAAACAGGATGAGGATGACGTCTTGCTGGGCGGCGGTGAGTTGAGACGAGGGCTCGGCCGCGACCGACGGCGCGGCGGCGCGTTCGGGCTCCGGCATTGGGAGCGCTTCTTCTCGGCGCCGGACGTGCCGCCAGACGCCGAGGGCTCCGAGCGCGGCAACGAAGGTGGCGCCTGCGGCGATGAGGGTGGTGCGGTGCAGGCCGAACGCGGGCAGGAGCACGAAACCGCCCGTGAAGCTGCCGACGACGGCGCCGAGGGTGTTGACGGCATAGAGCGCGCCGACGGTCACGCCGACGCGCGCCCCGCCGGGCGCGGTGAGGAACCGGGTCATGACCGGGAGCGTGGCGCCCATGAGGGCCGTCGGCACCAGCAGGACGAGGACGCTCGCGGCGAAGCGGATGGGCAGCAGGGCGGCGTGCCCCGGGCCGAGCGAGCGGAAAAGGCCGCCGTAGAGCGGCGTGAGGAGAAACCGCAGCACATGGGGCACGGCAAGCGCGCAGACGACCACGCCGAGCTCAAGGAGGGCGTAGACGCGGATAGCGTCGCGCCGCGTATCTATCCAGCGGCCGAAGAGCGCGGCGCCGAGCGCCATGCCGCCCATGAACGCGGCGAGTACCGCGCTGACGGCGTACACGGTACTGCCCAGGACGTGGCCGAGGAGCCTGGACCAGACCACCTGGTAGACGAGCGCAGCGAACCCGGACGCGAAGAAGAGCACGAGGACGAGGGCGCGAAGGGGCCCACCGAGCGGGGTCGCTTTCGCATCATCCGGCACGGCGTCTCATCCTTTCCGGCACGAGTACACGAAGGCCGGCGGCAGGTTCCACATGGTGCGGTAATGGGTGATCGCCGCGAAAGTCTCGCGGAGCAGCCGCCGGAACTTCCTGGCGGCGGGCATCAGGATATACGAGTTGTAGTACTGCACCGTGTTGAACAGACCGCCGTCGCGGAGGCAGTCGTGCGTGATGGCCACGATGCGCTCGATGAGGTCCCAGGGCAATACGGTGTACGGCAGCCCCGAGACGACGTAGTCCACCTGGTCGAAGCCGCGCTCGGCCGCGAGGGCCGGCAGCGCCTCGGCGCTCGCCTCGACCACGTCGAGGCCGGGGAAGCGTGTGCGCAGGACGGGGATGAACTCGGGGTTCTTCTCGATGGCGAAGAAGGTGGTCTGCGGGCCGATGCGCTCGAGGATCTCGCGGGTGAAGGCCCCGGTGCCCGGGCCGTACTCAACGACGCACCGGGCGGTCTCAAGCCGCATGCCGGCGACCATGCGCCGGGCCAGCGAGCGCGAGCTCGGCGCGATCGCGCCCACCTCGCAAGGCCGTCTGAGGAACGCGCCGAAAAACGACCCCATGCCTGCCCCAAGAATCGGTCCGTGTGTCGTCGGGCACTCTAGGGGAAGGGCCTCAGCGGGTCAACGGCGTTTGCCGGCCGCACCCTCTGCCGCGCACGAACGGCTTGGTGGTCAGCGACAGGATTGTTAGAATTCGCACCACGGAGGCAGTTGAGCAGTGGCTTCGAGAGACAAAGACAAAGGCCAAGACCTGGCGTTCGAGATCTCCTTCTACGAAGGGATCCTCGCAGAGGACCCGAACTTCGTTGACGCACTTGTGCCGCTCGCCGAGGCGTACACGAAGGCGGGGCTCCACGAGAAGGGCCTTGAGGCGGACCTGAGGCTCTCGAGGCTTCGGCCGGATGACCCGACCGTGCGCTATAATCTCGCGTGCAGCTACGCGCTGACCGGACACCGGGCCGAGGCGCTGGCGACGCTCGAGCGGGCGATCGAGCTCGGCTACCGGGACGTCGGGTTTCTGCTCAGGGATGAGGACCTCGTGTCGCTCCACGACGATGAGGCATTCGCCGAACTCATCAGCCGCTTCTTCCCGGGCACCGATCTGGACATACCCTGAGGCGCTTCATCCGCTCGTGGCTCCCTGGCTTTTCGCCCGAAGTTGGCCGGGGCATTATGCCCCATTCTTCGTCAAAACGGCGCATCTTGGGACAGTGATGGAATGGGTTTCACGGGTCTCTGAGGGGAATTGCCGGGGCGTCGAACATTTTTGTCCACACCCTAAGTCCTTTTTTTGGAGCTGGTTGAAGAGGCTGAGAACGGAATCCGCGCTGGCGCAGGCGGCGAGGCCGGGAAATTGGTACATCACTTGCGATAGATGCGCTGATGGTGCGAGTTCCGGCCCCGGAACCTCACCTCGTGCACGGACAGCGTGGGGCCGGCACTCGTGTTATAGGGCTTCAGGGACAAGGTGCCCTTCCTCTGCAGACCCAACACAATCCGGCAGACCTACACCTCACTCTCGTGAGCGCCTTGTCCCTCCGGCATCATCATTATGTCGGCCCAGGGCCGAGGTACCCACCTCGGCCCTTCCTTTTTCTTCCCGGTGTTGAGGGTCCCGGTATCAGGTGGTGACGGCCTCGGTTGAGCGCCGCATGGCTCCGGCCACGTGGCGGAGGCCCTGCGGCACGCTCAGGGTGAAGGCCGTGGGGACATCGGCAGGCCGTGGGGACATCGGCAGGCCGTGAGGACATCGGCAAGCCGTGGGGACTTCGGCGGTCAGAAGCGCAGGGCGCGGATGCGGTCAAGGTAGTAGCGGTAATCGTCGAGCGCGGTCCCGGGCACGACGAGATGGTCGGGGAGCGGCACGTAGCCGCCGGCGCGCATCAGCGGCAGGCGCCGCTCGATCTCGGCGTCGATGGCGGCGCGGCCCTTGGCGATCTCGATCTTGTTGATGCCGCCGTAGATGCGCAGTGCCTTGCCGTAGCGCTTGAGCATCGCGGCAGGATCGGCCTGCCAGGCGCCGATCTCGACGGGGAACATCACGTTGACGCCGCCGTCAAGCCAGTGGGGGATGAGGTGATCGATCATGCCGTCGGAGTCCACGATGTAGAGGTCCACCCCGTACTTGAGCAGCGTATCGGCGATCTTGCGGTAGCCGGGCACGACGACCTCGGCGAAGATGTCGGGGCTGATGAGCGGGCCGGTGCGGAAGCAGATGTCCTCCCAGCCCCAGCCGCAATCAGGCGTGATCTTGGGGAGCACCTGCTCGAGCGACCAGACCTGCAAGTCGGCGATGGTCATGACCATCTCGGCAAGGAGCTCGCGGTCGTCGTAGGCGAACAGCGCGAGGTTCTCGACGCCCATCCAGTCGCGGATCCATCCGATCATTGAGCCGGTGCCGACGCTGATAGGGACGTCGGAGGCGAGCGCTTTTTCGATCTGCTCGTCGAGGTCGGCCCGAATGCGCGCGGGATCGGGCTGGAGGCGCCGCTTGTACTCGTCCCAGCCCTCTTCGCCCTTGAGGGTGAAGTCAATGTAGTGGGGGATGCAGCTCTTGTTCTTCCAGTGCTTGGCGACGACACCGTCGGTCTGGCGGATGACCTTGGCGTCATCAGTCTCCTCGATGACTTCTTCCTCGAAGGGCGGGAAGAGGCCGTCTTCGATGCCCACGCCGCAGCTGATCCGCGACGCGTTGAAAAAGGCGTGTTCATCAGCGCCCTCGGGGAAGCCCTCAGCGCGCCAGCGCTCGATGGTCTCGGGCCAGCCGCCCCAATGGAACACCGGCATGCGGTCCACCGGCTCGTAGTGCAGAATGCGGTCAAAAAGCTCGCGGGCTGTCGGCTCCATGTTGCGTCTCTCCTGCCGGGCCATTGCTGAGGTACGCGTTCTCTTACGCCGATCCGGGGCTGGATGCAACCGTGAAGTTGGCGACGGGGACGGATTTGTGGCGAACTTTCCTTCGCGGGCCGTGTCTGAAAGAGACACAATGGCGGGCATTGGCATCTCGTCACAGGAAAGGAGAAGATCATGCGACGATCGTGGGCAGTGTGCATGGCGGGGGCCCTGGCTGCGGGAGCCGTGCTCGTCTCGTGGCTGTACGCGCAAACGTCCGAGGAAGAACAAGTGAAAGCCCGGGCCGAGCGGGAGGCGGCCGAGAAGGAGGCCCGGATGTCGCCCGAGGCGCGCGCCCGCCGCGACGTCGAGCGCCTCGACCTGATGGGCACGCAGTGGCGCGAGGGCACCGTGGCCATGCTCCGCGAACTGGCGGCCGACGACGTCGTTAAGATGCAGATCTGCAGGCTGGTGTACGACAAGGGCGGCTTCAAGAAGGCGCGCGCGAACCTCTACTTCGGCCTGGAGAGCCGGGACGAGGTGGCCGCGGTGCTGGCGCTTGTGAAGGCGGCGGAAAAGTACGAACCTCGTGGCGAGTCCCTGAGCATGATGCCCGACCGCGTGCTCGTCGTGCAGCCGGAGGACGGGGAACCGTTCGAGATCCCGTACCACTCGGCCTTCCACGAGCCGTTCGGCGGCGTCTGGTCGCGTGCGCTCAAGGAGGCGCTGCACGCGCTCTCGGGCGGCGAGAGCCGGATCACGATCGTGTATTTGCACGAGGGCGAGGTTCGGCGCGTCATCCATACCTCTGCGATTGCCCCGCACCGGGGTGGGCACTCGACGCCGACGACGGACGCGGAGCTGCACCTGACGGCCAAGAAGGGACTGACCGTATGGCTCAAGGTCCGTTCCGGCGGCGAGGTGCTCATGGAGGACGAGCAGCCGATGCACTACGGCGAGGCGAAGGTTTTCGGGTCGAGGGGCGCGGGGAGTTGGCTCGTCGTGCTCAATCCGCCGGGCGCGCACGCAGAGGAAGTGGAGCAGTGGTACCGATGACCCGAAAGGAGCGCGCCGCGAGGGCGGCCGGCCTCTTGCGAGAGTAGGTCTTGCCTTTGAATGGTGTCATGAACCGGGGTGAGCTCAAGGACACGTCCAGTAGAGGGAGGGCATCATGTGTAGATTACCTGCATTGATCGGGGCGTGCGTGGCGGTTGCAGCCTTGTGCGCCGGGGGCGCGTCGGCGGACCCGACGACGGCGACGCTCGAGGACCTGCCCGTGCGCGAGGTGACCGTGTTCAAGGACGGGCACGCGTTCGTCACGCATGAAGGGCAATTGAAGATCAAGGACGGCGCGGTGGTCTTCGAGCACGTGCCGGAGCCCGTGCTCGGCGCCTTCTGGCCCTACGCGCGCGGCCGCCGCGTGACGCTCGAGAGCGTCGTGGCCAGCAAGCAGGAGGTGGTCGAGCGCCGGACGGCGATCACGCTCCCCGAGCTGATTCGCGCGAACGTAGGCAAGCGCATCACGCTCGTGCTGAACTGGAGCGTGAACGACACACCCGTCGAAGTCGCGGGCAAGAACCTCGGCATCCCCGAGCGTGAGGTCGAGCGCGAGACGACCACGCAGCCGGCGCAGTACTGGGACCGCCGCTCGGGGCGTTACGTGCAGCCGCCGGCGACGGCAACGCTGCAGACGGTCAAGGAGCGCGGCGACATCATGCTTGTGCAGACCGAGGACGGCGGCATTCGCACCGTCAGGCTCGACCAGATCAGGAGCGCGACGTTTCCTGACGAGGCATTGACCGAGCTCGAAGAAACGCTCGAGAAACGACGGCTGCGGCTCAACATCGAGGCCGGGCGCGGCGCGACGACGGTGGGGATGACGTATCTCCAGAAGGGGCTGCGGTGGATCCCCGAGTACGCCGTGCTCATTGAGGACGACGGCGCGATGCGCATCAAGCTGCAGGGCACGATCGTCAACGACATGGTGAACCTCGACGACGTGACCGTGCACCTGGTGGTGGGCGTGCCGAACTTCGTGTTCAAGGACCAGCTCTCGCCGATCGCCTTGCGCGAGGCGGCGGCGCAGCTCTCGCAGTACTTCGCGCCGGCGTCCTCGACGGGGTACGCGTTCTCGAACGCGATCATGTCGCAGATGGCCGGTGCGCGGGCCGACGTTGCCGGGCCGGGCATCGAGCAGCCGATGGAGCCGGGCGCCGAGGCGCTCGGGCCCCAGGAGGACCTGTTTCTGTACAAGGTGGAGCACCTCTCGCTCAAGAAGGGCGAGCGGATGATCGTGCCCGTCATCGAGGTAGAGGCGACCTATACGGACGCCTACACCTGGAATATCCCGTTCAGCCCGCCGCCCGAGCTGCTGCGCCACATCAACGACCAGCAGCGCGAGCAGATGATGATGCTCGCCCGCGGCGCGCGCGTGCGCCACGTGCTGCGGATCAAGAACGAATCCGAGGTGCCGCTCACGACGGGTCCGGCGCTGATCCTCAAGGACGGGCGGGTGCTGGCGCAGTCCATGATCCGCTACACGTCGGTGGGCAACGAGGTGGACGTGGACGTGACGGTCGCCACGGACATCCACGCCAAGAAGTGGGAGAAGCAGACCGACCGGCAGGACAACGCCAAGGTCATCGGCGGCCACAACTATACACGGCTCGACATGCGTGGCTTCCTCGAACTGACCAACTACAAGAAGGAGAAGGTCACCGTCGAGATCACGCGCGCCGTGCTCGGCACGGTGACCGAGGCCGACAACGACGGCGAGGTCCTGCACCTCAACTCCTTCGAGGACCTGTCGTATCTGCCCGAGGGCGACCTGTCGAGCTGGGGCGGGTGGTACTGGAGCTGGTGGCGCTACTGGCCGTGGTGGTGGCACTACGCCAACGACATCGGCCAGGTCAAGTGGACGATCACCCTCGGCCCCGGCGAGAAGCGCACGGTCCAATACGAGTGGTACCACTACGCGTGGTGAGGGTCGAAGAGGACCTCACGCGGAAACGCAACGGGCGCCAAGCAAAATCAGAGCGGGCTCGAGTTGGCGATCCCGGGAGGGTCGGTCTTTCCGCCGGGGTCGCCGAGCCCGTTTCGGGGGCAACACCTCGTCATGATTGCCCCTTGCAGTATGGCTGACGCTCAGATGGTCGAGAGGGCTGCTGTCCTGCGCCGGTCAGTGCATGCCACGGCGCGTGACTAGGCGTTGGCGTGCTGCTGGAACTCGGCGCGGATCTCGCGGAGGCGCTCGAGGTAGGGGAGGATGTCGTCGAGTTTGCCGGCGTTGCCGAGATCTTCGATCTGGGCGCCGATGTCGGTGATCTCGGGGAAGCCGTAGGAGGCGCCGTTTCCTTTGAGGCGGTGGCCGATGGCGCCGAGGCCGGCGGTGTCGCCGGCAGCCGCGAGCGCCTCGAAGTTGGCGAGCACGTCGGCGAATTGGATCATGTATTCCTCCCGGAGCTCGCGCATGAAGTCGTCCAGCTCGGGCGCGGCGTTTGGCGCGGTGTCCACGGCGGCGCGGGTGGCGTCGAGGGTGCCGTGGGCGGCGAGGACGCCGCGAGCAGCGAGGACGCGCTTCATCTCGGCGAAGAGCTCGTGGAGCTGGACGGGCTTGGCGGCGAAGCCGTCGCAGCCGGCCGCGCGCGCTTTCTCCCGGTCCTCTTTCATGGCGGAGGCGGTGAGCACGACCACGGGGATGCGGGCGAGTTCCGGGTCGGCCTTGAGCGTGCGCGTGGCATCGGAGCCGCTCATCACGGGCATGTGCATGTCCATCAGGATGAGATCCGGGTGCTGGCCGGCCATGTGGACCGCCTCCTGGCCGTCGGCGGCGAGCTGGACCTCGAAGCCGCGACTGCCGAGCAGGCGGGCGACGTACTTGCGGTTGAAGGGGTCGTCCTCCGCGATGAGGACGCGCAGGCCGTGGCCGGCGAACTCGGCACTGGCGCGCTCGTCCTCGCCCGGCCCGGCCACCGCGCCCTCGGCGACGTTGTAGGGGAAGGCGAAGGTGAAGGTCGAGCCTTCGCCCGGCGTGCTCACGACGCGCAGGTCGCCGCCGAGCATCTCCGCGAACCGTTTGCACAACGTCAGGCCGAGGCCGGTGCCGCCGAAGCGGCGGGTGGTGCTTTCGTCGGCCTGGGTGAACGGATCAAAGATCCGGGCAATCTTGTGGGCGGGGATGCCGATGCCGGTGTCAGCCACGGCGAGCTCGATCATGCCGTTTCGGAGCGCGACGCTGATGGTGATCGAGCCGTGCTCGGCGAACTTGGCGGCGTTCGACAGCAGGTTGGTGAGCACCTGGCGCACCTTCACCTCGTCGCCGCGGAGGGCATCGGGCACCTCGTCGGCGAAGTCTACAGCGAGCGTCAAGCCCTTTTCCGAGCAGCGATTGCGGATCAGATTGGCGGCATTGTGCACGAGCATGTGCAGGGAGAAGTCCACTTCCTCGACGCTCATGCGGCCGGCCTCGACCTTGGAGAGATCGAGGATGTCGTTGATGAGGGAGAGCAGGTTGGTGCCGCTCGTGGTGATGATCTGCACGGTCTCGCGCTGCTCGGCGGTCAGGTCCTCTTCGAGCAGCAGCGAGGAGAAGCCGATGATGGCGTTCATCGGCGTGCGGATCTCGTGGCTCATGTTGGCGAGGAAGTGGCTCTTGGCCTCGTTGGCGGCATCGGCCTCGTGCTTGGCCTGCTCGAGGCGGCCGGCCATCTGGGCCAGCTCGTCGGCGCGCATCTCGGCCTCGCGGCGCATGAGGTCGGCGTCTTCCATCATGTTGAGCGCGCGTTGGCGGGCGCGCTCGAGCTCGGCCGTCTGCTGCTGGAGTCTTTCCTCGGTGAGCTTGCGCCCGGTGATGTCGTCCTTGACGGCAAGGAAATGCGTGATCACGCCCTCCTGGTTCGTGATGGGCGAGATCGACGCGGATTCCCAGTAGAGTTCGCCGCTCTTTTTCCTGTTGCAGAACTCCCCGTGCCATTCGCGGCCTGAGGTAATGGTGTCCCACAAGTTCTTGTAGAACTCGGGCGGCTGGTCGCCGGCTTTGAGCAGTCGTGGGTTCTGGCCGATGGCTTCCTGTGCCGTATAGCCCGTTATCTCCGTGAACCTGGGATTGACGTATTCAATGGTGCCGTTGATGTCCGTGATGACAATCGTACTTGACGATTGCTCGACGACGCGCGCGAGCTTGCGACGCTCCTGCTCGGTGCGCTTCTCCTGGGTGATGTCCACGAAGCTTTCGATGGCGCCGACGACCTCACCGTTCTCGTCACGCAGCAGGTCGACGTTCTTGCGGATGACGCGCTCTTCGCCGTCCTTGCGCACGAGGGTGCAGACCGTGTCGCGGCCCGGCTTCTCGACCTCGTCGTCACAAGCGCCGTCCGTTTCCCGGCAGACACGGCACTGAAGGATCGAGGGCGATTCGCCGATGGCCTCGGCGGCGCCGTAGCCGGTGACCTCTTCGGCTGCCCTGTTCCAGCCGGTAATGATGCCGCTGGCGTCCACGGTCAAGACGGCGGAGGGGATGTTTTGGAGCAGGGCGCGGATGCGGAGCTGGTTTGCCACGAGGGCCTCCGCGGCGCGCTTGCGCTCGGAGATGTCACGGAACAACCCGAGGATGAGACGGCGACCGCCGACGGTGAGGGTCGAGGCGCTGATCGCCACCGGCACGAACGTGCCGTCTTTCCTGACGATCTCGCCGTCGTAGTCAACCGCGCGGCCTTTTTCGATGTGGGTGGCGAATTTCTGCCGGTATTTTTCGGCCTCGCCGGGCGGGTGGAGCTCGGACTGATGCACGCCGATGAGCTCATCGCGGGGCCGGCCCATCAGTGTTTCCGCCCGGCGGTTGGCATCGAGGACCCGCCCGGTCTCGATGTCGGCGATGAAGGCGGCGTCGTTGAGGTGCTCGAAAAGGTGCCGGTACGTGTCCTCGCGCGCGCGCGGCGGCTCGGGCTCTCCGGGGTGATGGGCTTCGGTTTCGTGCGGCTTGTTCACGGCGCGCCTCTGCTGCGGCTACGAGTGTGGTGCGAGCTGCTCGTGAGTGACCTTGTATTTGCGTTGGCGGCCGAGCTCGACGAGGAGTTCGTTGACCTCGCGTTTCATTTCGATGACGCGGTCTTCGCGGCCGGCGGCGGCGCGGTTGAAGCGCTCAAGGTCCTCGGCCTGGAGCGCGTTCGCGATCGCCGGGGAGACGGCGTGGGTGAGGCCGGCGAGCACGTCGCGGCCCTCCGGGCTGATGTCCGCGTTGCGGTGCGAGCCGAGGACGAGGAGGCCAAGGGACTTCCCGCCTGCCGCGAGCGGCACCGTGGCCGCCGATGCCAACCCTTCGGCCAGGAACTCGGCCTCCCCGACGAAGTGCTCGTTGAGCCGGCGCTGGTCAAAGAACTGCACCTCCCGGCCGGCGGTGTCGGGCAGCATGGGAGACCCGGCGGGAAGCCGGCGCATATGCTCGATGTATGGTTCCGAGACACCGCGTGCATGCTTGAGGAGCAGCTCCTCGGTGAGGGGGTCCACGAGGTAGATGCTGCCGTTGTCGAAGCCGAGTTGCTCGATGCATGTGTCGAGCACGGAGCGGAGGGTCTCATCGAGCTTGACGGTGCGGCCGGCGGCTTCGAGGACGGCTGTGTGCGCGGCGAGCGTGCGCTGCACGGCCATCAGCTCGTCGTAGGCGGCGGCGGTCTCGGCCGCCTGCCGTTCGGCGGCCACGCGGGCCAGGCGCGCCTCGACGGACGCCTCCTGTGCTTCGACGGACGCCTCCTGCGCCTGGCACACGAGCGTCTGCAGGTCCTCGTGGAAGGCGGCGCGCCGGATGGCCACGGTGGCGAGGCGCGAGACCGTGGCGAAGAGCGCCTCGTGGTCCCCCGTGAAGCGTCGGGCCGGGTCGGTATGGCCGAGGACGAACAGGCCGAGCACGCCGCCGTCGTCCCGCAGGGGCGCGCCGAGCATGGCGCGTATGTCCGGGTGCCACTTGGGAAAGCCGGTGAACGCGGGGTGCGCCATCACGTCGTTTATGCGAACGACGCCCTCGACCCTGGCGAGCGCGCCGAGCGCGCCCCGGGCTTTCACCGTGGCGCCTTGGGGAACACTGTCGAGAGGGAAGTTGCTCGATGTAATGTTGCCCATGGCGCCGCTGTCGCGGTCGAGCAGAATGATGGCGCCAAGCTCGGCGCCCGTCATCTCGCGCGCGGAGTCGGCCAGCAGCCGCAGGACTTTGTCCAACGCGGGTTCTGCAAGCACGGCCGCGAGAATGTCGCTGACCTGCTTTTCACGGTCAAGCGACTCGTGGAGACGGGTGCTGTGCTGCTCGAGCGATGACGAGGAATCAGCCAGAACCTGCTGGGTTCGCCGCAGGGCGCCGAAGAAGAGACCGGCCAAGACGATGGTGATGACCAGCCCGGCGAGCACCTGCGATCGAACGGTCTTGTTCAGGGCGAGGAAGCGGCCTGTGACGTCGGCCAAGACGAGGAGATCGCCGACATGACGCTCGCGGGTGTCATACAGCGGCAGGCGGCCGGTGCCGAACGTCTTCCGGCCGATATGCGCCAGGCGTCCGGCGTGTCCAGCGTTCTCGGGCTGCTCTCGCTCGCGCGAAAGCAGAGCGCGCACCTCCGCAGGCAGCGTGTGGAACGTCGCGTGGGCCACAACTACATCTTCGAATTCGTCCCAGTCCGTGAGACTCGGATTGGTGTGGGCGACGCTTTCCCAGTCGGCGCGGTCGAGATGCTGCTTGTCTACGAGCAACACGATGTGTCTTTGGCCTGCGTCGGCCAGCGTTGGCAGGATGGTGCCGAGGTCTTCTGCAAACTCGACGTAGCCGATCAGCTCGTCGCCGTCGTAGTAGGGCCGCACGACGCGCAGGGCCAAGGCGCTTTTGTCGAGCTCGATGCCGCTGAGCTCCTCGCCGGTCTGCATTGCCTGGTCGAGTGTGTGGCGGGTGATCGTGTCGTCCACGGTGTCGCGGTCGTCGAGGCATACGAGGCACGTGCCGTCCGGGCGCATGAACGAGACGTGCGTGATCCGGTAGTCGTCCTTGAGCCGGCGGAACAGCGGCTGGCCGTAGTCGAACAGGGCGTCGCGGTCACCGGCGCGGGCAACTCTCCTGAAATCCTCATCGTGCATAAACACATCGAGCGCGGCGCGCAACCGCAGCGTGTCGTCCTGCAGCAGGAGCTGCAGCCGCTTGTGCGTCGCTGCCAGCTCGCGCCGGACCTCGATGTCGAGGCCGCGTCGATCCATTCGCCAGGTGATGACGACGCTATAGGCGGTCAGGCACACGATGGCGATGACGAGCGGGATGAGAATCTTCGCGACGATGCGCTGCTTGCCGGGGCGCGCCGCGCTCGTCTCCGAGGTGCGAGCAGCGGCCCGCGCCCGCGTCGCCCCGTGAGGTGGTGTGGCCCGGACGGAATCGTGCGGTCGGTTCATGCGCCTCTCCTCGGTCTTGTGCCTTGCTGGGCAGGGTCGCGGCCGGTGCGCTCCTGCCCGCCGGACAGGGCACTTCCTGTGCAGTGTCCGCGCGCTCAGGCGGGCGCGCCGTCCGCGTTGGCCAGACAGCCCACCCGGTGTTGGCTTCAGTTGATTTATCGGCGTGTGGGGGCGGGAATTGAGGGCGAATGGCGTTGGTGGCTGCCGGGGGCCGGGCCATTCACAACGGCTTGGCCTGGCGGGTGTTCGGCAGGGGCTTGAATGCGGGGCCAGCGGTGGGTATCATCAGGGCGGAGGTTTCTGAAGCGGGCCATGCGCGGACGATCTGAAGTTGAAGGGCCAGTGTCTGGACCGGTGACGCAGCCGGGCGACATCCCGGTGCTCAACGTGCGGGCCCGGACGCTTCCGGAGGCGTGGGAGCGCGCGGTGGTCGAGACCTGGCAGCAGGGGGCCGCTTTGCAGACTCAGTACGACCGGCCGGGGGACCCGCCGAGCCGGGACGCGACGGTCGTGATCGAGGTGGCCGAGCCGCTCGGCGAGCCGCGCTACCACCGGAGCTTCCCTGCCGGGCTCGAGGAGCTCGAGATCTACGTGCAGGAAGTCGTGTGGGGTGTGCACGACGCGTGGATTCGGCCCGACGAGCAGAAGTGGTCCTACACGTACCATCAGCGCCTGTTCGCCTACGAGGTGATCGACGACTTCAAGACGGGCCTCGGCGGCGGGCCGTTCGGGGCAGTGGACCAGGTGGGGGCGATGATCGAAGAGCTGGCCGCGTGCGGTTACACCCGCCGGGCGCAAGCGATCACGTGGATGCCAACGGTGGACCTCGGTCACGCCGAGCCGCCGTGCCTGCAGCGGGTCTGGTGCCGGTTGGCGGCGCCGGGGTCGGTCGAGGAGGGCGATGCCGCCGCGCCGCGGCTGGCGATGAACACGCACTGGCGCTCGCGCGACGGCTACAAGGCAGCGTTCATGAACATGGTGGCGCTCACGACGCTGCAGGCGGAGATTGCGCGGCGGCTCAGCAGTCGGCTCGGTCGTGAGGTCGAGCTTGGGCGGTACGTGGACATCTCGGACAGCTTTCACATTTACGGGAGCTACTTCGGAGAGGTCGAAGACAGCTTTCTGGCACTGATGGCGCGGCGCTCGTTCGAGGAGCGCACGTGGCGGACGGCGGATGTCGAGGACCAGCTGCTGATGGGGCGGGTGCAGCTCCTCAATGGTAAGCCCGGCGAGCCGCCGCTCGCCGAGGCGCAACAGGCCCGGCTGTACGCGAGCCTGCCGGAGTCGCACCGGCGCCTGGTCGAGGCCGCGGTGCGGGATCGCTTGGCCTGATCTGCAGCAGGCCATGTGCTCACCGTGCGGGTCGAACCGACCGGCCGTGGCGAGACGACAACGAGACAGATTGACAGCGGCCCCGGTGGGTCTGACCGGTGAAGGCGCGGGCGCTTCTCATTTTTGAGAATTCAGCTGGTAGGTCGACCTTTCTTCTCGCGTATCCGGCTCCGTTTGTGGGTGTTATGACAACGCTCGGCCTGTCGGCGCGGCCCCGATTCAGGTTGCAGCCCCGTAGGGCAGAGGGACATACAATATATATGAAGCTGGTCCGGTTCACCGGAGCACCGGCGTGCCGCAGTTGCGTACGAGCTTGGCCTCGCAGGCGGTCGTCCGCTGCCGCAGGCGGTCGCCTGCTCCTCCGCGTGCGCGCCGTTGCGGCGCGTTTTGCCGCGAAGGGGCGCCCGTGGTATTGTCGGACGGATCTGCGTGAACAGTGGGGCGCGCTGGGCGTCGCACTGCTTGTTGGAGCTCACACTCTCAGGAGCACTCTCGATCATGCTTGCCTCTTTGCTGAGCGGGTTGCTCGCCGTTGTGCACGTTGCGGCGGGTGAGGCCGCCGAGGCGCCGCCGTCGGCGCGGCGCCTCGCCCACGTGCTTGAGCCGGGCGAGGCGCGGTCGCACGCGGTCGTGCTGGCGCTTGACACGCGCCTGTCGGTCCGAATCGGCAAAGAAGAAGAGGTCCGGCAGACGAGCACGCGCGTATCGCTCCGGGTCGAGTCGCTGGGCCTGCGGCGCGCGAGCGCCGAGGCCGCAGTCATCGAGACGGCCGTGCGCGACTTCCGGCTCGGCGTGCTCACGACGACGGGGCCGTCGGTCGTTGAGGTGGCGATGGACGAGGAGGGGATGACGCTGCGCCGCGGTGGCGAGAAGCCGAGGCGGGTGCCATGGTCGAACGTGCCGCGCGGCCGCGGGGGCGAGGTGGGCGAGCTGATCGGCCGGGCGATGTCGTGCACGATCGACCAGTTCGGGAACACGGTCAAGATGGATCGGCGGATGGCGCCGTGGTCGCGCGTGCTCGACAGCATGGACCTGACGCCGCTGGTGGTGCCGCTCGTGCCGTTGCCGGCCAGGGAGGTCGAGCCGGGGATGACATGGACGGTGGAAGGATCGCGGCCGGTGCAGTTGTCACGCCCGTGGGGCAAGGCGGAGCTGGCGACGCGGGCGGTGGTGTCGCTCGTCGCGTTTGAGCAGCATGAGGGCGGGACCGTGGCACGGCTCGCGTTCGTGAGCACGGCCGCGCACGATGAGGAGAAGTCCCGTTTCAAGTACGAGCTTTCGATCGAGGGGACGATGCTGCTGGGTCTGGATGGTGCGGTCGTTGGCGGGGAGGCCACCGTCACTGTGGTGGCCACGGCGTTGGCCATCGACGCGCACTACGAGCTTGTGGGCACGGGGACGCTGCAGTTCAACCCAGAGGCAACGGATGCGCGTGCGGAACGCGCCGCCGAGTAGGTGCCGCATGCGGCAGCGCGGCGTCCCGCCCCCGGCTGCTCACTCTTCCACCGCAGCAGGTGCGGCTTCCGCCGCAGCAGGTGCGGCCAGCCCCTCGAGCCGCCCGCGCACGACGCGCGCCTCCTGCTCGAAGCCGATCTTGTCGTAGAACGCGGCGAGTTTCTTGAAGCGTTCCTCCGGGTCGAAGGCGAGTGCGTGGCGCAGCTTGTCGTGGCACAGCGGGCAGTAGTGCAGGGGCTGGCTGTCGCTTTCGTCGAGCGAGTTGCTCCCGTTCATGCAGCACCGGTAGAAGATGCAGTGCGTGATGGCAAAGACGTGCCCGGTCTCGTGGGCGACGATTTTGAGGGCGCGGCGCAGGAACTCGGGCGTGCCCGGCGTCCCGTAGCGGCGCAGTGAGTAGACGGCGACCCGGCTGCGCAGGCTGGCGAGGCCGAAGACAAAGGCAAGCCGGCCGCTGTAGAGGTCGGCGGTCGTGACGCCGACGACGGCGAGAGCGTCCTTCGGGACGTGGCGGGCCATGCGGCGAAGGATCTCGGCCGCATCATATTGCTTGCGTCGGTGCACGTAGGCGGACTTGGGCAGTGCGACGGCGGGCAGCACTCGGACTTTGCAGGCGAAGAAGATGCCGGCGAACTCCGCCATCTGGTTGAGCGTGGCCGTGGTTTGCTTGTCCATGCGCCCCAGGGGCAGCAGGTAGATCGTGTCGCGGCGCTCGGACTTGAGGTTCCGGGCGACGCGGACATATTCCTCGTAGGTCTGGCCGGGCTCGGCCAAGATCGAGAGCCACTCGCCGGGTTTCGGCTCGCCGAGCTTGAGCCAGTCAACGCCGGCGTACTGGGCATAGACGATCTGCTTTCGCCGCTCGGGTGTCAGCCTCGTGCGGGCGGGCGCGCGGCGCAGCGGCTCGGCGCCGTCGAGGAGCAGAACAGCGCCCAGGACGAGCACTGCCACGAGCGGCACCGCGCAGATTCCGAGCGTTCTGATTCCTCGCCTCGCGCGCAGCACGCCCACGGCTGAAGGGTCTCCACCGCGCTGCTCGTTTGCCGACATGGTGCTTGACTCCGCGTTCGGGGGCCAATAGGTTGGAACCGCGTCGTCCCTCAGGGTCGTTGTACACTAGGGTGTGACAAGTATAGTGCAGGGTCGGGGCCGCGGCAATGGTTCTCGGTTCCGGTGTTTGGACAAAGGAGCGCGAGATGGAAGAGAAAGTACGCGAGATCCTTGAGACGCAGATACGTCCGATGCTCCAGCGCGACGGTGGCGACATCGAGTTCGTGGGCATCGAGGACAAGACGGTCCAGGTGCGGCTGCGCGGGGCCTGCGCCGGGTGCCCGGCGTCGCAGATGACGCTGCAGATGGGTGTGGAGCGGCTGCTCAGGGAAGAGATACCGGATATCGAAGGCGTGGTCGCCGTTCCGTAGGCGGCCAGACGCAGAAAGGGGTGAGCGGTGCTGCTGACGATTTTTCGCTGGGTCCACGTGGTGGCGGCGTCGCTGTGGTTGGGCGGCCTGGTGTTCGTCATCGTGGTGATGCGCCCGCCGGTGCAGGAGCTCGGCGAGCGGACGGCGCTCCAAGGGATGCTCGTGCGGTTCCGGCGGCGCTACAAGGGGTTGCTCATTGCCACGGTGGCGGCGCTGGCGGTCTCGGGTGTGGCGGCGCTGGCGGCGCGGCACGCGAAGGTGGATTTGGCGTATGTGATCCTGCTCATCGTGAAGATTCTGCTGAGCGTGGGCGTGATCGCCCTGCTCTGGTACCACGCGTTCGTGCGCGAGGAGCGCCGGCACGCCGCGCGTGCCGAGGGGCCCGCCGCGCCGGGCGAGCCGGCCGGGCCGTCGGAGGATACCACGATGGACGTGGACTTCTTCTTCCGGCCGAAGAAGCACCACGCGCTCGTGCAGTTGGCGGTGATCGGGGCGACGCTCGTGGCCATCCTGCTGGGGGTGGTGGTCGCCCGTCGTGGCGCATGGCTGGCGGCGCAGCCGGAGAAAGAGTCGGCGCGCGCGGAGGAACCGGCCGACTAAGGGCCCGATGGCCGGGCTCGACGAGCGTCGCGACGTGGCGCTCGTCTTCAATGGTCGGCGCTCTGCCTTCATGTTGATCCGCCGCGGGTGTGGTGCGGCGTAGGCTTTTCCGTGATTGGTCCCCCGATCGAGTTGATTCGCGCCGATGTGTTTTGTCCTGTTCCACCTGCGGACGCGGTGTCGTTGGCTCGTTGCGTCATGTTGAACGCTGCATGAACGCCCCGCTTGGCATTGCGCGTGATGTGCGCGCAACGCGGGCCGCTGCGCGCGGCAAAGTCCGCGAAGATCCGGCCGAGCGAAAAACTTTTTCTTTTTCTGTCTGCGTGTCGAACGACCGCGCGGGGGTGCGTGCGCGCGCGATCGCGACGCGACCCGCGCACTGGAAGCTGTGTCGGCGCACGCTCCGAGGCACGCACCAGGCGTTTTCTCGACGAGAAGGGCGGCTTGGCGCGGCCGAGCGCGGACGGCGGCCACGCGCGGAGACAGCCGCGGCACGGTACGCGCGGTGGTGGGCGGGCGGCACGGACGTGGGGCCGGTGAAGGCGAAGGAAAGGGAGCGGCAGAGAAAAAAACGTGTTGACACCATTACCGTTGAGACCCTACAAGCGTCACGATGATCGGCATTGATGGCCTGGTTGTTCTTTGGCAACGATCGGAACGCACTCCTTCATGAGACCGAGACGGCCATTTGAAAGGAGGTGATCCGGGAAATGGCAAAGAAGAAGGCAAAGAAGAAGGCAAAGAAGAAGGCCAAGAAGAAGACCAAGAAGAAGGCGAAGAAAAAGGCCAAGAAAAAGACCAAGAAGAAGAAGAAGACCAGAAAGAAGAAGAAGTAATTCGTCTTCAAAAGGGCCTTCACGGACACGAACGGGCTGCGGATTCATACCACACCAGGTCATTCGCAGCCGGCGCGTTCGAGTTTCACCGAGCCCCGTGATGCCTGTCACGGGGCTCTTCCTTTGTCCACGCGCCTCGAGGCGCGGGGGTTTTCCTGCGCGCGGGCACATGATATACTCCGCTCGTGCATGGCAGCGGACCTGCATGGCAGCGGACCTGCGTGGCAATGGACCTGCACGGCCGCGGACCCGACCGGGGAGTAAGGGTATGCCTTGGGCGAGAGTCGTATCCGTCGTCGTAGGCCTGGCGGTGCTGGCCGGCCCGGGCGTCGGCATGGCCCAGGATGATAAGCCGCCGCCGACGAAGCCGACGCATCTGAAGGTCGGTCAGGCTGCGCCCTCATTCAGCTTCATCGGCCTCGACGGCACGGAGGTGAAGCTTGCCGACTTCCGCGGGCGTTACGTGCTGATCGATTTCGTGTGGTGGACGCCTGGGAGCTTTGCGATCCAGAGCAAGGGAGAAATCCCGGCGCTGCGCGAGGTGCAGCAGCGTTTTTACGGGAAGCGGTTTGCGATCATCGCGATCTCGATGGACACGAACCCCGCGGCCGTGCAGGCGGTGATGGCCACCGAGAAGCTCAGCTTCCCGGTCTACGTACATAAGACGGGCTTCGAGGGGGAGATCTGCAGGCTCTACGGTGTGCAGCGCTGCCCGGCGGCTTTTCTCATCGACAAGGCGGGGCGCATCGTCCGGACAGACCTCGCGTCGGTCGAGTTTGTCGACGTGGTGGGCGGGCTGCTCGCCAAGGAGCCGCCCGATCCCGAGATCCCGGCGGCGTACAATTTGCTCAAGCAGGGCAACGTGCAGGCGGCGATTGTCAAGGCGCGGCGGGTGGTACGCGAGGACCCCCACAACGCACGCGCCCACACGCTGCTGGCGGACTGCTACTACGCGGCGCAGGACTTGCGCGGGGCGATGGGGGCGTACCTGGCCGCCGACGAGCGGATGGACAAGTACGACCCGCCGGCGCTGATCGTGTACGTGTGCAACCGGGTTGCCGGGTTGTGGCATCGCGCGGGCAAACCGGACAAGGCGGCCGCGGCGCTTGAGCGCGGGCTTGAACTTATCGAGGATCCGCGCTATCGCCTCCAATTGCTGTATGATGTGGGCGGGTTGTACGTGAAGCTGGGCCAGTACGAGCTCGCGGCCGAGCGCTCGCTGGAGTTCGTGCATGTGTACGGCAAGGCGAGCGAGGAGGTCCGGAATCACTACTTCGCAAAGGGCAAGGAGGTGGAGAAGCGACTTGCACAGGTGCGCAAGGCGTTGATCGCCGCCCGCCAGAAGCGCGAGGCCCAAGAGGAGGGTGAGACAGACGAGTAACGACCCGCAAGGAGTCGTTTGGTGCGCTGGCGGCCGGCATCAGCGCCGACGAGCAAGCAGCGTGGAGGATACAGCGATGTGGACAATGCGATTGGCAAGAGTCACCGCGGCGGTGGCGGCACTTGCGGTAGCCGCAGGCGCCCTTGCCGACGAGGTGGAGCTCAAGGAAGGCGATACGGCGCCCGAGTTCAAGCTGCGGATGGCTACGGGCAGCTCGACCTGGTTGCAGCTCTCCAGTCTGCGCGGCAAGTACGTGCTGCTCGTGTTCATGACGGAGGAGGGTACCGGGTGCGCGGAGTACATCCCGACGGTCAACGACGGCCACAAGAAACTGGCTGGCGAGCGGTTCGCGGTGGTAGGGATCGTGGCCGACGCGGACCGGAGTGACGTGCGCCGCATGGTGCGCGAGCATTTGATCACCTACCCGATCGGCTACGACAGAAACGGCAAGATCACCAAGAGCTACGGGGTGTCGAGGGTGCCGGTCTCGTGCTTGCTGGATCCGGAGGGCAAGATCCTGGGATGGGACCCCGGTACCGCGCCCCAGTTCCAAAAGGTGGAGGGGCTGCTCAAGGCCGCCTCGGAGCCCGGGGCCGACGAGGAGACATCCACCGAGCACGAGACGCAGCGGCAGGAGTGGCTCAACGAGGCGTTCGCCTACTACCGTCGTGGCGAGCTAAAGAAGGCCTACCTGCGGTGCCGCCAGGCGCTGCAGGCCGATCCCGAGAACGTGCGCGCACACGTGCTGCTCGGCGACATCTACCGCGCGGGGAACCAACCGGACAAAGCGGTGGGGGCGTATCGTGCGGCGCTGCAGTATATCGATCCCGAGGACTACGCGACCATCGCGGCGGCCTACCGGCGGATCGGCAACACGTACGTAGCCGTGAAGAACTACGAGGAAGCCGTCGGCGTGTATGTGACAGCGCTCAAAACGATCTACGACGCCGGCTACAAGCTGGAGTTCTACGCCGCCGTCGGCACGTGCCACATGGAGCTGGGCAATCGAAAAAAGGCGCTTCTGTCGTTCGAGCGGTTCCTCGAGACGTACGAGAAGGTGGACGCCGAGGTGCAGAAGCGCCACGCCGACCTGCATAAGCGCGTGGAGGCGGCGCGGAAGCAACTGGCGGAGTCCGACGATACCGGCGACACACATGAGTCGGATCCGGACTAGGCCGATGGACCTGCGGGAGGAGTTCGCATCACCCGGGGCCGAGTGGCGGAGCGCCCCCTTCTGGTCGTGGAACGACCGGCTCGACGAGGCCGAGCTGCGGCGTCAGGTGCGCGAGATGGCCGAGCAGGGCATGGGCGGCTTTTTCATGCACTCGCGTGTGGGATTGCTCACGCCGTTTCTCGGCGAGGCGTGGATGCGTGCGGTGGCGGCGTGCATCGAGGAGGCGTCGGCGTGTGGCATCAAGGCCTGGCTCTACGACGAGGACCGCTGGCCGAGCGGGTTCGCGGGCGGTCTGTATCCGGCCGAGCGGACGGAGCATCGTGCGCCACGGCTTCAGTACGCAACGCTTGATGATGCGGGGGCCTTCACGCCGCCGGAGGGGTGCACGTTTGCGCGGGCGTGCGCCCTCGATGGCGGCATGCCGTGCGGCGCGCTGGTCGAGCCGGCGGCGCTCGCGGGCCAGGGACCGGTGGCCGTCTTCTACGACGGCTGGCCCTCCCCTACTCCGTGGTTCAACGAGAGCTACTACACCGACTTGCTGGACGCCGACGCCGTGCGCGGGTTCATCGGGGCGGCCTATGCCCCCTACGAGCGGTTCCGGGAGGCGTTCGGCTCGGCCGTGCCGGGGATGTTCACCGACGAGCCGAGCCACGGGGTGTTTCTCTGGTCGGGCGTGACGGGCGTGCCGTGGACGCGGCAGTTGCCGTCGCGCTTCCGCGAGCGGTACGGCTACGAGCTGCTCGACGTGCTGCCGCAGCTCTTCTACCGGGTGGCCAACTACCGCAAGGTCCGGTTCGACTTCTACAGCCTCGTGGCGGAGTTGTTCGCGACGAGCTTCACGCGCCAGGCCAACGAGTGGTGCCGGACACGCGGGCTGGCGCTCACCGGGCATTTCTTGTGCGAGGACGACCTTGCCAGCGCGATCGCGTGTGCGGCGAACCCGATGCGCCACTACGAGGAGATGGACCTGCCCGGCGTGGACCACCTCGGCCCGAACATCCCGTATCTGTTGACGATGAAGCAGGTCTCGAGTGTCGCCGAGCAGCTCGGGCGCGAGCGGGTGCTCTCGGAGCTGTACGGCACGAGCGGCTGGCCCTTGACGCTCGAGCAGCAGAAGTGGATCGGCGACTGGGAGTACGCGCTGGGCGTGAACCTACGGTGCCAGCACCTGGCGTTGTACACGCTGCGCGGCTGCCGCAAGCGCGACTATCCGCCGTCCATCTTTTTCCAGCAGCCGTGGTGGCCGGCGTACCGGCTCGTCGAGGATTACTTCGCCCGGCTGGGGCTTATGCTCACTCGGGGTGCGTACGTGGCGGAGGTGCTGGTGGTGCACCCGCAGCATTCGGCCTACTGCGAGTACGCGCCGGTGGGCGGCAACGAGGCGGTGGACGAACTCGACCGCCGGCTCAACGAGGTGGCGCGGTGGCTGTGCGCGAAAGGCATCGGCTGGCATTTCGGTGACGAGTCGGTGATGTCGCGCCACGCGCGCGTGGCCGACGGGTCGCTCGTGGTCGGGCGCACAGCGTACGAGGCGGTGGTGATCCCGCCGGCGCTCACGCTATGCGCCTCGACGCTCGAGTTGCTCCAGGCGTTCGCGGACGCGGGCGGCCGGATCGTGGCCATCGAGCCGACACCGACGTTGCTCGACGGTGAGCCGAGTGCGGCAGTGCGCGAGTTCATTGAGCGGCGATGTGAGCGAATTGGACTCGACAAGGCCGCGTTCGACGCGGTGTTCTTCGCGGGCGGGCGGCCTGAGCCGTGCGTGATTTCGGCGAGCGGAAAGCTCTACTCGCACGTGCGGCGCGAGGGGGCAAGGTACATTGTCTTCGTCTGCAATACGGATTTCGAGGCGGCCCACTCCGGGACGATCGAGTCGGTGGAGCCGGCGCGGTTCGAGCGGTGGGACCTCGAGACCGGGGCGGTCGAGGAAGTGGCCGTCGCCGAGGGCCGCGACGTGGGCGGCGACATGACGAGCACGGCGCGCGTGACGCTCGGGCCCGCGGGCTCCGTGCTGGTCGCGGTGGATACGGCACTGCGGCCGTCGGGCAGCGGGCAGCGGCTTGCGACCGATGAGACGGAGGTGTTGAGAACGCTCGACGGCCCGTGGCGCCATGCGCGGCTCGGCCCGAACGTGCTGGTGCTTGATTCTTGCCGCTTCCGCACCGGCGAGGAGGCATGGAGCGAGCGGATGCCGGTGTGGAAAGCGCAGGAGGCGCTGCGCGCACGGCTCGGCCTGCCGACGCTGCGGGACAACCACGGCGTGTCGTTCTGGAAGCTCGAAGAGCAGGGACGCGATCACGTCGAGACGCCGCTGCCGGTCGAGCTGCGTTTCGACTTCCAGAGCGAGGCGGCGATCGAGGGGTGCGAGCTGCTTGTGGAGACGCCGGAGCGATACGGGCTTCGTTTCAACGGGCGGGCGCTCAAGGGCGTGGCGGATGCCGAGCGCGAATGGACCATTGACCCGTGCATGCGTCGGGTGGCGCTCGGCGGGCCGCTCGAGGCCGGGTGGAACGAGGTCGTGCTCGCGTGCGACTACACGGGCGAGCAGGAGCTCGAGACGATCTTTCTGCTTGGGGCGTTCGGCGTGTTTGACCGCGGGGGCGGTTATGCCGTCGCGCCGGAGGCCGGGGTGATTGAGCTTGGCGACTGGACGAAGCAGGGCTACCCGTTCTACGTCGGCACGATGGCATATGAGACGGAGTTCGAGCTGGACAGCGTGCCGGCGGGCCTGCAACTGGCCGTCGGCTTCGATGGCGCGACCGTGTGCCGGGTCAGCGTCAATGGGGCGGAGTGCGCCATGCTCTGGCACCGCCCCTGGGCGGCGGCGATCGGCGCGGCGGCGCGGCGAGGGCCGAACACGCTGCGGGTCGAGCTTGTGACGACGCTGCACAACATGTTCGGGCCTCACCATTACGACGGGCAGGTCGTCGCCGAGTGGGTGGGCGCGATGAAGTTCAGCGACGAGGCGCATTGGGACGACGCGTATGCGCTGCTGTCGTCCGGGCTTGAGCGGGCGACGCTCTCTGTGCCGGTCAATCGGGACATGTCGTAGAAAGATCCAACATGGAAGAGACCTCGAAACGAAAGGTGATGGCCGTCCTGGCAGGGGTGCTGATCGTGGTGGCGATCGTTGCCGTGTGCGTCGCCAAGAAAAAGACCAGCCCGCCCAAGCTCAAGACGGTGTACACGTTCTTGATCTGCGAGCGGAAGGAGTGTGGCCACATCTTCCGCGCGAAGATCAAGGTGAACCGCAAGCCGCCGTACGAGTGCGAGAAATGCGGCCACAAGAGCGCCTACCAGGTCGTGGTGTGCAACCGGTGCAACGCGTACGTGCCGAAAAAGAAGCCACGGCTCGAGGACAACGTGTGCCCATACTGCGGCAAGGGCGACGCGCTGGATCTTGTGCGCGGCAGTCCGCTGGCGCGGCCCCCGGACGACGCGACGGAGTAACGCGCTGCGCCGCGCGTCGCCGGCGCGCCGGGCCTAGTGCTCCTTGACCCAGCCGACGGCCCAGCGGCGGCGGTACTGGTGGGGAGTCAGGCCGGTGACGGCCTTGAAAGCGCGGGAGAAGTGCTGGGGTGAGGCGAAGCCCAGGCGCTCGGCAACTTCGGCGGCCGGGGCGCGGCTGCCGGCAAGGGCCGACTGCGCCATCCACACCCGCAGGGCGGTTGCGTAGGCGTGCGGCGGCATGCCGAGGGTGCGGCGGAAGAGCGTGTTGAACTTCGAGCGTGACATCCCGGCCGCGCGCGCGAGCGCCGCGACCGTCACGTTGCCCTCGGAGATGGTCTCGCTGAGCAGGCGCAGCGCGCGTTCGATGCCCCGCCGCTCGGGCTGCTCCCACTCGGGCTTGCCGAAAGAGGGATCGGCAAAGCGGGCTAGCACCTCGAGGATGGCTGACTCGACCCGGAGCGCGCGGTAGGGGCCCCCGGTCGCGTTGCCCTCGTCGTAGAGCCGCTGCCACCAATCGGGGAATCCTTTCCACGTGAGCCGGTGATAGGGCTTGAGTGACAGCGCGTCCGAAAGCCACGCTGCAACCTCGGCCCGCGGGGGGCCAGGCCCCTTGTCGAAGTCCTGGAAACCGAAAAGCGATCGGCTCTCTCGGCCGAGCAGGAAGCCGACGGAGCCTGTTCCGAAGTGCACGCCTGCGGGCCACTTGGCGCGGTGCCGCGCTTGCGGCATGATCAGCATACCGTCGCCAACGCCGACTTCGAAGGGTCCGTCTTCGGTGTACCAGATTCCGTGCCCTTCGAGCATGATGTTGATTTCCGCCCAGGTATGGCCGTGCCAGTCGCTCTCTCTGGGCCCCTTGGCCTTTCCCTCGATGATGGCGACGACGTTCGGATACTCGGGGAACGGGATATGCATCGTGCTGACGGCGGTCAGGCGGGCTTTGCGTGGCATCGCGAGCTCCTTGAGGGCTGGAAATGTAAGTCTGAAACTCCCTTTATAGTGCCCTGTGGCCAAATATGCAAGAAAACCAGACCTTTCTTCAGGACAAGTCTGGCAATGATGGCCATTCTGCCATTGTACGCCGTAGTCAAACGTAGTACCTTACACGGGAGGGTAAGCATTGTAGCAGAGGGATGTGATCATGTCAGAGCGCGCGTTCGGCTTTACGCTTATCGAGTTGCTCGTGGTGATCGCCATCATCGCCATCCTCGCCGCCTTGCTGCTGCCTGCGCTGCAAGGGGCGCGGGAGCGGGTCAAGCTCGTGTATTGCATGAATAACCTCGATCAGATAGGCAAGGGCCTCGCCCAGTACTGTGACGAGGACGACAACAAGTACATGCCGCCCGCGACGGTCGGGCGGAATACCGGCCAGGGCAACCTGACGCGGTTCCTCTATCAGGACGACGCCGGGTACGTTGATAATTTCAACTCTTTTCTCTGTCCGAAGGACGATTACTTCTGGAACAACCCGAATTTCCGTCAGAGCTACAGCTACTGGTGGGAGCACGGCCGGTGGACTCCGGAGCCGCAGCAGATCCATAAGGTGGAGGGGCTTTACATGTGGACGTTCCGGATCACCACGCAGCGGATCCACAAGGTACCCCTGGTGCACGACGGCGATCCGTGGATCAGCCGTCCCGAGGACTACGGCCAGCCCCGGCACTACAACTCGTTTCGCGAAAACACCGTGTACGACGATCTCCACGTCCACACCCGCAACACCCACTGGCCAGACGACGGCAGCGTGCCGCTGCCGCCGGGGACGCCCGGCGGGTGGGCGTACAACGCGTGGGTCGGTCCCTTTGGCTGGGGGCTCCGGCGCTCCGGGGGGCTGTTCTACTAGCGGCCCGTGTTCCCCATCGGTTCGTTGCCACCGCTTCGCGTCATGAGGCAGGTGGCCCTCCTTTGCGCTCGGTGCCGCCGATAGGCGTCGCTTGCCGGGGTGCGCCGGTGCATGCTACGGTGTCGGCCGCTCCGGGACGATGCTGATAGGGAGACACGCGCGGATGAAGAAGATCGAATGCGTCATCAAGCCGTTCAAGCTCGAAGAGGTCAAGGAGGCCCTGGGGGCCGTGCAGATCCACGGGATGACGGTGAGCGACGTCAAGGGCTTCGGGCGGCAGAAGGGCCACACGGAGGTGTACCGGGGCAGCGAGTACAAGGTGGACTTTCTGCCGAAGACCAAGATCGAGATTGTGCTTGAGGACGAGCTGGTGGATACGGCGGTCGAGGTGATCCTGGAGGCGGCCAAGACGGGTAAGATCGGCGACGGGAAAGTCTTCGTGCTCCCGGTCGAGGAGACGATCCGTATCCGGACCGGCGAGCGCGGGGGGCGCGCGGTGTAAGCCATGGTTGATGTCGTGCTCCGGGCCGAGCGGCTGCGTGCCGGCTACCACGACCGCGAGGTGCTTCACGAGGTCACGTTCGAGCTTGGCCGGGGGGAGTTCTCTGGGCTGCTGGGGCCGAACGGCTCGGGCAAGAGCACGCTGCTCAAGACGCTCGCCGGGGTGCTTCCCCCGTGGTCGGGCCGGGCCGAGTTGTTCGGCGCCGACGTGCGCACGCTCTCGCCGCGCGCGATCGCCCGGCGCGTGGCGGTCATTCCCCAGGGCGTGAGCATCCTGTTTCCGTTCAGCGTCGAGGAGGTCGTGGCGATGGGGCGGCACCCGCACCTGGGGCGCTTCGAGCGCGAGGGGCGGCGCGACCGCGAGGCGATCGAGCGCGCGCTCGAGGAGACCGAGACGGCGGCGCTGGCGCGCCGGCCGTTGGACGAGCTCTCGGGCGGGGAGCAGCAGCGGGTCGTGATCGCGCGCGCGCTGGCGCAGGAGCCGGAGCTGTTGCTGCTCGACGAGCCGACAACACATCTCGACATCAACCACCAGGTGGAGGTGTTCGAGCTTCTGGCGCGGCTCAACCGGGAGCGGGCGCTGACGGTGCTGGCGGTCTCGCACGATGTGAACGTATGCGCCGAGTACTGTCGGCGGCTTATGGTGCTGAGGGCCGGGCGGCTCGTGGCGACGGGCACGCCGCGTGAGCTGGTCACGCCGGCGCTGCTTCGGGAGGTGTACGGCGCGGCGGTGAGTGTGGTTGCGAACCCTTCGAGTGGCGCGCCGCTGATTGCGGTGCGCTCCGGCCAGAGGCGGCAATGAGGCGTGCGGATCGGCCACGGGTGGCCGCGTTTGCGCTCTGCCAGTTCCTCTTCATTTTCGCGAACTGGCTGTTCGTGGTCTACCTGCCGATCTACCTGCGCAACGAGCTGGAGCCGCCGATGTCACCGGAGCGGATCGGCGTACTCATCAGCGTCTATATGTTCACCACGCTGCTGCTGATCCTGCCGTTGGGCTATCTCTCGGACCGGGTGTCGGAAAGGCGGATCTTACAGGTCGGCGCGGGGCTGTTCGTAGCGTACGCGGCGCTGCTGACGGTCGTCCGCTCGTTCTGGGGCCTGCTCGCCGTGCAGTTGACGGGCGGGACGGGCGAGGCCATCCTGCTCATCGTGCTGCCGGCGCTCCTGTACAAGAAGCTCGGCGCCGCGCGGCGCGGCCGGAGGGTCTCGGGGTTCATCGCGGCCGGGCTGCTCGGGTGGGCGATAGCGCCGTACCCGTGCGCCCTGCTTGTCGCGAAGGCACACCTTCCTTACACGACGCTCTTCGGCATCTCGTGCGGTGTTGCTGTGCTGTTGTTTGTGGCGGTCAGTTGCCTCGAGGAGACCCCGCCGTTCGCGATTCGCATTGCCGACTACCTCCCTGACATTCGGCGGCGCGAGGTGCTGCTGGTGGTGATCGCGATCTGCGGCCTCGGCATCCACTTCGGCCAGGAGCGAACAGATTTCTCGCTGTACTTGCACAACGTCGCCCAGCTCTCGCTCCTCGAGCTGGGCTTGCTCTTCAGCCTGTTCGGGCTGTGGACGGCGGCGCTGACAACGCTGATGGGACGACTCTTCGACCGGAACACGCACCTGCTGCTGCTGGTCGGCGTGGGGCTGGCGCTCTCGGGCGGCATGCACATCGTCACGGCACATGTGAGAACGTTCGGCCTCGTTCTTGGCGTGCGGCTGCTGCATACGGTCGGCGACGTGATCGTGATCTTCTGCTACAGCATGATGGTCGCCTCGATTTTCCCGCAGCAGCGGCTCGGCGGCAACTCGGGCTTCACCTATCTTTTCCGTGCGACCGGGGCGGTGGTGGGGGCGGCCGTCGCAGGGCAGCTCGACAAAGTCTTTCCGTCGCTCCAGGTGTCGTTCGCCGTGGCGGGGGGCGCGATGATCGCGTGCGGCGCGGTGCTGCTGTTCAACTGGCGGACGCTCGCGCGGGTGTCGCGCGGGATGCGGGTGGTGGAAGGGAATTAACAGCAGGTCTTCACAGATGAGCACGGGTGGAGCGGCGAGGCCGGCGGGCCTCGCCGAGTTTTATGGCTCGGCGCTCTTGTTCCGGGGTGGCTTGGTTTCGGCGTCGGCGGATTCGGCGAGCTCGCTGAGGAGATCGATCGTGCGGCGGGCGTCGACCTCGTCGAGTCGGTCGAGGGCGAAGCCGGCATGCACGATGACGTACTCGCCGGGGGCGACGTCGGGCGTGAAGCTGAGGTTGACGGGCTGCTCGACGCCGCCGAGCTCAACGGTGCCCGTCATGCCCTCGACAGAGACGACGCGCATTGGGACGGCGAGGCACATCGCCTACTCCTTCGGCGCGAGCCGGCGCTCGAGCCATGCGTACCAGTCGTCGAGCCCCTCGCCGGTGCGGCACGAGGTGCGCACCACGTCGAGGGTGGGGTTGATGGCGCGGGCGTCGCGGACGATCGCGTTGGGGTCCACGTCGCAGTGCGGCAGCAGGTCGAGCTTGTTGAGGACCATGACGGCGGCGCGGCGAAAGAGCGCAGGGTATTTCACCGGCTTGTCCTCGCCTTCCGCGATCGAGAGGACGGCGACCACGGCATCCTCGCCGAGCTTGTAGCCCACCGGGCAGACAAGGTTCCCGACGTTCTCGATAAAGACGGCGTCGAGCTCGGCGAGCGGCAGCTCATCGAGGGCGCGGGCGACCATGTTGGCGTCGAGATGGCAGCCGCCGCGCGTGTTGATCTGCACGACGGGCGCGCCAAGGGCCTGGATGCGCTCGGCGTCGCGCGAGGTGGCGACGTCGCCCTCGATCACGCCGATGCGGGGTGCGTCGGCGAAGTGCTCGAGTGTACGCTCGAGGAGCGTGGTCTTGCCGGCGCCGGGCGAGCTGATGAAGTTGAGGACGCGCACGTTCTCTTGGGCGAAGCGCCGCGCGTTCGCCTCGGCGATTGCGTCATTGGCTTTGAGGATGTCGGCGACGATCTTGATTTCAGTCATCCGTGGGCCCTGTGCCGTTGTTTTCTTCACCCTCGATCGAGTCGAGATAGAGTTCGTTGCCCTTGAGGACGGTCACGTCGAGCGAGCCGCACGCGGGGCAGAGAAACGCGAAGTCCTCGAGGCGGCTTTCGGCGCCGCAGGCGTTGCACCGCACGGTGACGGGCACCTCCACGATCTCCAACTCGGCGCCCGCCGCGACGGTTCCCTCGCCCGCGACGTCGAAGGCGAACTCGAGCGCCTCGGGCACGACGTTGCCCAGGGCGCCGACAACCACACGGAGGCGGCGGACGCGCTTGAGCTCATGTTGCGTGGCTGCCTCGGCGACGATGTCGAGGAGCTGTCTCGCGATCGAGAGTTCGTGCATGCGCCTCCCCGAGTGCGTTGGGGCCTGCTCAAGTTGCCCTTGACCGGCCCCCGGCGTGCTGCCAGAATCACGTGCACCAGTCCGGCGTCAGCCTAGCACATTCCCCCACGCAGCGCACGAAGGGAGGTTGGTGGGCGTGAAAATCCGTCCGATTGAGGAGCGCGACATCAAGGATGTGATCGCACTGTACCACACCGTGTACGGGGACGACTTCCCGTTCAAAGAGTTCTACGAGCCGGCGTGGGTCCGCAAGGGGATCTACGACGACGGGATCGCCTGGAGCGTGGCGGAGCAGAACGGCCGGGTGGTGGGCTCGGCGGCGGTGATGGTCAACGTCGGTGATTACGACGACATGCTGGGCGAGTTCGGCCGGCTGGTCGTTGACCCGTCGTGCCGGGGCCAGGGCATCGGCGAGGCGCTGGGCCGGGCGCGGGTCGAGCGAATCGGCGAGCGAGTCGAGTTCGCCTTCGGCGAGGCGCGCGCGGTGCACACGGGCGCGCAGAAGATCATGCTGCGGCTCGGGTTCGCGCCGATCGGCTTCGAGCCGATGAAGTACAAGATGAAGCACCGAGAGAGCGCGGTGTTTTTCGGCCGGCTTTTCGGCAACGCCACGAAGCTTCGGAAGAACAATCCGCCGGTGATCAAGGCGGTCCACGCGCTTGGCGCGCGAGCGCTGGAGAACATGGGGCTCGAGCCGGACCTGATCGTCAAGGCCGAGGTGGAGCCGTACCCGTGTGACCTCGAGTACGAGATCGTCGAGATGCAGAACGACTGGTCGCACCGGCTGCTGCGGATCGAGCAGGGGCGCGTGGCCAAGACCGAGGTGTTCGGGGGGATGCACCTCGACTACGGGTTTCTCAAGATTAAGTCGGCCAACGCGACGTACCTGGTCGCGCGCGAGGGCGGTACCCCGGTGGGCGCGATCGGGTTTGCCATAGACGACATTGACCGTAAGTGCCGGATCTTCGAGCTGATCGAGTACGACGACGCGGTCAAGGGCTTCCTGCTGCGGACGGTGACCGAGCGTGCCGCGACGCAGTACGGCTGCGATTATATCGAGGTGGACGTGAGCGCGCATTCGCCGCGCCTGCAATACACGCTCGACCTGCTCGGCTACGTGCCGGTGGCGTATTGCCCCGCGATGGTGTTTTACTCGGTCGAGCGGCTCGACGTGGTGAAGATGGCGAAGCTGGTGTGCGACTACGAGCCGGGCGAGGTGAAGTTCCTCGACGAGACGAAGCCGGTGTTCGAGATCGTCAACAACAGCATGCTCCAGAAGAAGAAGGGCGTGGAGATTGGCGGCATCATGGCGCGGATCGGCATCTTCGAGGGGCTGGGCGAGGCAGCCATTGAGCGCATCGGACGGATCTGCACGGAGAAGCGCTACAGTGCGGGCGAGGTTGTGTTCGCCGAGGGCAGCACGGGGGCCGAGATGTACGTGGTGACCACAGGCTGCATCGAGGTGCGCGACTCGGCGCCGCAGGGGGGCGCGACGGCATCGGACGAGCCGGTGGCCACGGTGTGCGCCGGGGAGATTTTTGGGGAGTTTGCGCTCATTGACTCGCTGCCGCGCTCGCTTTCGGCCGTGTGCGTCGAGGACGCGCGGGTGCTGGTGATCGCCAAGCGTGATTTCGAGCACCTCATGGCGCACAATCCCCAGACCGCGTCGCAGATCTATCGCAACATTGCCGAGACGCTGGTGGGGCGGCTGCGCCGGACGAACGTGAAGCTGGCCGACCTGAAGATGAAATACAAAGAAGGATAATTCACGACCGATCTGCACAGATGTCACAGATAGGACAGGTCAGGATCTGTGTGGATCTGCGGTTCATCCCAATGCGGTACGAGGACGCGATCAATATTCTCTGCCGGATCCGGCTGTTCGGGACGAAGCTGGGGCTGGCGAACACGCGGTACCTGCTGGAGGCGCTGGGGCATCCGGAGCGCCGCTACGCTGTCGTGCACGTTGCCGGGACCAACGGCAAGGGGACGGTCGCGTCGCTCGTGGCCGGGGCGCTTGGGGCGGCCGGGCACACGGTGGGACTGTTTACGTCGCCGCACATCTCGTCGTTTCGCGAGCGGATGCAGGTGAACGGCGAGTTGGTGACCGAGGCGGCGGTCGTCGAGCGCCTCGAGCGGCTGCTGCCGATCATCGAGGAGATGGGTGAACGTGACGATGTCACGTTGCCCACGTTCTTCGAGGTGGTTACCGCGATGGCGGCGGACGTGTTCGCGGCGCGCGGGTGCGACGTGGCGGTGTTCGAGGTCGGCCTGGGCGGCCGGCTCGACGCGACGAACGCGCTCGGGGCGACGGTCTCGGCGATCACGAGCATTGGGGTGGACCATACGGCGTGGCTGGGCGAGAGTCTTTGGGAAATCGCCGCCGAGAAGGCGGGGATTATCAAGCCGGGCGTACCGGTGGTCACGGACACGCTGGCGCCGGAGGCGCGCGAGGTGGTGCGCCGCACGGCGGCCGAGCGCGAGGCCCCGCTCGTTGAGGTGGGGCGCGATATCGTTGTCGAGGAGCGCATGCCGGACCGCGAAGGGCAGACGCTGACGGTCCGGACGGCCCAGGGCACGTATGACACGGTGCGCGTGGCGCTGCACGGGGCCCACCAGGCGGGGAACTGTGCCGTAGCGCTAGGCGTTATCGAGGCGCTTGCCTACGCGGGCGTCGACGTGTCCAGGGAGGCGATCTTCACCGGCTTTTGCGAGGCGCGGTGGCCGGGACGGTTCGAGGTCGTGCCGGGCGACCCGGCGTTCATTCTCGATGCGGCGGCCAACGCGTCGGCGGCCGAGGCGCTGCGGGCGACGCTGGATGAGTTTCTCGCCGATGATGAGCGCCTGCTGCTGGTCATCGGCGTGCTCAAGGACAAGGCGTACGGCCGGATGTGCCGCGCGCTCGTGCAGCGAGCGGACGAGGTGATCGTGACCGAGCCGCAGAGCAAACGGGCGCTGTGGGCCGAGGAGTTCTTCTACACGGCGGAACGGTACGCCTTGGGCCGGCCGGTGCGGGTCGTCGCGCGGCTCGACGAGGCGCTCGCGGCCGGGCAGGCGCGGATGCGGGAGCGGAAAGGCTTCGTGCTGGTGACCGGCTCGATCTTCATGCTGGCCCAGGCGCGCGAGCTGCTCGGAGTCGCGGAAGCGGCGCAGGATTTCCGGCTCACGGAGGTGCTCGCCGCGCCAACGGGGAAGAGGTAGGCAACGCAACCATAACTGCAAGGCAAATGGGTACAACAGGGAGAACGCGAACTGCATGTGTGGGATTGTTGGATACATTGGGGCGCAGGAAGCGCAGGAGATCATCGTTGAGGGGTTGAAGCGGCTCGAGTACCGCGGCTACGACTCGTGCGGCGTCGCGGTGCTGAATCCGCAAGGGGAGCTTCTCCTCTCAAAGAAAGAAGGCAGGATCTCGAACCTGGAGGCGGAACTCAAGGGCGAGCACCTGCCGGGCACGATCGGCATCGGGCATACGCGCTGGGCGACGCACGGCGCGCCGAGCGACGTGAACGCCCACCCGCACAGCGACGGCTCGGGCGAGCTGGTGCTCGTGCACAACGGCATCATCGAGAACTATGGCGAGCTGCGCGAGGCGCTCAAAGAAAAGGGGCATACGTTCGTTTCGGAGACCGACACCGAGGTGGTGGCGCACCTGATCGAGAATGAGCTCGATCAGGGCGCCGCCTCGCTGGCCGACGCGACGCGGGCGGCGCTCAAGCGCGTGCGCGGGGCGTATGCGCTGTGCATCATGCACAAGCGCGAGCCCGACCGGCTGGTGGCCGCCCGGTGGGGGGCGCCTCTGCTGCTGGCCGTCGGGGACGGCGCCTACTTCGTGTCGAGCGACGCGGCGCCGATCATCTCGCACACACGCCGGGTGTTGTACCTGAACGACCAGGAGGTGCTCGAGATTACCCGCGAGGGGTTTGTGAAGACGGACCTCGACGGCGAGGCGCTCGAGAGCACGATCTCGGAGATCACCTGGACCGCGGAGGAAGCCGAAAAGGGCGGCTACGAGAGATTCATGCTCAAGGAGATCAACGAGCAGCCGGAGACGCTGCGCCGGACGCTCTCGGCACTCGTGGACCGCACGACGGGCGAACTGACCGTGGAGGGCGAGCCGCTGTCCGCCCGGCGGCTGCGGGCGCTCACGGACATCTCGGTCGTCTCGTGCGGCACGGCGCTGCACGCGGGCATGGTGGGCGCGTACCTGTGCAACGAGCTGTGCGGGCTCGACGTGCACACGGACTGGGCGAGCGAGTTCC
>Ga0180431_10001093_pt1 | contig 37992 bp, 29 predicted proteins | sample SS_ome_11_FD_132459 | JGI IMG/M metagenome (GOLD analysis project Ga0180431, IMG submission 132459) | Hypersaline lake sediment archaeal communities from the Salton Sea, California, USA - SS_1_MS_1 metaG | ecosystem: Environmental > Aquatic > Non-marine Saline and Alkaline > Hypersaline >... | reverse complement strand
CTGGAAAAGGATAAGAAAATGAAACCATTCTTGAAAAGAACTTATTTACGGATTTGTTTAGTGCTTTTCGTCTGCGGTTTCCATCTTCTGTTTGGAAGGGGATTAAATGCGGATCAGAAACCTCATTCCGTCACCGCAATAAAAAATGTCCGCGTGTTCGATGGAAAAGAGCTGCTTCCATCCCGCATGGTGCTTATTCAAGATGAAACCGTTAAGTCCTTGGGGATTGAGATCGCCATCCCAACCGATGCTGAAATTATCGACGGCAGTGGAAAAACTCTGCTTCCCGGGCTGTTTGACTGCCATGTTCATATCTGGCATGCGGATAATCTGAAACAAGCCGCCATATTCGGAGTCACGACCGTTGTGGATATGTTTATGGACACGAAAACCATGAACAGCATAAAAAAAGCACAGTCTTCAGGGCGTGCGAAAAACATGGCCTGGCTGATTTCATCCGGTATACTGGCGACGGCGCCGGGGGGGCACGGCACTCAATACGGGATGCCTATCCCGACGTTGATAAAACCGGAGGATGCCGGTCCCTGGGTAAAAGCAAGAGCGGAGGAAGGCTCTGACTTCATAAAGATCATTTGGGACGACGGCGGTACATACAAAATGAAACAACCGACCCTGGATGGGGATACCGTGGCCGCCGTCATAAAAGAAGCGCACGCCATAGACAAAATGGTGATTATCCATGCCGCCTCCTTGGAACAGTGCCGTTTTGCCCTGGACGCCGGTGTGGACGGCCTGGCTCACCTTTTTTTCAACAATGCCCATGATCCAGAATTCGGCCGTTTGGCGGCGGAAAAGAATGCTTTTATCATTCCCACCTTAGCGGTATTGGAAGGCATGCACGGGATTGGAAATCCGGACTCCTGGATCAAAGACCCAAATCTGCATCCACTCCTAAATCCGACCGACATTCAGATGCTTGAGATGCACTCTCCCCTTTCGACCGAGGAAGGATCCTATGAGGCGGCGGAAACGGCTCTCAAACAGCTCCTTGATGCTGGTGTTCCTATCCTGGCGGGGACGGATGCGCCGAACCCCGGCACCACATACGGAGCCAGCATCCACAGGGAGTTGGAACTTTTAGTCCGTGCCGGGCTCCCCCCCGTTGATGCTCTGCGAGCCGCGACATCGCTTCCGGCTGAGATATTCGGGCTTAAAGACCGCGGCCGCATACAGCTCGGAATGACCGCCGACCTGGTCCTGGTGGAAGGCGATCCGACCAACGATATCCGACGGACCCGCCACATCATCGATGTTTGGAAGGGCGGACGGAAAATCGACCGGGAAAAATATCGCGCGGCCGCGGCTGAAGAAAGGGAAGCCCGGAAGAATCAACGGAATGCTCCGGCGCCGAAAAATTCTCAATCGGGCCTGATCAGCGATTTTGAAGGCGATCGGATCACATCCGAATACGGAGCGGGCTGGAGCATTTCATCGGACACGATAATGGGCGGAAAATCCAAGGCGGAATACAAGCTTGTTGAAAGCGGCGCCCAAGACAGCCGGGGAGCGCTGCTGGTGACCGGGGAAATCAATGAGGGAGCTCCGAACCGCTGGGCGGGCGCTTTCTTCACTCCCGGTGAAACCATGATGCAGCCCGCCAACCTTTCCGCGAAAAATGCCTTGAGCTTTTGGGCCCGGGGAGACGGAAAAACCTATTCCGTCATGATCTTCGCACAGAGCTTGGGATTCATACCCGCCATGGTTGAATTCAAACCGGGGCAAGAATGGGAGGAATTCATGTTCCCCTTCGAAGATTTCGGCATAGAGGGTTTCGATATACAGGGTATATTTATAGGCAGCTCATCGGAACTCGGTCCCTTCCAACTCCGGCTGGATCTTATCAAGCTCCAGAAAAATCCTTGATTTACTGGCATAAAAAAGATGGCGGGGGCACAAAGCTCACTCAAGAGCCTTGATATCGCTGAAACGAGCTTCTGTTTGAGATGATATCAGAAGGCCCGTTCGCCGGATATGACGGCGTCGGTGCAAAACACCCCTTCCCCTGATTCCTTTTCCCTCTCCTCCGCCCCACTTGACAGATTTCGGGCTTATTCTTATTGTGTTTGTTTGAGGTCGGAGACATCGCTTGATATGAAAGCCCTCCGAAAGTCCGCCGTTTCCCGTGAGGATTCATTTCAATTGTGAATACAGCGGGCGAACAGGGAGCGCCGCAACAAAGCCCCATCGTTTAAACGGCCGCACCAACCGACTGAGGAATATGACACATGAATAAAAAAAGGAACCGCATCTCCTTCGGATCTTTCACTGCCGTTCTGCTGCTGTCCTTGGGCTTCTTTCGGACAACCGCATCGGCACAGCTTTTTCCCGATATCATGATCAACCGGGATCTTGCGGGAACGCATATATCGGATTCCCCGCAGATCATATGCGACGGAGACACGATCCATGTCGTATGGGAAGATCGGCGCAACGGACTGAAAGACATCTATTACAACTCTTCCCCGGATGGAGGAAAAACCTGGCTCAACGATGATATCCGTCTGGATGTGGGGACAGTGCCGGGCTCCAGCGCATCTCTCCATCCCCAAATAGCGATCAGCGGGAACACCGTTTACGTCGTCTGGCGGGATGATCGCAGGAAGCGCGACAAGAATAAAACATTAGACTCCTTCCCGGGAGACATTTATATGAATTGCTCGAGCGACCGGGGACGAACCTGGCAGCCCCTCGATTTCAGGGTGAACCGTTCGGAAAACCGCGGGAATACCACCCCCCGCATCGCCGCCGTCGGCGATGCGGTTTACGTGCTGTGGGAGCAGCTGTTCGGATCCTACTCCGTCGTCAACGCCGATCTGTTCATCAACGTTTCCCACAACCGGGGAGGAGACTGGCAGCCGGAAGATCTTCAGATCGATGATCCCTATGCCGGTCTCTACCACAACACGCACAATCCCGCCCTCGCCGCGGCGGGAGATTCCATCTATGTCGCCTGGGAGGAATACTACCATATCTCGTTCATGGGAGATATCTATTTCATCCGCTCCCCCGACCGCGGCGGCACGTGGGATGCGCCGCAACGCATCAGAGCCGATGGACTCGAATGGTTCAACGCGGCATCCCCGCAGATCGAGGTCTCCGGCGGCATCATTCATCTTGCCTGGCTGGATGCCCGCGACCGTGCAGAAAACGTCTATCACACACGCTCGCTCGATGACGGACGCACATGGGAATCGGGAGGACTCCGCCTCAATCTCGGCTCGGCGGCCGGCAGCGCCTTCTGCTACGAGCCCCGTATCGCCGCATCCGGCGACAACATCTGCGTCGTCTGGAGGGACAATCGGAACGACCCGAATCAGGATGAATACTGGTACAACAACAAGGACGACATCTTCGCCAACACCTCCGACGACGGAGGCGAAACCTGGATGGGACAAGATTTCCGGGTCAACATCGGCGATCCTCCGGGAGATCATCATGCCTCCTCTCCCGTCCCCGCCATGCAGGACGGCACATGCCGCATCGTATGGATAGACCGCCGCAACGGCCTTTCGGATATTTATTGCAATCAAGCGTGGGGAGGGGGCTGCGGCACGCCTGCCCGACTCGATACCGGAGACAATGCCGGAGCGGGCGCAAGTAATTCTCCCACCGCGGGAGTTTCATACACCGCGGTTCACGCGGTCTGGGTGGATTTCAGAGAAAACGCCGATTATGGAGATATCTATTACAACCGCATGCCGGGATCGAACCTTCCCCTGCGGATCGAAGGCGAAAAAGTCATCGAGAGATCTCTGCTTCAGACCCGCAGACTGAATGCCGTGACGATCCGGTGTGATCCTGTGTGGACGGCGGAACATGGACCGATGAGGATCCAGCTCCTGAGAAAACCGGTCGCTCCCGATCCCTCCTGGACGCTCGTCTCGGAAATGGATTCCCTGACGGCAGACGCCACCCCCTACTATGATGTGACGCCGGACGCCGAGGGAGAATACATCTACCAGGCACGGGCCGTGGACGCGGCAGGACACGAGACCGCATATTCCAGCCCCATCCGAATCCCCTGATCCCCCTTCGCCGATTCCCCAAGCCAACCCGCCCTGATATTATGGAAACAATCGTGCGCATCGCCTTCAAATATCTGGCTGAGATATAGGACCATCCGATATAAAGGTATTTTCAGGCTAAATCTCGTAAGTGAAAAGACGGCTCTCAGCACCAAAGCCAGGAAAAGGCTGTGGGGAGGAGCCGCGCCATACGCGATTTAGTCTGAAAATCGGGCTGGACGAGGGAATCCGACGAAGGAGGACGCTGAGTATGTCTGAACTCCGAAGGAGTGAGTTACGCAAGCACCGAGGTAAGTCCAATTTTCACGACGTTAAAAATCGCGTCTAAGAGGCGACTCCTTACAGCCGTTCCTCCCTTTGATTGATTTCACCCCCCCCTCTGTGCTATACATTTTAGCGAAAGGAGCCGCCCGGGATTGACGACATCGCATTCGCTTTACGCCGCTTTCACCGCAGGCGCTCCCGCATCCCCATCTCCACAGAGGAATCGCTCATGAAAAATTCATCACCAAAGGTTTGTCTTTTCGCCCTCGCGGCATTGTGTCTTCTGGTATTGTCGGCGACATCCTGCGGCACGGAAGCCGCCGCGCCGGATTCTCCGCTTCGCTTCGGCATCTCTTTTTCCGTCGAGCAGAGCTCTGAAGCCCTGGACGGACGCCTGCTGCTCATGGTGTCGACCGATCCTTCCGCCGAGCCCCGCTTTCAGATCAGCAACGGTCATGCGACCCAGCTCATCTTCGGATCGGACGTCGAAAACCTGGCTCCGGAAGAATCCGCCTTCATCGACGCCGGGGACTTCGGCTTCCCGCTTCCAAGCATCGCCGATATCCCGGCGGGAGAATACTGGGTTCAGGCGCTGCTTCACCGCTACGAAACGTTCCAACGATCGGACGGGCATACGGTCAAACTCCCCATGGATCGAGGCGAAGGCCAGCAGTGGAACCAGGCGCCGGGGAACCTCTACAGCACTCCGCGCAAGGTGGCCATCGATCCCGGTAAAGACGAGACGATCGCGATCTCCCTGGACCAAGTCATCCCCCCCATCCCGGAACCGCAGAGCACGAAGTTCATCAAGGTGGAAAAAATACAAAGCGCGCTTTTGAGCGATTTCTGGGGGCGTCCCATGTTTCTAGGAGCTCACGTTCTGCTGCCGGCGGGTTTCGACGAACATCCCAATGCGCATTATCCGCTGGTGATCAATCACGGGCACTTCCGCAACCCCTACATGTTCGATATCTTCCGCGAAACGCCTCCCGATCCCGCCCTCGAGCCCGAATACAGCGCCCGTTTCGATTGGGAAGGGTACAACCGCACCGTCCAGGAATACGCATATAAATTCTACAAATACTGGATCGCTCCGGACACGCCCCGGATGATCATGATCACCATCCAGCATCCCAATCCCTATTTCGACGATTCCTATGCCGTCAATTCCGCCAACCTGGGGCCCTACGGGGATGCCATCAACCAGGAACTGATCCCCTATATCGAAGAGAAATACCGCGGCCTGGGAGAAGGCTGGGCCCGCTTCACCTACGGCGGCTCCACCGGCGGCTGGGAAGCCATCGGCGTTCAGGTGATGTATCCCGATTTCTATAACGGATGTTTCGCCGCCTGCCCGGACCCCATCGATTTCCAGGCCTACCAGCTGGTGAACATCTACGAGGACAGAAACGCCTATTTTCTCGACAGCAAATGGAAGAAAACGCCCATCCCGGAAACCCGCAACTACCTGGGTGAAGTCAAAGCCACCATGGCCGAAGCGAACCATTTGGAACGGGTGCTGGGAACCAAGGCCCGCTCGGGAGGCCAGTGGGATATCTGGCAGGCGGTTTTCGGTCCCACCGATAAAGACGGCTACGTCAAACCCATATGGGACAAAATGACGGGCGAGATCGATCCCGAAGTCGCCGCCTATTGGAAAGAAAACTACGATCTCGGTCACATCCTCCGTCGTGATTGGGACGTCATCGGCCCCAAACTCGAAGGCAAGATCCACATCTATGTCGGCGACATGGACAACGCCTACCTCAACAATCCCGTTTATCTCGTGGAAGAGTTTCTGGAAAGCACGCAGGATCCCTATTACAACGGCGAGATCGATTACGGGGACCGCTTCGAACACTGCTGGAACGGAGATCACGATCAGCCCAACGCCGTCTCCCGGCTGCGCTATCAGCAGATGTTCGCCCCCAAGATCGTCAAACGGATCATGGAAAGCGCGCCCCAGGGGGCGGACCTGAAGAGCTGGCGCTACTGAAACGCGGATCCCCCCGGTTTCGATCGCGGATTGTCACGCCACCATCCCTGCGGTAGAATGATCGCATGGAAGGAGACCGCTTCATCGTCCATGTGGATATGGACGCCTTTTTCGCCGCCGTCGAACAGCGTGACCGGCCCGCTTTGAAGGGAAAACCGGTCGTCGTGGGCGCCGATCCCAAGCAAGGACGGGGGCGGGGCGTGGTTTCAACCTGTTCTTATGAGGCCCGTGTTTTCGGCATTCATTCCGCCATGCCGATATCCCAGGCATACCGGCGCTGCCCTCACGCGGTTTTCCTTCGTCCCCGCATGCATGTCTACTCCCGCGAATCGCGGCGCATCTTCACCGTCATGCTGCGCTTCACTCCGGATATCGAGCCGATCAGTATCGATGAAGCTTTTCTGGACATCACCGCCAGCCATCACCTTTTCGGCACCCCGGAAGGAACCTGCCTGCGGTTGAAACACGCCATCCTTAAGGAAACGGGATTGACCGCATCCGTCGGGATGGCGCCCAATAAAACGACGGCCAAGATAGCCTCCGATCTCAAAAAGCCGGACGGATTGGTGATCGTCAACCCTGATAATCTGCGGGATTTTCTCCACCCGCTCCCGGTGGAAAAGCTCTGGGGGGTGGGGCGGCAAACCCGCGATACGTTCAAAAAAATCGGGATCCTGAATATCGGGGACCTGGCCTTACGCGAACCTGAAGATATCGCGCGGCGCTTCGGAAAGTCCGGAGAACACGCCTGGATGTTGGCCAACGGCATCGATCCCAGAGAGGTCAAGACCGTTGCCGGCGTCAAATCGGTAAGCAACGAGCATACTTTCGATCAAGATGAATCCGATCCCGCCCAAATCAGAACGATCCTGATGGCCTTGAGCGAAAAAGTGTCGAGACGGATGCGAAAGGCGGGACTCAAAGGCCGGACCATAACCTTGAAGATCCGGTTCCATGATTTTAAAACCCATACGCGGGCTTTCACCCTTCCGGATCCCACAAATTTTATCGAAGAGATCTTCTCCCATGCGGCCCGGATGGCAAAGGCCTTCGATCCGGGACAAAATCCCGTTCGTCTTCTGGGAGTGAAGGTATCGAACCTCGCCGACACGAAGGATCAGCTTTCGCTTTTCGGTGAGGAATCAACCGTCGATCAAAAAAAGGAACGCCTTCATCAGGCTTTGGACAAGATCAAAGACCGCTTCGGTGAAGAATCGATCAAGCTCCGCGACACATGAGGATCGAAGGAAAAAAGCACGTTTCCCTGATCATCCCTTTTTCCTCAGGTAGGAGACGGCCCGCATCGCCGCCACGCAGCCTTCGCCGGCGGCGCTGATGACCTGCATCCCCCCGCATGTGATATCGCCCGAGGCGAACACCCCCTCCAGATTGGTGCGCTGAAAACGGTCGACCGAAACACACCGGCGATGATCCAACTCCAAACCGCTTTTCGTGTAAAAAGAATCCGTAGGGATATCACGGAACACGAATACGCCGGCCGGTTCGAGTTCCCGGATCTCCCCCGAAACCTCCACCTCGACCTTCTCCACCTTCTGCTCCCCCACGATCTCCCGCACACGCGTTTTCGGTTGCGGAACAACCTTCGTCCGTTCGATCTTCTCCATCAGCTCCCTCTTCACCTGCCAATCCTTATCATCACCGCTCACCCAGAGAACGGAACAACCCATCTGATCCAGAGCCAAAACGTCTTCGGCCGCTTCATCCGTATTCCCCACGGCAAGGACCATCCTGTTTCGGTATAAGGGACCGTCACAGGTGGCGCAGTAGCTGACGCCCATGCCGAGCAGTCGCTCTTCCCCCGGTATCAGCCGAGATTTCGAGATCGGGCGTCCCGAGGCAAGGATGACCGCACGAGCCTGAATCAGGGTGTCGCGCATGGTAACGAACTTGGGGTCAGAGGCCAGGTTGAAGTCAAGAGCATCCCCCTTCAAGATCTCCGCCCCGAAATACAGGGCGTGCTCGCGGAATTTACCCAGAAGCTCCCGGCTGTCGATCTTAATGAATCCCGGGTAATTCTCAAGGTCGTAACCGATCGACAATCGTGATGATTTCCCTTCCAAAATCGTCGTTTTTTTTCCTGAACGGGCACCGTAGATTCCGGCCGTCATTCCGGCGGGCCCGCCGCCGACCACCAGGATCTCCGTCGTGATGTTTTCGATCCGCTTGTCCATACCGTCCTCCTTATGAATTCATCTTCCAGTCATACCAGACACGATGGGAAAAATCCAGTCATACAACTCATCGACGGCTCAAACGGGTTCGGTATCGGTTCATGTTCTCCGAAGCCGCAAGCCGCCCGCGACAGCCAGTAAGACATGGATAAAAAGGATCAATCCTCCCAATTCCAGGGTTTCCTCCGCGTTGGCCATCATGGCATAGCGAAAATTAGACGCACCCCCGGCTTCCACCCAGCGACCGGCGATCATCTCCATTCCGATCGAACCGGAAATAAACAAACCGGCCGAAGCCGCTGACAGGAGCCGAAGCCGCCCGGGCAGGGAGAGAAAAGGCCGCAGAAACAGAATCGCGGTTCCCAAGATCACCGCCATCCCGAGAATCACCCAGCTGAAATGCAGGTATCCCCCGGCGTGAAAAAAGTCTCGCAGGGGATCGACCGTCATCTCATGCAGCGCGGAGATTTCATCAACGGATAAGATCAGGAATACGACCGCCATGACTCTCCACCGCAACGCCAGCGGGTCCATCCGCGCTCTGAGTTCCGTTCCGATCACCCACAGCAGTACGGCGCCCAGCAAAAAAAGGAACGCAGAAAACCACGTGGGGATGTTCATCTCCCGATCCAGATTGAAGAGCGGAACGAAACCATGCAGGTGACCGTCTCCCCAAAAGTACGTCGACACCTGGCCGATAATGCTGGCCAGGGTCATCACTCCCATGGCGGCCGCCAGCCGGCGCACAAGCCGTTTGGGATGAATTTTGATACAAATATCCAAGAGGCGTCCTTTCCTTCGGAATCAGCGATCTGAAACAACCGCTGTCAAGCTGACCATCATATCAGGCATGGAAGCCGGACCGAGGAAACATTTCCACCCAGACCGCCCGGCAGCGGGAATGATCCCAGGTATCAATTCTTTGATCTCAGTATGATCTTCCCCTGTTTTTCCAAATCATCGAAATACTCCCCGACCGACTCGACGTCGGGCCCTCCGAATTCCGCAGCAATGATCCGTGCGATCTCCAGAACACTGCGTTTGCCGTCGATAAAATCGGCCAGTTCGGCGGCGGCATGGCGCACGGTGTAAACCGGATGATCCCGGGATAGCTTGGGTCTCAGCCGGGATTCCATTCGTTCCAGCATCCCCTGAGCTTTGCGTTCGGGAACCAACCGGCCGAGCCGCGCTTCTTCGGGAGTCAGCTTCCGCGTCCGGGCCGGAATCCCCAACGCTTCGCAGCGGAGGCCGTATTCACGATCCAGCGCCGACAGAACCTCGTACTTTTCTTTCTCCAGATTCTCCACCGCCAATCGGATCTTCTTTAAAACCATAGGATCTTTATCGGCCACGGCCTGGATGGTTTCCAGGTTCTCAATCTCATGAAGGAATGCCCCTTCCACCACCGCCGCCGACCATTTGTATTCCGAAAAAATATCGTTTCCTCCCGCGACGGCCAAACGGTTAAACACCGAAGCCCGGATCTCCGCGATGCGGCGCCGGCCTTTTCCCGCTACCAACGCCACGAACTTCCCGGCATCGTCCGGCCCCGCCTGAGCGGCCGTGATCATGGAAGCGGCGGCGATGAACGCCACCCGTTTCAGCTGCGTGGGATCGGTCTTATCCGGGGTATCCATGCTGCTGTGATAAAAATCGTCCGGCCAACATTCGAAATAAACCGTGGGCACGCGCACGGCGCCGTTGCTGAACATCTGATGATCGCTTCCGGTATCCAATCCCATGACATTGAGCAGGAAGGGGGTCGCGCTGCCGTGGGGCGAAGTGATCTCGAGGTTCAATCTCCCATACTCCTTCGCGAAAGCGTCGTTGTTCAGTTTGACGGTCAGTTCCGCGAACTCCTGTACGATATCGTTAAAAAAGGAAGGGATGGAATGAGGCGTCCGGCTGACGTTGAAAAGGGAACGGGTCTTATACAGATCCTCCCCCACCATGTCCATATTGATACCCGCCAATATCCTTCGGATCTCATCCGGATGCTTTTTGATATAGGCCCGGGTTCCGATGATTTCAGGAACCCAGAGGAAGCGGATGGTCCGCCGCAGCGGAGGAAGCTCGCCTCGGCGCATGAGTTCGAGGATGGTCCGTCCGGTTTCCAGGATGCAGACCACGCCGCTGTTGTTGTCGTTCGCTCCCTGCTTGGATACTCCCTCGAAAAGATGCGCGATCAGCAGCAGCTCCTTTTGGTCGGGATCGGTCCCGGGTATCACGGCCGTAACGACCTCCAATTTGCCGGGATAGGTTTCGGTTTCGACCTCGGCGTGAACCTGGATCTTTTCCCCTCCATTCAATCTTCGAACCAGCTCCAATCCCTTGGGGTGACGGATCATGAATCCGAACCCCTTGGTGCTTTTTTCCCCGCGGGAAACGGAACTCCAGCCGATCAGGTTGGGATACCGATCCGGATACCGCGTGGAATACGTCACCGCGCCCGCGGCGCCGAAACGGTTGACCGCGTTGGCGTACAAGGAACGGATCCCCCCTTCCGATAAAACGACTTTGCCCGTAACATCGAGGTTTTGATAGCTGTCGGCATGGGTTCCCCGGGGAACATACACCAATTCGGCATGCAGGTCCGCGCCGGCCGACCCCCCGGCCAAAACAGCGGCCACCTCATCATGATCGGCGATCTTTTCCCGAAAGGGGCTGGTGACGGTCAAGCGTCCCTTGACCGCGTCCCACTGCGGCCGCGGGGAAGGGAATTTTTCCACATGCGCATCGGAAAATCCGTATTCACTGAGTTTTTCCAGCATGAACCGGGTTTCCCAATAATCTCCGGTATATTCCCTCTTGGGACGGTTGCGCTCGAAGGGAGCCAGCATCATTTCATTGTTAAGCGCGATATCTCCCGAGACTTCCGCAATGACGGCCCGAACGAGCTTATCCGGAAGCACGATCGTCGATTGGGCGGACGCCGACAGCGCGATAATAACAACGCCGAGACTGAACACGACGGCCTTGTGAATCCATTTTCGATATCGAACCATAAAATCCTCCTCAACCGTTGTCCTTAACCATCAAACCCTTTTGTAAGATAAGACGTAAAGATAGATTAAAAAGGTTCACTTTAAAAGTAAAGCACAATCCGTCTCTTGATCTTTCCGGCGATTTCGGAAATTATTTATAAACCGTTTTCCCCTTCTCTACACCTCCTCGATTTTGCTGTTTACGGACCGCTGATTTTACTGGTATACTGAACCCGCCATGAAAAAATCAACCGCCTTTGGAATATTGTTCTGTCTGATGCTGACGGGGCCGATCCTCACGAAAGCCCAGGAAACGGAGACGGAAAAAGCCGTAAGCCGCACCGATAAAAAACAGGAAAAGATCAAGGAAGGCTGGAGTTTCGGAGCCCTTCCCGCCGTTTCCTATGATGCGGATCTCGGGTTCAATTACGGCGCCATCGTTAATCTTTATGACTACGGCGACGGGACGATCTACCCCAACTACCGCCATTCCATCTATTTTGAGGTTTCCCGCTGGACCAAGGGATCGGGCGTCAATCGGCTCTACTACGATTCACGCTTCCTGATCCCCGGCATCCGGGTGACATCGGACCTGAGCTACTTGACCGAAACAGCCATGGACTTCTACGGATTCAACGGGTATCGTTCGGCCTACAACGCCGGTTGGGAAGACGATGAAAGCGAGGATTATCTCTCCCGTGTATTCTACAACCATGACCGCCGCATGTTCCGGTTCAAGATCGATCTGCAGGGCCGACTGCTGACGGAGCGTCTGAACTGGATAGCGGGAATCGGTCTCTACGATTTCGGCATCGGCCCCGTGGACATCGCAAAAATCAATGAGGGAAAGGATGAAGAGGAACGGCTCCCGGATATCCCGGGACTCTACGATCGTTATGTCGGATGGGGGATCATCCCCGCCCGGGAAAGCGATGGGGGATTCCTCAGTGTCCTCAAGCTGGGATTGATCTACGACAGCCGCGACAACGAGCCCAACCCCATGTCCGGGATCTGGACCGAGGCGGTCCTCACCAGCGCCCCCACCTTTTTAGGGAGCGAACAGGCATATACGCGCCTGACCTTCACTCACCGGCAGTATTTCACCTTGATCCCCCGCGACCTCTCCCTGGCATGCCGGGTGGGGTATCAGGGAACGGTGGCGGGCCGCTGCCCCTTTTATATGCTTCCCATGATGACCACGTCCGTACTCACTGGCGCCACCATCGAAGGTTTAGGAGGAGCCAAGTCCCTGCGGGGCATTCTGCGCAACCGCATCATCGGGGACGCTTTCGTATACGGCAATTTCGAGCTGCGCTGGAAGTTTTATCGAACGGTTCTCTTGAATCAGAACATCTATGTCGCCCTCAATGTTTTCACCGACGTCGGGAAAACCGTCAAGGCGATCTCCTTCGATCGGGAAGCGGCCGCCGCAGCGGCTTCGGCCGAGGATCCGTCATTCCGGATGGAAGATTACTTCCCCGGCGGCGGCGACGCCTTCCACCTCGCCTACGGCGCCGGAATCCGGATCGCCTTGAATGAAAATTTCATCCTGGCACTCGATTACGGATTCGCCAAGGACAGGCGCGACGGACGTCAGGGAATGTATATGGGATTGAATTACTTGTTTTGATCCCTCGGCTTAAAGCATCTTGAGCAGATAGGCGATGGTCACGCCCAGGTAATTTCCGACGGCGTACCCGATGATCCCCACCGTCAATCCCGAAACAATCACCTCTCGATTCTTGATGGCCGCGGCCACCACCGGTACGAACGGGGGGGAACAGATCAGGGCGGCGGAAGTGACCATCACCGTATCCGCGTCCACCCGAAACAGCTTGGAGAGCAGAACATGCAGCAGCAGAGAACCGAAGATGACCAGGGCCACGTACTGAAAAAGGTGAGGAGTCATCCCTTTGAAACGCGAGGCGTCCGCCATCGAAGCGACGGCGATGCAAAAGATGAGGATGAAATACATCCCCAACTCGAAGGTCTTTTCAATGCGGTTCATGGCCGGCCAGAAAGATCCCAGGATCCCCAAAGTGGTGATGCCCAGGATCACCACCAGCATCGAAATCCCGCCCGTGAGAAGCAGGCTTAAGCCGACCGCGGCGATCACGATCAGGATTGAAGCCCCCAGGGCTTTGGCAAGCGGCCGGTAAAGTTTCCTTTTCAGCATCCCCGCATAGGGATTATCTTCCATCCGGGCGGCTTCCTCGGCGGCTTGAGCGTTTTCATGATGAAATTTCGGTAGAAATTTATGGAATACTTTCTGGCCCACCGTGATCAGAAAGAAAAGGTAGACCGTCGAAACGACGATATCGTAGGTGTTGACGATGATGAAGGTTTCAGGGGGGACTTTCAATGCGGTTTGGATCGCGGCCAGGTTAGGCGTACCGCCGGAGTATACCCCGACCAACATGCCGCCGATCTTCCATATATTCGGCAGATCCGAACGGAACATCAGGTATCCCAGAGCTACGGTGACGATCACACCCACCAGCCCGAAAGCCATGGATAGCATGGTCTTACCCGCAACGATCGACCACCTGCGGATATTGACGGAATACAGCAGCAGCGGCAGAGCCAGCGGAACGGCGGCCGAAGTAATGATTTCCTGCACTTTCTCGCTGCCGGCCGGCAGAATGCCCAGATTTCCCAGCACCAGCCCCACGGCGTAGGCGATCAGAACCGCCCCCAGCTTATTGACGAATTTGTAGCGGTGGCAAAGGTGAAGGATTCCGAGCGGGGTGAAAACGTAAAATAAAGCCAATAAGATTAAGGCCATGGGTCGCATCCTTAACCGGGATCTCATCCCGGAAGCGGATATACCTTATTGAAAATTCTTGTAAAAAGCAACCGGTTCCTTATTGATCGTGAATCCCGCACCCCCCGCTCCCCTTCGGCCGCCGGTTTTATTTGACCATTGTTTTATCTCTATGATATAAGCATTATCTTCCATCAGGGGTAATGGATATCATGAACACACGGATTTCATCCGAAGGAGGAACCCATGCAAAAACACACCCGGTTGTGTTATCTTACGCTGATTGTAATATTTATATCGGTTTGTCCGGCGCCGCGGGCAAACGCTCAGATCAGAGGAAAAGCTCTCTACGAGAAACTCGTCAAGGAACAGCGTTCTCTGATCAAATTCGACGGCATGCGCTCTGTCGAATGGACCCCGGACGGCCTCGCCTATTTTATTTCCAAGGACGGCTCGTTTGTAAAGATCGATGCCGAGACCGGACAAGAAAATCCGCTGTTCAACGATGCACGGTTGATCGACGCCTTCAACACCCTGACCGGAGATAAAACGGACAAGCTTCCCTTTCGACGGTTCCGCTTCCTGGAAAACGGGAAAAAGATCCATTTTTCGGTCGGCGCACGCGCCTTCATCTACGAACGCGAATCCGGACGGATGATCTCCTATAATCCCGAGCCTGAGATCCCCGGAGTGAGGGGCCGGATGTATGGGGAAGTCCTTTCCCCGGATCTGAATTATCGGGCTTATACCCGAGACTACAACCTCTACGTTAAAACACTTAAGGGCAAGGAAACTCAGCTGACAACCGGCGGCCACAAGGATCTTCGTAAAGGCTTTCCCGATTGGGTCTACCCCGAAGAACTGGCCCAGTACGATGTGTTCTGGTGGTCTCCGGACTCGACCCGGATCGCCTACATGCAGTTCGACGAATACCCGGTCCGCAAGTACCCCATCGTCCATGACGTCTCCCCCTCACCCCGACTTGAGATGCAGAGCTACCCCAAATCGGGAGCCAACAATCCCATCATCACTTTTTTCATCGTTGACGTTAAGACTAAAAAGACCGTCCGGATCGAATCCGGCATGGAAAACAATATCTATCTGCTGCGCGGGAAGTGGACGCCCGACGGAAAGCTTTTCACCTACCAGCGCCTCAATCGCCTGCAGAACCGACTTGAACTTTTCGCCGCCGACCCCGTAACCGGAAAAACCCGGCGTATCCTCTCCGATGAAGATTCCTGTTACGTGGAAGCGGACTTCGATCTTCATTTTCTCAGCGACAACCGGCATTTCCTCTGGACGTCGGAGCGCAGCGGGTGGAACGAGATCTATCTCTACGACATGGACGGCAGGCAGGTCAGACAGATCACCGACGCCAAACTTCCGATCGATTCGATCCTGGCCGTGGATGAAGACGGCGGATGGATATTTTTCTCCGGAGCCGAATCCCGTGGTTTGGAGACTCACGCCTACCGAGTCAAACTGGACGGAAGCGGATTTTCCCGGCTGACCAAGGCGGCCGGAACCCACCGGACCGCTTTTTCCCCCAATGGGAAATACTTCACCGATCTCTTCACATCCTTCGACACCCCCACGACCGTCACGCTGCATCGGGGAGACGGGAAACTCATCCGGAAGTTGGGAGAATCAGAGATAAGCCAAGAGTTTCTGGACCTGGATTTGATCGCGCCCGAACACTTCATCTTCAAATCCGCCGACGGAAAATATGACCTGGACGGCGTTATCTACAAACCCGCGCATTTCGAGCGGGGCGACCGATATCCCCTGATCATGTCCGTATACGGAGGACCCGGCGCCAAACGGGTATTCAACCGCTACCTCGGCACCGACGGCAATCAGGCCCTGGCCCAATTGGGATTCATCGTCGCGTCCATTGATCATCGGGGCATTTCCCGCCGAGGGAAAGCCTTCCAGAACCTGATGTACATGAACCTGGGGCGGATCGAGTTGGAGGATCATGTGGCGGCGGCCGAATTTTTGGGAGCCAAACCCTTCGTCAACGCCGACCGCGTGGGAATTTTCGGGCACTCTTATGGAGGATACATGACCTGCATCGCGATGCTCAAGGCTCCCGACGTCTTTCACGTGGGCGTAGCCGGAGCACCGGTCACCGACTGGCGCAACTACGACAGCATCTACACCGAACGCTACATGCGCCGGCCGCAGGACAATCCCGAAGGCTACCGCTTGGGCTCGTGCATGACCTACGCCAAAGACCTTAAAGGACGTCTGGCGATCCACCACGGCGCGGTAGACGACAACGTACATCCCGGCAATACCATCCAGTTGGTCCAGGAGCTGTTGAAGCACAATAAAGATTTCGATCTGATGATCTACCCCGAACAGCAGCACGGCATCCGTTTCCGGAGATATCGTGAAGCCCGCGTGGAATTTTTCATCGAACATTTAAAACCTGAAATCAAATAATCGACTTGCCGCTTAACTCGGGGATGGACTTCTCAATAAGGAGGACATCTCGTTTCTAATGAGGGTTCGGGAGTCCTCCCCGCTCTTTTTCTAAAAAAATATTTTTTTTGTGCAACAAAACTGGTATAATCAGCGTTCTAATAATCTTATAGGTTAACTCGGAATAAATTTAAGGGGTGAATCAATTGGAATTCGATATAAATCAAGATTTTTCTCCGTTCAAAAGCAACAAAACGACCACCGACAAGGCCGTCGGTATGAAGTCCGTTTCGAGAATGATCATTCCGGACAATCATCAGCCGACCGAAGATCCCATCAAAATCTATCTGCGGGAAATGGGAAGCATCATGCTTCTTTCCAGGGAAGGAGAGTTGGCGCTGGCTCGTAAAATCGAGCGCGGTCGAAAGGCCGTTCTCTCCGCGCTTTCACAAACGCCTCTGACCCTGAATGAGATCCTCGCGGTAGAGGAAAAGATCTCGGAAGGAGGGGAGGAACTCCGCGCCTGGTTCGAATTCAACGAAGAAGAGGATTCCGAAATCGAGGTTCTCCGGCGGATCAACTCTGGTTTTCAAGCGATCAAGGAACTGCGCCGCGAGCTTGAAAACCTGCCGACCGGAACGCAAGGCAAATTTGCACGCGGCCGAAAAATCATCGTCATCCGGCATCTCATCCATGAACTGGGAATAAAATCCGAAAAGATTGATTTTCTCATCGGCCGTATCCACCTCAAACTGCGCGCCGTCCTGCTCGCCGATCCTCCGCCTGCGGAAGAAGAGCTGGCTCAGCGGGTGCTCTCCGCCATCAAGAACGGCAGAGTCATGGAACAAAACGGTAAGAGTGAAATGGTCGCGGCCAATCTTCGGCTGGTCATCTCGATCGCCAAGCGATACCAGAACCGGGGACTTCCGCTCTTGGACATGATCCAGGAAGGCAACCTCGGCCTTATCAGGGCCGTGGAAAAATTCGAATATCGACGCGGGCACAAATTTTCCACCTACGCCACCTGGTGGGTCCGGCAAGCCATATCACGCGCGATCGCCGAGCAAGCGCGCACCATACGCATTCCCGTGCACGTAACCGAAACCCTGCAGCGCATTAACAAGGCATCCCAGGCTCTGCTGCAGGAAAACGGCCGCGAACCCAATGCCGATGAACTGGCCCGCAAGACCCGGATTCCGGTTGCCAAAGTCAAAAAGCTCCTGCGCCTGACCCAGGAACCGGTCTCCATCGATAAACCCGTCGGAGAAAAAGGAGACACGCTCCTCGGCGATTTCATCGAGGATAAAAGCATCGGCTCCCCTACGGATATGGTGATCCACAAGGACCTGCGGGAAAAGATCGAAAACGCGATGCAGGATTTATCCGAACGCGAAATCAATGTGATAAAGATGCGCTTTGGGCTCTCGGAAGAAGGCGAACGCACCCTCGAAGAGGTCGGAAATCATTTCAACGTCACGCGCGAACGAATCCGCCAGATCGAACTCAAGGCTCTGAAGAAGCTGAGACACCCTCAGATCAGCGAGAAGCTTCGTTCCTTCTCGGCCGGCTATTAGGAGCGGCCCTTCACCGTGATCACGGCATCGCGCGCAGTATCGCACTCAAAGGCGATGCGCAGGATCCGGTAAACGGGATCGTATATCCAGCCACTGCTCTCGTCGATCGATCCCACCGATACATTGGTGCAGTAACGGGCCAAGTCCAATCCCGGATTTTTTCTCCCCCCCGGCCCGACGCAGGCGGCGCTCAGCAGAATCAACGCGGTCAGGATCACCGCCTTTCTTCGGTTTTTCACGACACCTTCATTCTCCCCGGTATGTTTCGGCCCGGACCTTTTCCACCATTATCTGATTGAAAAGATCGGCTTCTTCAAAACACGGATAGTGGGCGGATTTTTCAAACCAGACAAGCTCCTTACGCGGCGCCTGAAGCGATTTGAAGTAGGCTTCCGCCGCTTCGGAGGACGTCAGATAATCCAACCGCCCCAAGAAGAAATATACCGGAACCTTTACACGAGGGACACGTTCGACCAGATTGACCGCCGGCAGCACGTCCGCGACCATACGGCGGCGCGCCGGAAGCTTGAAGCCTTTCTGGAGACGGAAAAGGTCTTTCAAACTGTACTCCCGCGCCAACATCATCTGCCACCGCAGCGGATTCAGGCTTTTCTTCCCGAGCAGGCTGCCTCCGAACCGCATCAGCCATTTTCTCTGAACGGTCAGCCCCGTGATCCCGCCCCGATAACGACCGTCCTTAGGGGGACCGATCGCCTTCAACTCCCGTTCGGCCTTCAGATTCGACAGGGTCCGGGCCCGTTCCAGGGTGAATTCATAGGAAATGCGTTCGGATTCGGAGGGATCCGACCACTGCCCTATTCCCACGTAGGCATGAAAGGATTCCGGAAACCGGTCGACGACCAACATCCCCAATAAGCTTCCCCATGAATGCCCGACCAGATAAACCTTCTTTTTATCGAAGCGGTGCTTCAAATATGCGACGACATCCCGCGTGTCGGTGATGAACGTTTCCAGTTCCCAGGAGGATGTTGCGGTCTCTCGGCTGTAGGATTTCCCTCCTCCCCGCTGGTCCCAGTTCACCACCATGAAATGGCTTTCCAAAGGCTGGTTGAATCGGCGGAAAAGTCCCATTTCGGAAAGCCCGGGTCCGCCGGAGAGAATAAGCAGAACCGGATCAGCGGGATTTCTTCCGCGGATCGACAGCCACTGCGCCGTCTCTCCGATCCGGACGGGTTCCAGTTCCGTGATCGAACCGGAATCAATGCCGCCTCCAACGTACTTGATCGGAGGGGTGGATGGAAAAGACTTCCACAAAATGATCGCCGCCGCCGAAATCAAAAAAAGATACAACAGAATCCATCCACCCTTACGCTTTTTCCCGGATTCCCTTCGCATCATAACCTCCCACTGATATGACTCTCTCCTATTCTATAAAATAGGTCTGGAAATTCAAGGGTTAGTGGAGAGACTTTATGTTAATCGCGCGATCAAACGGGAAAAAGTCATCACCGGAAGACAACGGGAGGACGGCGGCGTCTACCGTGCAAAGAGGGAATCCTCCATTCCGGTGTTGATCTTGACTTCGGTGATCGCTATCCGGAGATATTCTTCTCCATCCATGAAGCTGGTGATCGAGTGGGCCATGACCATTCCGCTTTCTTCTCTGAAGTCGGATAGGATCTGAACCACATCCGACCTTCCGCCGAATTGGTTGGCCACATCCGATTTCACCTGATGCGAAAGATAGGTATCCGGATCGATGTACATGGTTATTTGGGATCCGTCTTGATAAGTCTGTTCCAACACATAGCATTCTTTTCCGTCGACGGTTTCCTTGTCTTTGAGGACGAAGGAAATGCCGAATTTTTCAGGATCGAGCATTGAAATGATGGGCATCGCCTGCCGCTTGAAGTCAGCGGCCTGGGCTTCCGGCATATCTTCGACCTCCCCGCTTTGAGGATTGGTCATCCAAGCGGTTTCACCGTCATAACATTGGGTGATGATCATGCCCATCACTTCAAAGTCCATCCGGCGTTTATCCGGCTCTTTTTTGTAAGTCGTGAACGTTCCGGACAATCCCTGCTGCAAAAGATCCAGATCACCGCTGACCGTCATGTCCTCCAATCCCGTAAAAATCGCTCTGCCGCCTTGGGCATCGACCATTTTGTTCAGAATTTCTTCGGCTGTCTGAGCGGTTCCGGGGACGGTCAGAACACACACAGTAAAAACCGCCAAGGCCGACAAAATGATTGCTTTTTTCATTCCCGGCTCTCCTTTCATGTGAAAATCTTATATCTTTTTATACGCATGGCTCAGGTAAAAGTTATTCGTGAAAGACTGAGTCTTGAGGTCACCGACTTGACATCATGGGGTTCCCCGCCTATATTCTCATCATACAAGGGGATAACGGAAAACCCTAGACATTCTGAACCAGCCCTCGAGTCGGTTTCTCCGCAACGGCATCGTTTTTTTTATCAAGGGGAGGGAAAAATGTCTGATTTCAAAAGAATCATTCCCAATTTCGGCATCGGCATTTTAGCCTTTTTAATCATTTTATCACCCGCCTGCCGACAAGGACGGCAGGACGACATTCCCATCACGACGACATCGAAGGAGGCGCGCAAGGATTTCATTCAGGCAAGGGACCTGTCCGAATTTTTTCATCTGGACAAGGCGAGCGATTTTTTATCCCAGGCACTGGTTAAAGATACGGATTTCGCACTGGCTCATCTCTACAGCGCCATGACGTCCACCCGGACCCGGGACTTCTTATTTCATCTTCGTCATGCCGAGGCCCTGGCCTCCGATATTTCCAGGGGAGAACAGCTTCTAATCCGATCGTTTCTCGCTTTCTACATGGATAACGACCCCGTCAAATCCATGGGGCTCTTCGAAGAGCTGGTCCAAGCACATCCCGGTGACAAGCGCGCCCACTGGTATCTCAGCCGGGCGTACACCCATCGCGGCAAAACGGAAAAAGCCATCGATTCCTTGGAAAATACGCTCGATCTCGATAAAAGGTTCGCGCCGGCCTGGCAGGATCTGGGATACCTCTACACCGAGACGGGCGAATACAAACGCGCAGAATCCGCGTTTATGAAGTACATGCGCTTGAAACCGCGGGAACCGAAAGGCCATGATGGAATCGCCGACTTGTATACGCGGGCGGGAAGGTTCGAGGAAGCCGTCACCCAGTATGAACAAGCCTTGGAGATGGATCCCGATTTTCTAACCTCGAAGCGCAAGTTGGGAACGGTGCTTATTTTTATGAATAAATTTGAGGAGGGACGCGAGGCCGTGCGTCAGGCCATGGAGCGGGAGCAGGATGCGGGCCGGAGGGTATACGATCAAGAACATATCTTTCGGTCTTATCTCTATGAGCGTGATTACACGAACGCCCTGGAGGCCGTGGATCGTACGATTCAAATGGCTTTCGACCAAGGACTCCCGGGAGAAGCCGCCCGCTGCAATCTGGCTAAGGCCGCCGTTTGCTGCGAGCTAAAAGCCTATGAAAACGCGATTCACTGCATGTCCAACTGTCTCGAGGTGATCGTGAGTACGGACCTCGTGCCCTCTCAAAAAGAAGCCATCGCCAATGATGTTCTTTTCTGGCAGGCCGCCATCTCAGCCAACTGCCGGGACTTTGAAAACGCATATAAGCGGGCGGACGAGCTGAAAGCGAAACTGGAAACCGGCAAAGATCCGTCCCGGTTGAAGTATCACACCGCTCTTCTGGGACACATCGCGATGCGGCAGGAAGACTTCGGTTCGGCTTGTGAATTCTATGCGCATGCGAAGATCAACGAGCCTTTATTCCTCTATCAAGAGGCCGTTGCAAAAGCCAAGGCGGGGAACAAGGGGGAAGCCAATACACTGTATCGGAAAGTCATCAATTGGAACTCCGACAGCCTCTGGTACGCACTCGTCCGCCCCAAAGCCATCGCCAGAGAATGAATGCGTGTGATCGGGAAACGGCAACGATACCGCAGGAAGGCCCCGATACGGTCTTTTCTCCGATTATTGGGGGAGGTGGATATTCCTTTAGTCCATTTTAATGGTCAAAGCAGCCACCATAAAGGATTTTGGCCTCCCTTACTTCAAAGCTCCCTCGGTCGGCGGATAGAGCATTCTTTCTCTCTCAGCGGTTGAAGACGATCCGTTCTATATCGGCGAAGTTGATGAATTTTTCATAGCCGGTATTAAGATCCAACCCGCGAACTTGAACGTAGTCGGAAAATGTCTCGCAGTGACCCCGCACTTCGAAACCACGGGTCGTCACCTTGAACTCCCAGCGGTTTTCTCCAGAACATATACTCGGGCTTTGTCCATAAAAAACAACTTCCGCCATCTCTTCCGTCGTAACCGTGGAAACAATACATTCGGCGTCCGTGATCTCGAGATAGTCCTGGAGCGCAAACATAAAACCGCCCAGCTGATAGTTTTCCGTCCGGCCGTTGTTAAGAAAAACCTGAACATAGCCGGCCGGATCATCGGCTGCTTCCGGTCCCGTGCTCGTGCTGCAGGCGACCAACCCCAGAGCGAACAACCCTATCAGAATGAGGGCTTTGTTTATCTCGTGCATATGCACCTCCGCAAATAATCAGAATAGGATCTCATTATCTGCAAAAACCATGCCATGGTGGACCATTCGTTTTTTCTCTCCGGCATCTCATCGCCGGACCGAGAGCCGCCCTCGATATCAGTCCCGAAGTGTACCCGGCAGAGGACGTCCCGGGCAGCCGCCGACGGTTTTCCACCGATTTGTTTCCGGATTTCAGCGGCGTTTCGACAGCAGTTTTTCGATCGCGTCGATCTCCTTGGGAACATCCCGGCTCAGGACTTCACAGCCGTCTCTGGTGATAAGTACCGTATCCTCCACCCGAATTCCCAGAGACTTGTCCGGATAATAGAGTCCCGGCTCGATGGCAAAGACCATGCCCTCCCGCAGAGCCACCCCCCGCGGTCCCACGTCATGCACTTCCATCCCGACGTAATGCCCGATCCCGCCTCGCTGACCGCGGGCGTCGATCCCCTTGGCTTTCATGGTATCGGCCACGTGTTTCTGAACATCGGCCGTCGTCACTCCGGGGCGATAAGCCTCGATGCAGGCTTTTTCCACCTCGAGACAGACACGGTAAGCCTCTCTCTGTTCGGGAGAAAACTTACCGGAAACCGGCCATGTGCGGGAGATGTCCACCATGAGGTAGTCCAACTCTCCGCCGAAATCCATCAGCACGAGGTCTCCATCCCGCGTGGTATCCGCGTTGCGGCTGTAGTGAAGCGTACAGGCGTTGAGTCCGGAAGCGACGATCGGAGGATACCCGGGTCCTCTGGATCCCAGGCTTATGATGGTTCCCACGGCCGCCCCTTCGATCTCATATTCCCATCCTCCCGGCCGGGTCGCCAGCATGGCCTGACGCACCCCCTCAGCCGAGATCTTTCCGATCCGGCGCAGCACTTCTATCTCTTCACGGGATTTGATGACCCGGAGCTCATCGATAGCGGAAGACACGTCCTTGAACTCGACGGCCGGAAACCGTTCGTGGAATTTTTGGATCCGGTAGTTATCGAGCGTCACCCGGTCATTGTAGTGGAGCTTGCTTCGGCGCGCTGTGTAAAGCAGGGTGCTGCGCGGGATCAGCCGCATATGAAAAGTCCAACCGTAGCGGCTGAGGCTTCGGGCGAGGAACTCATCTAAATAATCCAATTCGTAGATTTCACTGAATCCGGTTTTTTCCTTGGCGTTAGGAACGCGGAGGAGGTTGGCCCCGGTGCTGCGCACTTCACGGTCGGTCTGCCTCGGCAGAAACAGGTAGCTCCGGCCGTCAGCCGGTGTCATGATCAGTGCGGAATGCTGATCCTCGCAACCGGTAAAATAGTAGAAATCCGGATCCTGCCGAAAATGTGAGCCCGGATTCAGATCAGCGCTTCTTATGTAGCGGGCTTCGCCGAAAAGGATGATGAATCCGTCTTCGACCTGATCCATCAGAGCTTGTCTGCGGTTTATATACTCCTGCTTGGAAAAATGCGTTCGCTGCGCATACAGCGATGGATGCAGCCCGATCATAAAAAATATGATGAGGGCGAGCACCCCCGCCAATTCAGTTTTTTTCATGAATGCGTCTCCTTGATAAAGTAGGATCCTATAAGTTTAGAACAAAAGGAAAGCCGGGAAAAGAAAAATAAGGATCCGGTCACGGCAGCTTCGATTCCAGGATCCTATTCAGCAGCCGGCCCACGTCTTCCGACGTAACAGATTGGCCCCGTTTGTATGTGTTGACGCGATGGACCACCACCATGTCGTGGGAAGGGATGACGAAGATGTAGTGACCGCCCGCCCCCCGCGCCGAATATGCGCCTTCGCTCAAATTCACTCCGGGGATATGGGGGTGAGGATTGCCGTGTTTAACGACCCACCACATGTAGCCGTAACCGTCGCAGCCGTAGAGCGCGGCATCCGAATGATAAGCCGTGCTCTCCTTCACCCAATCCGCGGGAATAATCTGTTTTCCGTTCCAGCCCCCCCCCCTCAGCATCAGCAGTCCGAAACGCGCCATATCCCGGGCGGTTATCCGGAAGGGATAGGCGCGGTGGATGGAATCCTCACCGCTGACATACCAGCCGTCATCCGCCGTGAAATGCTCCATGCCGATGGGCCGCGCGATCTCGGTTTCCAAGGCCTCGAAGATCTTATTTCCGGTGAGCTTTTCAAATATCGTGCCCAACACATTGAAATCCCAATTGTTATAATACCAAAAGCTGCCGGGTTCATGACTGTGACGGGGCGGTTTCAGGGCCTTCATCCCGGCCGACTCGTAAAGAGCGGTATGGTAAACGCCCGAACGGGCCTGAATGCAGTCACGGATGGTCGCCCGTTTCTCGACCTCGGTCAGCGGCGGCACATCATCGATTCCCAGTTCCTCCATGTTCTTGTCCAGATCGATACGGCCTCCTCGGACATAATTTCCGTAGAGAGCGCTGAGAAAGCTCTTGCGGGTGGAATGCGTCATGAATTTTTTATCGACCTCCCCCCACTCGAAAAGGATCACACCGTCCACAACCACCACGACCGCGGCGGTTTTGAGTTTCCGGGCAAACCGCTCTGCCGCCTGAAGCTTTTCGAGGGAATACCCCAGGTCCTTCGGGCTTGCGGCTCTATCCCAGGTATTTCCGGGAAAACGCTGCTGACCCGGAAGCAAAAGCACCGTGAAAAGCAGCCATCCCAAAAACGCCGTGTAATAAAAGCGGCGATTCGCTCCCCATAATTTCATGACGGCTCCTTGTTATTCCCCATGCATCATTCCATCCGGTTCTTCTTCAGGAAATCCTGTATTCTTGCTTCCAACCGCACCACCCTCCGGACGGCCTCCGTTTCCGTCAAGGCTCCCTTTTTACGGCGAATTTCCTCGCGAACGGCTTTGATCCTGGTGACCGCGGTATCGATATCCGTGCTCATACCCAGCTCGGTTCCCCCTGAAAAACGACCGCTTCCGACAAAAAGACGGGAAGCGGTTTCGTATTCATCTTCCCAGGCCTTGACGATCTTTTCCTGATCGGAAAGCGGCGGGTTGATATAAAGATAAATCAGATAACCCGCCGAACCCAGAATAACCAGAAAAACCAACAGTTTGAACAGCGCCTTCATGGTCGCATCCCCTTTACTAATATCCCCTTTAACCGGAAGTTCATGGAACACCGGCAGGGTCCCTTTCGGGAATGATGGCCTCGATTTGAATCCGGGATGGATCCCGGGCGCCTGTTCTCACATGATATCGTTCTTCCGGCAAAATTCCGCGATCCGCATCTCCAGATCCGCGGCTCGCCGGACAGCTTTTTCCTCCTTCAATCCGCCCTGCTTGCGGCGCAGGAGGTCGCGGATCTCCTTGATCTTTGCGACGGCCTCCTCGATGCTGCTTCCCGGGTCCATACTGATGGTTCCGGACATCCGCGCTCCCCCGATGAACTGCCGGGTGGCCAGCTTAAACTGCTTATCCATATCCTTTATCATCTGTTGTTCTTCGGAAAGCGGTTTAACGAATTGGTTGTAGGCAAAATACGCTGCGAGCGCCAGCAAAACGATTACGACAACGGCACGCATATTCCCTCCATAAAAAACTCTCTTCTTAGATCGACGGCGGACCGGCCGGTTCCTTTTCCGGCTCAATCCCCCGCGGATGGATTCTCCCGGAACATCACGAAAAGGTCTTCCGCCGCCCGGCGCAGTCCTTCCGTGTTTTCAAGCTGAGAGCACCAACCGGGCGGAATGGCGTTCTCACCGAGCAGCGCGCCCAACAGCGCCCCGGTGATCGATCCCGTGGAGTCGCTGTCCCCGGAATGATTGACCGCCGCGCGAACGCCCTCGCAAAAATCGTCTTCATACACCAACGCGCAGTACAGGGCAATCCCAAGCGCTTCTTCCCCCACCCAGCCATCGCCCAGATGTTTTATGGCCACTTGAGGCTCCGCGCCCCCTGCCGCCAATCGTTCGGCCTGACTGATTTTGGCCTCGGTCTCCTCATAACCGGGATACTGCAGGAGCGTCTGGCGGCTTAGGGCGACGGCATCCTCCAGAGGTGTTTCCTGCCGCAGATGCGAGATCATTTCCGACAGAAATCCCGCCGAGAGATAGCCCGAGGGGTGTCCGTGCGTGATGGAGGCAAAGCGCGCGCCCTCATGAAAGGCCCGTGAGTGGGAAAAGGCCAACCCGACAGGCGCCGTACGCATGACGCCGCCGCAGCCTTTGCTGTCATTGATGGGCGATTCTATGGTTCCCATAACACCGCTTTCCAAAGCCTTCAGGCAGGTATGCCCCGGAGCCCGGCGCTGGGAAGGATCGGACTGCGTGGCCAGCCAGTCAAGGTAGGCCCGGTAAACGAAGGGAGCGGGATCGAAAATCGACTGAGGCTTCCATCTTCGCGCGGCTTCCAAAAGGCCCTCCGTCGTCGCCAGAGACATCTGGGTGTCGTCGGTATAAGCTCCGGATGGAAAACCGCGCCAGGCGGTGAACTCGAGGATCCCGCGATCACCGAAGCGCGCGCGGATCTGGCTGTCGGTGAGGAATTCCACGGCGGCCCCCAACGCATCGCCGGCGGCCAGGCCCATCAGACAACCTGTGAATTTTTCCCGCAAATTCCACCCCTCAATTGAATCGACTCCCCTCGTCATTCGACTTTCGTTCCTTTTACGGAACGGGAGCCGACGGTACCCGGATATGAATCCCGAAGATGATATGATTATCTCAATCCATGCGGAGAATTGTCAACAGTCTCTCTTATGTTCAAGCCCGGAATCGGAATCACGAGCGTACCATCCCGAAAAATCTCAGGATCGGGCCGCCATCAACACTTTGATTCCGGCCCCCCCTTCGGGGCTACAGATTGACGACTCCGGCTTCGGCAAGCAGCTCCACGAATTCCCTCACCCATGCCACAGGAACCGGCTGATACTCCGCGCTGACCGCGTTGCGGATATCGAGCAGGCTGTTTTTTCCATCGATGAAATTGAGGATCTCATAGGTCATGCGCCCGTCCACCCGGTTGATGGGCATTTCGGCGGGCACACTCCCGGGGCCGACCTTCTCCGCCACATACTCCCATCCGAGCGGTCCTTTAAGATCGGCATTGCGGGCGGGGATGATCTTGAGCGCTGATTTCTCTTCCGCCGTCAAGCCGAGCTTCTTCGGCACCACGCCCCGCGCTTCACAGGAGAGGATATAATATTTCTCAAGGTCAGAGATGCAGGTCGACCGCTTGGCTTTCAGGTTTCCGATCAAGCCGTCGATCAGCTTATCGACCTCGCCGTCCCTCCCCGAGTACCCTTTGACACCGGCCAGTGTGGCGATCTCCCGTTTGAAGGCCTGGGTGAGGAAATTGAGCCCTTCCTTGCGGTTCTGCGGCAGCGAGGCCTCATCGGAACCGTTTAGCAGGTCAAAAGCCCGTTTGACTTCGATCTCGATCCGGGATGCGGCCCGCGTATACACTTCACCGGCCAGGCGGCGGGCCTTGTGGGGACAATCGTCCGTCAAGTAGACCAGGGCCGCCGCGCCCAGGAAAGCGGAGCGCTTGAGCTGAGTGGGGTCGCAGATCTCGGGCTTATCTCCTGACGTATGATAGAAATGATCGGGCCACACCAGGAAAAACACCGAAGGAACCCCCAGCAGACTGTCGTTGAAGATATACTGATCGCTTCCCCCCACATACGGGTAGATGCGGTATCGGAAAGCATCGCGGCTGCCGGAAAGGGAGGTGATCGGATAGCCGAATCCGTTCCGGTTGACCAGAGCCTGGACATTGTTGGCTCCCATGAATTCCGTCAGGTTGATCAGGATGTCGTTGATGAAATGCGGCTGGGAGTGAGGCGTACAGTGCATGAAAAATGTGGAATTATTGTCGTTCAGGTACTGTCCCACCATATCGTAATTGATGCCGGCCTTCATCCGCGCCACGATATCGGGATGTTCGGCGGCGTAAGCGATGCTCCCGCTCATCTCCGGCACCCATAAAAAGCGGATGGTCCGCTGCGGCCGTTTGATCTTGCCCTCGTCGATCAGCCGTTTCAACGCCCGTCCGATCTCCAGCAGGCAGGCGCTGCCGCTGGCATTGTCGTTGGCGCCCGGCTTGTAGTGACAGAGATGAGCCGTCAGCAGGATCTCCTCCCGAGCCAAATCGGAACCCGGGATAGTGGCGATTACGTTTTCATAATATCCGGGATGGATCTCGGCTTTGACCACGGCGCGAACGGTCAGTTTCTCTCCCCGCAGCAGACGGTCCCGCAGCTCCTCCCCCCGCCGCCGGGAAAGCCCGAAAACGAAGGTCGGAGTCTCCGTAAAGATCCGCATCCGGCTGACGATATCCGCATGATCGTTGGCATATCGCTGGTTGATGGTCACGGCGCCCAAGGCGCCGAATCGATCAACCGCCAGCGAAACGACGGCCGCACCCGGACCGGAGGCCAATACGATCTTATCCTTGACGTCCACTCCGGAATAGTCTTCGGCATGGGATCCGTCGCCGATAAAAACAAGCTCTCCGGTTACATCACAGCTCTGGCTGCGGTTGGCCAGTGATACCGGAATATCGGCGTAGCTCGTAAGCTTTTCCTCGCGTGGTCCCGTGATCCACAGTTCCCCGAATTCGGCGTCCCACCCACCGCGGGCCTTGCGCATGAAATAGTATATGTCGTCGTCCGCCGGATATTTTTCGATATGCACGTCTTCCAGGCCGAATTTCTCAGCCTGCCCGGCTACCCATTCGGCGGCCACATGATATTCATAGCTGGCCTGGTCGCGCTTGTGATGCGCGATGTTGCGGATGTAATCCTGGGCCCGTTCGCCGGATATTTCATTGTTGAGCGCCCGGATGGTTTTTTCCGAAAGCAGCGACATATCATTTTGAGCCCAAAGTCCTCCCGCCGGCAGCGAGACACACAATAAAATCACCCAAATCCCTGATCTGAAGCGCATACGTTCTCCTCTTATGAAAATGGGATATAAAACGGAAAGCGGCGAAAAAAAAATCATCACCATGCCTTCTATTTGAATATTTAGCCGCGGAGTTTGTCAAGCTGTTGAAGGAGAAGAGCAGCCTGAAAGCGTATACCCGCTTGAAACCGAAAAGACAACCACCCCCTAACCCTTTCGGGTGCCTTCTTGAAACGGAGAGTGGTTGTACAAAGGTTGCTTATATCCCAATATGCTTATATCATATCGAAAAAACCAGGTCAATCGGGATGATGAAGCGAGCGATCCTGGCCGAGGATCGCCTTTTCGGTATATTAGAATTCCGATTGTTTCAATAAATCTCCTAGATTTATCCTCTCGGGTGAATACCACTTTAAGTGTTTATTATCTACCACATATAAGGGGTTGCTATTTTTGCGGGTTTTCGTCTATAGTAGGGTGATCGATAAATTTGGAGTTCGCCTATGCCTTGGATGAATGACCCCAAATTCCACCGGTATGGAATTTTATTTCTGTTTGTGTGCTTCATAGCTCTATCATTTTCCCTTTCCGGATACGCCGATGTCGACACCTCCGGATTTACGCTGGCCCGGTATCAGGCGAACGACGAGACTCTCTCGCCCACTCCGGTCGAGGTCCGGCATGCCGTAAATTGGGAGCTGCACTATCTGCTCAGCACCGAGCGCACCGAGCCCTACATGTGCCCTTCTCTCTCGTCACAGATCATGTCCCCCAACCAAATTACCCGGTATTACGAAAAACGCAACCGGAAACAGCGTCTGGAGGACAGTCTTTTCACCGCTTCCTCCATGACCCTGATCGCCCTGAATATCGCCGATTATATCTCCACCAAACAAGCGCTCAAGTATGATATCCTCCAAGAAGCCAATCCCTTCATGAAGCCCTTCGCCAAAAGCAATCTTGCTTTCGCAGCGGTCAAGGTCGGACTGACGATCGGCAATCACTACTTGATGCGCAGCATGTTCCGCCGCCATAAGAAAACCGCCTGGATATTGAATCTGGTGAGCAACGCCATCATGACCGCCATCGTGGTGAACAACTTCTCTCAGATCCACAAGGCCCGTCACGCCTACGGGATCTGAGGATATAAAAACAGCCCCACCCCTCGATCCCGCCCCCTTTTTGCATCCCGTCGCTTCCAACCGAAGCTCTCCGCGACTTATTCGTATTATTCGACTTTACTCGCCCCTATCTTTTCATATACAGTTATTTTAAGGAGATATTGCGGTGAATAGGGAAAATAGCGACGCCGGAGAACTATGGAAAGCCATCCTTGAAAGCATGGACGGCGGCGTCATCGCCGTCGACAATAACGGCCGGATCATATTCTTCAACCGTTCCGCTGAGACGATCACCGGCTTCACCCGGGAAAAAGCCATCGGGGAAAAATGCAGCGATATCCTCGGAGGCAGTCTCTGCCGGGACGCCTGCCCGCTTGACGAAGCCGCACGATCCGATCAACCGATTTTCAATTATGAGGCCAGGATCAAAAGCAAGGCCGGCGTCAGGGTGCCGGTCAACATCACGACATCACCCCTCCGTTCCGAGGCCGACGATAGAATCGGAGCGGTCCTGAATTTCAGGGATCTTACCAAACATAAGGGATTATGGGGAAAACTGCGCAAGGAAAGGAACAAGGCCCAGCAGTATCTCAATATCGCGGACGTCATCATCGTCACGATCAACAACCGGGGCGTCGTCACCCTCATCAATAAAAAAGGCCTCGATGTCTTGGGCTACAAAGAGCACGAGATCATGGAAAAGAACTGGTATGAGCTGTGCGTACCCGAACGGGACCGCGAGTCGAGAACGGCCGATTTTTTCAAGCTCATGGCCGACCAGACGGGAATGGTTGAAGATTATGAAAACACGATCCTCACCAAATCCGGCGAGGAAAGGATCATCGCATGGCACAACGCTCTGCTGACCGATGAAAAGGGGCATCCCATAGGCACCCTCAGCTCGGGTAACGACATCACCATGCGTAAACAAACGGAAGCCGAACTCATCCGCGCCGAGAAGCTGGCATCCCTCGGCCAACTCGCCGCTTCGGTGGCGCATGAAGTGAATAACCCGCTGGCGGGCATCATGGTCTATATCAAACTTCTGCTGAAGAAATACCGAGCCGATCAGATACAGAGCGATACCACGGAAGAACAGCTTCTTCGTATGGAAAAAGAGTTGGACAGGACCACCCGGATCATCCGAAATCTGCTCGATTTCGCGCGTCAATCCAAATCCACCATGCGCCCGGTCGATATCAACAAGGCCATCGACGCGGCCTTGCAGCTTGTCGGCCATCAGATCAACCTTGAAAACATCCACCTCGTAAAGGACCTGGACGGCGATCTGCCCCTGGTGTTGGCGGATTTCGACCAGATCCAGCAGGTTTTGATCAACATGATCCTCAATGCCACCCAGGCCATGCCCGAGGGAGGGACCTTGAGTCTCAAGACATCGAAGACCGTCGGGATCAAAGCCAACAAACTGTATACCGACAGCATCCGGATCGACATCATGGATACCGGGATCGGCATCCCCAAAGAAAATCTGAGTCAGCTCTTCACGCCTTTCTTCACCACAAAGAAAAAAGGCAAGGGAGTCGGCCTGGGACTCTCTGTGGTTCACGGGATCATCGGTCGGCACAAAGGTCGGATCGAGGTGGAAAGCACACCCGATTCCGGAACGACCTTTTCGATATATCTGGAGGCTATGAATGAACCAAAAGGCCAGAGTCCTCATCGTCGATGACGAGGACATTGTCAGAGACTCCCTCCGCGACTGGCTTCATGCCGTAGGTTATGAAGTGGACACGGCCGATTCCGGCGAAGAAGCACTCCGCATTCTGAGCCGAAAAAAGGTCAAAATCATGCTCGCCGACCTTGTCATGCCCGGTATGAACGGCATCGAGCTTATGAAAAAGGCTCAAATAACCATCCCCACGCTTTCCACCATCATCATCACCGCCCACGCCACCATCGAAACCGCCATCACCGCCATGCGGGAAGGGGCTCATGATTACATCGAAAAGCCGTTCTGCCCGGAAAAGGTTGAACTCCTGATCGATAAACTTGTGGAACACCAGAAACTCCTGGAAGAGAACATCTCCCTGAAAAAACAGATCCGGGACCGGTTTCGCTTCGAAGGCATTATCGCCAAAAGCCCTCAGATGTCCAAGATCATCGAACTCATCAAAACCATCGCCCCCAGCTGCGCCACCGTGTTGATCACGGGAGAAACCGGCACGGGCAAGGAGGTCGTCGCCCGCGCCATCCACCACCACAGCGGCCGCCGCGAACGGGTCTTCATCGCCACGAGCTGCGCGGCGCTGCCGGAAAGCCTGCTGGAAAGCGAGCTCTTCGGCCATGAAAAAGGCGCTTTCACGGGAGCGGCGGAACGCAAGAAAGGCAAATTCGAAGCCGCTGACGGGGGCACCCTTTTCCTCGATGAAATCGGAGAGATGAACCCCTCCACCCAGATCCATCTTCTGAGGTCGCTGGAAGAAAAGCGGATCACCCGGATCGGCAGCAACGAAGCGATCGCAATCGATGTCCGCTTCATCGCCGCCACCAATAAAGATTTGAAAGCCCTGGTCCACCAGGATAAATTCCGGAAGGATCTGTATTACCGGTTGAAGGTGGTTTCCATCGACATTCCCCCGATAAGAGAACGCAGGGAAGATATCCTGCCTCTGGCCGAGCATTTCATCATGAAATACGCCCGGGAAAACGGCAGAGAAGAAATAAACCTGTCCCCGGAGGTTGTCACGTTCATGTTGAAATACGCCTGGCCGGGCAACGTGCGGGAGCTGGAAAACATGATCGAGCATGGCGTGCTGCTCGCCAAGGATAAAACCATCACCATGGCGGAACTTCCCCGGGACATCTTCCTCTCTTCCCCTCCGGACGACAAGACCCTCGAGTCGGTGACGAAAAATCATATCCTCAAGGTGCTCGAGCAAACCCAAGGCAACATCACCCATGCGGCCCGGATACTCGGAATCCAGCGGATGACTCTCTACAACCGTCTGCGGAAGTACAACGGAGCCGCCAATAAATTAGACGGCTAGCGTCTAATTACTATACGTTCTTATCTCCGATTCAACTTCCCGGTAAGATCCTGATATTTTCAATTCATTTATTTATATATATTTAAATCGACAAGTCTTGATTTTTACAATCGTTTATCCGGTTTGGCACACCACGTGCACTACCTAGAGTGAAAGATGGCAATAAAGCTTTTTTTCCACCATCATCACAATGAGGTAAAGAAAAAGACCGGAGGGTAGTATGCAAAAAGAATCACTCTTGGTTATCGAAGACGAAGACATCATGCGTGAAGCTTTGGCCGATTATTTTTCAGGAGAGGGGCATCGGGTCGACACCGCCAACGACGGCGGCCGCGCCCTGGAAAAGATCGATTTTAAAGATTACGACGTGATGATCATCGATCTCAAACTCCCCAGCCGCGACGGACTTTCCGTGCTGAATGATGTCAGAGCGAAAAATCCCAAAGCGAAGGTCATCATCATCACCGCCTATCCATCGCCTGAGACAAAAACCAAAGCCATGCGTCAGGGTGCTTTCGAATATCTGCCGAAGCCGTTCGAACTGGACCACCTGGAAGATCTGATCCACCGATCATTCGAAATCGATGTCGTTCCGGCCCCTCCGGTTGAGGAACCCAAAGCGGAATCCGCCCTGCCCACACCCTGCATCTGGACCCAGGCCGGCATCATCAAGAACCGCCAGTGCCCCAACCGGTATGAATGCCACAAAGGCTGCGATTTCTTTACGGCGATGATGAATAAGGAAAAATACCGGGAAGACCCCAGGATCAAACCCTATCTCGACCGGGTCAATGAGCTTCTGGGAAAAAATCAGTGCCGATACACCCTATGCGGGGAGCTTTCCTTCAGGGCCTGCGCCCGGGTCTTCAACTGCGCCAACTGCGAGTTGGATCAGGCGATCGGTTACCAGCGCGACATCCAGCTCGCCCGGAAGATGGCCGAAAAAAAGAAGAAATCGAAGTCAATCGCTCAAGTGACGGTGAAAGACAAGCCGGTTCGCACCGATCACTGAGTCCGATCCGGGAAGCACCGCACGAATTCAACGCGCCTGATCGGTGAAGATTTTTTTTAGCGACCCGAACCGCCCGGCGAGCGATACAAACTGTTCATGCTCGGCTCGGAAACCCACTCTTGGCCGTCGAAATAACGGACGCCGTCTTTAAGCGCTTCGATATAATCATTATTCAGCACAGAGCTGATCCGCCCTTCCCGAACCGCTTTGCGGTGGGCTTGTTCAAAGCTGTTGCTCAACCGCACGTCAACCGGTTTAAGATCATAATCCAATTCGTAAAAGATGTTGCTTCGATGCGTCATAAGCGATACTCTTCCGTTTTTGAAAATATCTATTCTCCATATACAATCCATTAAAAAATCAAGTCGATCCACATCTGTACGCGGGAAACGCAGGTAATACATCTCGGTCCCGGGTTTGCATGCGGAGCAGGTGTATTCATTATTCTCCTGCGGTGACGCACCTTCGATCCAGCCGACATCGAATACGACCAGTACGGGACATTTGTATTCGTTGTTCATCCCCGCGGTAAGGATCTCTTTTTTTCCATTCCCATTAAGGTCGAGGAATTGGAGATCGACCAATCTTCCCGAATTCCAGAAATCACCTCTCACTTTCCCGTTCGCATCCAGGACGCTCAGCCGGGTCGGGAAATAATATTTGTGATCGGCGATAACGACGATCTCGATATTGCCGTCAAAATCCAGATCATCGATCATAAATCCCGATATCCTGTAATCGCCCGAATACGGATCTCTGCCGAAAACAAGTTTCATACCCGTTTGGAAGCGCCAGATTTCCGTCCCCGAAGCGTCAAAACACAACAGTTCACCTTCCCCGAACTCATCCTGGGTCTGTATGCTGAAAAGCACTTCATGCACCGCATCGCCATCGATGTCCGCGATCATGATCTGAGGTAGAAAAACCTTGTTCACACGGCGCAGCGTCTGTCCTCTTCTCCGGTATTGTGACCGCTCACGATAGGCCTCATCGTCGACCAGGTTCTTCTTTTCCGTATCGTAGCGCCAAAGCTCCCGGCCTTTATCGTTTACGACAACCAGCTCCGAATCTTCGATCCTGAAATCGGCCGGATTCTTCGACGACCGGGGCAGAAAAATAAGAACGGCGGCCATCACCACGGCCGCCGCCAGCACGAAGTAATGCACTTTCATCCGTTTCCGGCGGCTGGAAGGCTCTGATTTATTTTCCAGCGGCCGGCTGTGGGCGCGCTTTCCGCGCCAGGCATCGATCTCCGAGCGGTAGGCGAAAACCCGCGATTTCCCCATACCCTTCAAGCGGTAGACCGGAAGTCCCAGATCCCTTTCCCAGCGGGCGCAGGTGCGGGAGTCGCAGCCGAGGTAGGCGGAGATCTCCTTCCAAGTCTGAAGCAGGTCATGCTTTTCCTTTCCCATTTTTATGAGAAATCATATTAACCGATTTGATCCGAGAATGGAAGGATTCTCCTGCCGCGGCAGCATCCGCCGTGGATTTTCAGCCGGACAAGGACACCCTTTTGCAATCCGGTTCCACTCCCGTGCGCATTCCATTCGGCTGGATTCGATTCCCCCCTTCTGGTAAGATAGCCGAAGCTTTCCGCCGCATGCGGCCGGCAAATGTTAAAAATGAAAACGAGAACAAAACGAGTGCTGTTGTTTCTGGCCCGGGGTTTCGAGGAATACGAAGCCTCGGTCTTCACCGACGTCATGGGATGGAGCCGCACCGATGGAATGGAAGGCGTCGATCTGATGACAGCCGCGCTTGATTCCCCCGTCAGAGGCGCCTGGAACCTGACCGTGATCCCCCAGTACCTTCTGGAGGAAATCAGGCCGGATAATTTCGATGCCCTGGCCCTGCCCGGAGGATTGGAGGACAAGGGTTATTATGAGGATGTATATCGCGATGAGGTCCTTGATCTGATCCGAGCATTCCATGGATCGGGGAAACCCGTGGCCTCGGTTTGCGTCGGTGCCCTGGCCTTGGGACGCAGCGGTATCCTCGAAGGACGCCGAGCCACCACCTACCACGGAGCGGACAGCCCGCGCCGCGACCAGCTGGCGGATTTCGGAGCTCGGGTAAAGGACGTTCCCTTTGTGGTCGACGACGGTCTGATCACCTGCCACGGACCCGCCGCCGCCCTGGACGTGGCCTTTACAGTGCTGGAAATGCTGACTTCCAGGGAAAACGTCGACACCGTGAAAAAAGCCATGGGATTCTGAGGAGACGAGATGGACGGAACGAAACGCGGGGATATCCGCATCGGCGCCCGAGTCCGGGTGGTAAAGAAAATGGATCAACCCACGGGAAAACTGACCGAAGGGATCGTCCAGAATATCCTGACCCGTTCGGCCCGACATCCTCACGGCATCAAGGTACGCCTTCAGGGCGGCATCGTCGGCCGGGTGAAAGAGATCCTCCCGGATTGACGCCGGATTGCACGGGATCTATGAATCTACACTCGTTTTTCTACTCTGACGCGAAAGAAAAATGCTGCTGGACAATGACCCAGCGGCCTTCCCTTTTCTCCAGAACGCCGGTCCATCTCGCATTTTCCCAATTCGCCGGCTCTCCGCCCCAGGTGTTGATGTCATCCAAGACACAGTAGTACCAGGCGACGTCTCCCGATTGTGAAAGATTGATGGCAAGATCTTTGAGCTCGTGACGGACATATTGGAATTCCGGATCTTTAAATACTTCTGAATTTTTCTTGAATTGCTCATATCCGCGAATAACATTATCCGTCGGGTGAACGCTGAGATAATTCGGATCATGTGCGACCACGCTGAACAGCAGATCGAAATCCTTGTTCTCAAACCAGCCGATACAGGAGCTGACGGTTTCCGCGATCGTTTCAATCTCCGCCTCCTGCTTTGCTTGCTTGTCGACTTGGGTACAAGATCCAAAAAAAAAGACAAGCCCCACACTGAACAACACTCGGATCAATCGATATTTCATTTTTGTCCCCTTCTATATTTGCATACGTTTATTCACCGGATCGGGTTTTATTTTCTCCGGAAATGAACATTTGCTGTCCGCTCCTGTACATAATTTTCAATCGTATTCCATCTTCCCCCCCCATCATCCAAAACTGGCATAAATTTTGCGATAACCAATGGCGAGGGGATCGAACATGCTGAAAAACTATTTAAAAACCGCCATCCGAAACATTACCCGACATAAGGGTTATTCATTCATCAACCTGGCCGGTCTGGCCGTGGGACTGGCCG